>KB659949.1_pt118 | contig 16117 bp, 11 predicted proteins | sample 558768 | NCBI scaffold set KB644980.1 | reverse complement strand
CGAGCAGTCAGTCGGGTTGTCACGCCAGGAACACTGCTCGAGACAACCGACGCACAGGCGCAGTATCTCGCAGCGGTCGTCGACGCGACCGCAGCGGATCGCGGTGCCGCCGGTGACTCCGGCAGCAGATACGGCGTGGCATGTGCCGACATCACGACAGGGAAGTTCTACGCCACGACTGTTGGCGACGGCGACAGCGACGACCCGACCGAGGACGTGCTGACCGAGCTTTACCGGTTTGATCCCGTTGAGTTGCTTCCCGGGCCGGCGGCCCGCGAGCGCGGATGGCTCGCCGATCAAACCGGGGCAACAATCACACGTCATGATCCTGAGGCATTTGCCCCCGGTCGAGCGCGCAAGCAGGTGCGCGAGCAGTTCGGCACCGAGCGAACCGAGACACTTGAACAGCCGGCAACCCAGGCGGCCGGGGCGATACTGGCGTACGTCAACGAGACCGGCGCAGGCGTGCTCGCCTCGATGACTCGACTCCAGCGCCACGACGGACGGGTCGCACTCGACGCCACCACCCAGCGCAATCTCGAGCTGACTGAAACGATGCGCGGCGACCGGGCGGGCAGTCTCGCAGCCACAATCGATCACACCGTCACGAGCGCCGGGCGACGATTGCTGACCGAGTGGCTCCAGCGGCCGCGGCGGTCGCGCAGTGAGCTCGAGCGCCGTGGGGCGGCCATCACCGCACTGACCGAGGCGGCGATCCCTCGGGACCGGGTTCGCGAGACTCTCGATGGTGCCGCCGACCTCGAACGGCTGGCTGCGCGGGCGAGCTCTGGTGCTGCCGGGCCGCGCGAGCTGCGAACAGCCGCCGTGACTCTCCGGCGGTTCGAAGAGCTGGTCGAGCTGGTCGACGAGGCAGACCGGCTGGCGAGCACGCCGCTGGCTGAGATCCTCGACCGGGCCAACCAATCTAGGAGTGAGGCACTCGCAGACCGGATCGAGACTGCGGTCGTCGAGGACCCACCTGGGACAGCCACACAAGGCGGCGTGATCCGACACGGCTACGACGACCAGCTCGATGGGGTTATTGAGCGTCACGAGACCGCCAAAGCGTGGATCGACCAACTCCCAGACCGGGAGCGTGCCGCACACGGGATTACCCACCTGACCGTCGATCGGAACAAGACCGACGGGTACTACATCCAAGTCGGCAACAGCGAGACCGACAGCGTTCCCAGTCAGTATGATCGGATCAAATCGCTCAAAAACAGCGAGCGGTACACCATTCCCGAGCTCGAGGAGCGTGAGCGGGCAATCCTCCGGCTCGAGGAACAACGCCACGAGCGCGAGCGGTCGTTGTTCGAGGCGCTCCAAGAGACGGTTGCTGCCCGCGCGTCACTGCTCCAGACCGTCGGCGGCGCACTGGCGGAGTGTGACGTGCTCGCGAGCCTGGCGACACACGCCGTCAGAAACGACTGGTGTCGGCCGGAGCTCACCGACGACCGGGGCCTGACCATCGAGGCGGGTCGTCACCCGGTCGTCGAGCAGACAACCGAGTTTGTTCCAAACGACCTGCGGCTCGACCCTGACCGGCGGTTTTTGATCGTGACGGGGCCGAACATGAGCGGGAAGTCGACCTACATGCGCCAGGCAGCGTTGATCACGCTGCTCGCACAGGTCGGGAGTTTCGTTCCTGCGCGGAGCGCCCGGGTCGGTATCGTCGATGGCATCTACACACGTGTCGGCGCGCTTGACGAGCTCGCCGACGACCGGTCGACGTTCATGGTCGAGATGGAGGAGCTCTCACACATCCTCCACTCGGCGAGCGACCGGTCGTTAGTGGTTCTCGACGAGGTAGGACGCGGTACCGCAACCTACGACGGCATCTCGATCGCGTGGGCCGCGACCGAGTATCTCCACAACACGGTCCGGGCCCAGACGTTGTTTGCAACACATTACCACGAGCTGACAGCGCTGGCCGAGTATCTTGACGGGGTGGCCAACGTACACGTCACCGCCGACGAGACAGACGGCGAGGTAACCTTTCTCCGGACGGTCGAAGGCGGAGCGACCGACCGCAGCTACGGGATCCACGTCGCTGGGTTGGCAGGTGTGCCAGCCCCGGTCGTTGAGCGGTCACGCGGGGTGCTTGACCGGCTCCGCGCCGACAAGGCAATTGAGGCCCGGGGACAGAGCCAGGGAAGCACCGGTGGTCGTGACGGCGACAGCGGCACCGGCGACAGCACCCGGGACGCTGGCGAGGCCACCCAGGTCGTGTTCGATATCGGGAGCGGACAGTTTCGTCGAGAGAGCCGGACCGGCGACGAGAACGCAGATACCGCCGACATAGACACCGACACGCCGGCCGACGAGCATACCGAGCAGCTCACCGACCGGTACGAGGGCGACCCAGAGCGGGTGCTCGCGGAGCTGGCAGAGATCAACATCACAGAACAGCCCCCGGTCGAGTTACTCGAGCAGGTACAACAGTGGCAGCGCACGCTCGAGGAGTGCTAACATCGCCCACCGCTAACCTGTGGGCTTTCACCGTGGACTCCCACTCCCGGTCTGGTCGAAACCTCAACAGGAGGTACAGGCACTCCGTTCGCGTTCAACGCGGCGTCGGTAGACCCGAAGGGTGTCTGGGAGTCTCGTGTGGAAACGGGCGGGCCAATAGCGCTGAAGTATTGTTCCTCTGGCGCGCCAGTGCACAGCCCGTTGATCCCACGCAAGCGTGATGTAGACAGCAGTAGCAGTGCCAGCACTACTACTAGTATCGGCATCGATATCGCATTTGTCTGGTCCACAGCGGCACCGGCCTGGCGCTCACGCCAGCGCTAACCGGGGAGGGCCGGGCCAGCAGGCCCAGGGACGCATGTTCACGCCGGCGTCTCCCGAGTAGCCGCCCGTGAGCTCGCGTTCGGCAGCGCTCGCGACCTGCACTCGTAGTGAGCCGAAAAGTAGATATCCGCTGTCATAGGCCCCGGCTGAGACAGACCCAGTACGGACCAGCGAGACTGACACTAGCCACGCAATAACGGTGGCCAGTAAGACCAGCAGCCAGCAGACAACGGCCGGTCATCGGATACCACACACTACATACTGCTAACGAGCCGTCGCACGGGCGCGACTAGTTCCAGCCGGAGGGTCAAGAAAGCTGTGTCACGAGTTCGGTCGCTCGTCCGCCAGGAAACTCAATCTCCTCGATCTCGTTCGTCACGCTGTCTCCAGCAATGCCCGTCACGTTATCGAGCGGGACGACCCGGTCGCGGCGCTCGTCGCGCGGCGTGAGTCGGACCACGTCACGGACAATCGTCGCGTCGGCACACTCGATCTCGTGGTCGCCGTCCATGGCTGACTCGAGAAACACTGTTACACTCATGCGTGCTGATACGACCCGACACGATATAATCGATACGGTCGGCCGGGTCGCAATCCGGCGATCACCGTTGACCGAGTCGCCGTTTGATCGTTGGTGGAGCTCGGGCAGGGTTTATACCCGCGTTGATCGTTAACACAGGTAATGTACGACTCGGAAACCATTGCTGACGTTTGCGAGCAACTCACGCGTGTGGCCGATCACGAGCTGTACGCGGAGGCGTTTGCCGAGGCCGAGGTCGACCCGGACGCGGTCGACTCCTGGGACGCGTTCCAGGATGTGCCGTTTACCGAGCCCAGCGATGTGGCCGCCGATATCGACGCGAACCCGCCGGCGGGGTCGTTGTACGAGCCGGGCGCGATGGTCACGTTCTCGCCGCTCGGCGATGACCTCGCGCCGGTGGTCGACACGCAAGCCGACCTTGCGTACGAGGCAACAGTGCACGCTACGGCGTTCGAGCGGGCCGGGGTCGAGCCCGGCGACCGCGTCGCGAACACGTTCGGCTATCATCTGTTCGGGACCGGCGAGATCCTCCAGCGCGGACTCGAGGAGCTTGGCGCCGAGGTGTTTCCGCTCGGGCCGGGCGACTCGGAGCAGGCTGCTGAGCTGATCGCGGCCTACGATATCAACTGTCTGCTCGGGAACCCGAGTTTCGCGCGCAAGATCGGAGACCAGGGCGCGACCGTGGAGACGTTTATTGGGGCCGGCGAACCGTTCACCTCGGTGCCGGGCTACCGTGATAAAATCAAAACCGCACTCGGTGCCGAGACGGCTGTCGATTATTTTGGCACGCGGCAGTTTCTGCCGGTCGCCGTCGAGACGGCCGCCGAGGACGGACTCCACGTTATCGATGAGTACGTCATCGTGGAATTGGTCGATCCCGACACCGGCGAGCGACTCGACCCGGGCCAGCGCGGCGAGCTCGTCGTGACCCACCGGCGTAAAGAAGGGCTCCCGCTGGTTCGGTACCGAACCGGCGATCTTGCTGAGCTCGAGCGTCGGGGCGATGAGCTGGTGCTCCCGGATGGTGTTATTGGCCGGACCGACGACCGGCTCAAAGTGAAAGGCGTCAAGCTCTATCCAAAGGCGATCCCATCGGTGCTGGCGGGGTTCGACGGGCTCACCGGCGAGTTCCGGCTCGAGGTGACCCGCGAGGCAACTGACCGACTGACGGTCGTCTGTGAGGGAACGGCCGACCACAAAGCGCTGTCGACGGCGCTTGAGAGCCGGCTGCTGGTCAGTCCCGACGAGCTCCGGACCGTCGAGGAGATTGGCGAGACCGGTGTCGTCGATAGCCGGTTCTGAACGCCTACCCACAGCCGGCTGCCGATTGAGCTGGGCTGGGCAGGGCAGGACAAGACAAACTTCGGCCGAGAGTTTGATACACCGCGAACTCAATCCCCAGCGTCGAGAGCGGTCTCGCCTGGACCCGACGCCGGCGACAAATCTAATCGTAGATACTCTTGTGCCGTCTCGAAAAACAGGTCTCGGACCACCGTTTCCGGAAGCTCCCGGTCAAGGAGCCCGGCCCGCTCCTCGCGGTACCGATACGGAATGTTTGGAAAGTCAGAGCCGTACATGATCGAGCCAGAGAGTTCGATGAGCGTCTCGTCCGCTATCGAGGCCGGATCGAACCCCATCGTCTCAGTGGCCTGTGTCGACATCGCGAACGTGGTGTCAAGATACACCTGCTCGTGTGTGCGGGCTAGCGACAAGAACGCGTCCGTGTCGTAGGTTCCCATATGGGCACAACAGACCCGCAGCTTGGGGTAGGAGGCGATAACCTCGCTGAACGGCTCAACGCCGACGTGGGGGCTGTCCTCAAACATCGGCGCGGTGCCACCGTGGTAGGTAACCGGGCGGTCGGCCGCGGCGGCCGCCTCAAGCGCCGGCGCAATCCCTGGGTCGGCCGGCGAACACCCCTGAACGGGACAGTGAAACTTCAGCCCCCGGGCGCCGCGCTCGAACGCCCGCCGCGCGATTGCACCCGGGGCATCGTCGTCCGGGTGGACGGTCGCAAACGGGACGAGCCGGTCTGATTCGGCTGCCTGCTCAAGCAGCCAGCTGTTGAGCTCCGCCGCGGCCCCCGGCTCGGTGACATACGGCAACGCGACATACCGCAGAACACCGGCTTCGCGCAGGGTCGTCTCGATCGCCGGACGCGTGACGGGGTTGTCGAACGACCAGCCGGCCTCGGCGCTGATCGCCGCGCGGATCGCAGCCATGAGCTTCTCCGGAAACACGTGTGTGTGGGCGTCGATCGCCGGCCGAAAGCCGGTGTCCGTGTCGCCGTTGCCGGTAGTGTTACCGCCAGGGGTGCGTGTCGGGTCGGTATCGGAGGTTGTCATCGCTGATCACTCGGACTCGGCAGCATGTGTCGGTGATAGCACCACTGGGGAGAGCGCGGCAAGCGTCGCAGATTGTCGGCATCAAGAGGCGACAGAACAATCCGGGGCACTGTCAGTAAGCGTACGGCCACGAGCGAAGATACTCTTTAATTTGTCCCAACCCGGCAACGATACCCTTCGGCTCAAGTGCGAGGTAGACAATAATTACAACGCCGAAAAACAGCGGTTCAAGTGAGGTTGCCTGAGGGGAAACTTCTTGGAGAATGCCGTCGAGTTCCTCCTGCAGGAGGACGACCACGCTGACGCCGATAACGGCACCCCACACCCGGCCGATGCCGCCGAGCAACAACATGAGATAATGCTCTAGTGTGAGCTCGATTCCAAACTGTCCGGGCGTGAACGACGTGAGATAGAACGCGTACAAACCGCCGGCGACGCCGACGATGAAGCCGCCGAGCCCGTAGGCGAGCAGCTTCGTACGAAAGACGTTGATCCCAAGCACGGCCGATGAAAGGTCATTTTCCTTGACCGCACGGAACCGCCGACCGATACCGGTCCGGCTGATATTCAGCGTCACGAGCGCAACGACCGTCATCAGCGCGAACGCAAAGTAATAGATATCCTGGCCCGAGGAAATGTTGATAACGCCCAGAGCGTCCACGAGCGCGATCTCGGTCGGAATATCGGTCTGGACCGGACCGCCATGGATCGGTTCGAACCGCTGCTGTTCGAAGAACCATTCGGTGATAAACTGCAGCGCGAGCGTCGAAATCGCGATATAAAAGCCCTTGACGCGGTATGATGGAAGACCGAACAGAATTGAGACGACAGCCGTGAACAGACCGCCAACGAGCACCGCTGGTAGTAGTCCCATTCCGACGTTGGCGATAATCTGTGCCGTTGAGTAGGCACCAATCGCCATGAACGCTGCCTGTGCAAGCACAATCTCACCGGCGTAGCCGAGCATCACGTTCAGCCCGAGCACAGCGATAATGAAAATATAAATCTGTGTGATAACTGAGACTGTTCCTGGATCAAGAAACATCGGCAGCAGGAACGGGATCGGAAGCGCGAGCACGAGGGCGATGCGTTCGGTACGCCACCGGACAAGTCCCATCCGAGAGACATACGAGGTAAAGTACTCACCGCAAGGCATCGGTTCCTCCCGGGGTGACCAGTATGGGTGCTGCTCCACCACCAGTCTCGGCCGGTGCGGTCAGGACGGTGGGTTGCAACAACGGCTGCCGGCTGTAGTAGTTCGCGAGCAATCCGTCAGCGTCTGGATGTGAGAGGCAGGTCATGCGTGTGCTTACTGTCATGTTAGAGTCGTTCGATCCGTTCGGTGCCGAACAGTCCGTACGGCAGCAATAAGATAATAAACACCAAGAGAATGAGCGGCAAGATCCCGCCAAACCCGGGGGCGACAGGCCCATCGAGATAGCCGCTGCCGAGTTCTTCGATGACCCCGATCGCGATCGCACCGACGAACGCTCCGGGAATGCTGTCGATACCGCCGAGAACCACGGCCGCGAACACGAGGATCCCGACACTCTGGAACGGGCCAAACGACGCGCCGCCACTCGACATCGCGAGTAACACCCCACCGATCGAAGTGATTGTGAGCGATATTGTCCAGGCGATAATAATCGTTCGCTCGATTGATACTCCGAGCACCATCGCGGCCTGCTGGTCGCTCGCGGCAGCCCGGAGGATCGAGCCCGAAACCGTATACCGGAAAAAGGCCATCAATAGACCAACCGTCAGGACGGCAAGAGCAATTGCAATCGCGAACGCGGCCTGTAACTCAACACCGAACAGCAGTGGTACTGTCCAGTCGGGCTGGAGCGCATCAGGATAGGACCGGAACCCAGGGCCCACAAAGTACTGAACAAGTCCCTCAATGCTCGCCACAAGCGCTAGCGTCACCACGATCACCGACAGAACTGGTTCGCCGATGAAATATCGAAAGATGCCGCGTTCGAGCGCCAGTCCAACAACAACCCCAGCGAGGACCGTAATCGCGACCGCGGCAAGCGGCGGAACCTCAAGTGCGACCACGACCGGTGTCGTGAACACCACCGGGAGGAACGCGAACAACGCCGCGAACCAGCCTTGTGCGAAGTTCAACACGCCAGTCACCTTGTAAATGAGCGCGAAGCCGACCGCGATCAGCGCATACACGGCCCCTTTCCCGAGGCCGGTGACCAGAAAGTCGAACCCGGTTGCGACATCGACCACGCTAGTCACTCCCGGCCCGTGGGACCTCAGCGCCAGCGAGTTCCGGCTCAGGCAGTGGCTGGTCGACCGCAACAACGGTCATTTCGCCGCGCTCGGTCGACTCGCGGCCGTCTTGATAGGTGATTGTCGTCTCGAGCTCAACGGTCTCGGTGGACCCGTAGAGGTCATCGATCATGCCTTGATATTGGTCGGTGACGACTTCGCGGCGGATCTTCCCGGTCCGGGTGAGCTCGCCGTCGTCGGCGTCGAACTCCTTGAATAAGACGACAAACTGCTCGATCGGGTGGTCCTCAAGCTGCTCGTTGATCGTCGCGACCTCCTGCCGGAGCAGCTCGAGTACCGCTGGCTTCTGGGTGAGCTCCTTATATCCCGAGTACTGGATATCCCGCTGGTCGGCCCACTCAGAGACGTTATCGTACCGAATATTTACCACAGCAGCGAGCGCCTCGCGGTCCTCGCCGACAACCAGAGCTTCCTTGAGGTACGGATTAAACTTCAGCTTCGTCTCAACGCTGACCGGTGCGATTGCGGTCCCATCTGCGAGCTCAAGCACGTCGTCCATTCGGTCGAGCACCTTGACCTGGCCGTCGTCGGTAATCGCGCCGAAATCATCGGTGTGAAGCCAGCCATCCTCGATTGTCCCTTCTGTCTTCTCGGGCTGATTGTAGTAGCCGGACGTGACGACGGGTCCACGAACTAAGAGCTCTCCCTCTGGCGTGAGACCGACCTCGACGTTGGGGAACACCTCACCGACGGTGTCGACCTCGATCTGCTTCTCGCGGTGCATTGTGACGAACCCACAGACCTCTGACTGCCCCCAGATCTGTTTCAGCTCGACCCCGAGTGCGTGGTAGTACTGGAAGTGCTCCTCGCCGAGCGGGCCGCCGCCGGTGTAGACGTTTTTCGCGCGCTTGAGCCCAATCTTGTCAAGGATCGGTCGGTACGCTGCCCAGTACGCTGCCCGGTGTTTGAGCCGGAGAAGCGCCGGTGGGTCTTGGTCGCTGCGGTCACCGCTTGTGTACCGAGCGTACTCCTCGCCGATATCCATCGCCCGGTCGTAGACCCAGCGTTTCAATCCGGTGCTGTTTTCGATTTTGGCTTTGATCTCGGCCACCCAGTTCTCGTAGGTGTTTGGCGAGGAGAAAATAATCTCCGGGCCGATCTCGCGGAGATCCTCTTGTTCGGTCTCGGACTCTTCGGGAAAGTTCACCGTCCAGCCGCCCATAAACGCCGCCGCGATCAGGATCATCTGCTCGCCGACCCACGCCATCGGGAGATACGAAAAGTAATCCGACTCCTTCGGGAGCGGGTCGATCTCGATCGCCGCGTTTGCCAGGTTGACGAAGTTGAAGTGTGTCAGCTTGACACGCTTTGGCATGCCGGTCGTTCCGGAGGTCGGCGAGAGCATCGCCGTCGCGTCCGGGTTGAGCCGCCGGATGCGTTGTTCGAACGCTTCGTCGGTGACCTCGCCGCCGGCGCGGCTACGGCCACGATCTTCGATCTCCGCGTAACTCACAACCGGCACTGCTGTGTCCTCGTACCGAAACATGCCCTTCTCGTCGCGGTAGATAATCGCCTCAAGTCCGGGCGCCCGGTCGCTGACCTGGAGCAGCTTATCAACCATCTCCTGGCCTTCTGCGTAGGCAACCCGTGGGTTGAGCAGCTCGAGCTGGTTCCCAATAGCCTCGGGCAGCATGTCCTCGTAGTTCGGGGCTGCCATCCCCCCAAGTGTCTGGGCGCCCATCCACGACCACAGCTGGTGGGGGCGGTTGTAGCCAATGCTAAACAACACGTCCTCGGCGCCAAACCCGAGCCTCTCGAGTCCGAGCGCGAACCACTTCACCCGCTCGTAGTACTCCGTCCAGGTGAACTCCTCCCAGACGCCGTACTGCTTCCACCGCAGGGCGATGTCATCGCCGTTTTCCTCAACGTGCTCGAGCAACACCTGCGGCAGCGCCTGGTCGATAATTTCGATGTCGCCCTCGGGCGCCGAGACAACCTGGTCGATTGCTGGGCCGGTCTCGGTCGCGGAGTTGGTCTCAGTCGTTGTGCTGTCGCTCGGCCGTGGCTCGTCTGGTGTCGGTTCGGTTGGTTTGCTCATTCAGTCTACCCCCGTGTAAATGCGACGGACCTCTGAGTCCGCAACAACTGCGTCCGGGTCGCCGCGCGCAATAACTCCGCCCTGGTGTAACACAATCATGCGTCCTGAAACGTCGGTCACAACCTCGAGGTCGTGTTCGATCATCACCATTGTCAGCCCCTCCTGTTCGTGGAGGTCGGCAAGAAACCGGAACATGTCGTACTTTTCATCAGAGGTCAGCCCGCTCATCGCCTCATCGAGCAACAGCACGTCGGGCTCAAGCGCGAGTGTCCGGGCAAGATCAACTCGGCGCTGGATCCCGAGCGGAAGGCTCTCCACGGTGCTGTGCCGGTACTCCCACAGCTCAAGATAATCGATGATCTCTTCCACTCGGCGCATACTTTCGGCCTCAAGCTGTCTGCCGGGGCCAAGATACGTCAGCGACGAGACTAATCCTGGCCGGTCATGGACCGCCCGGATCGCCATTACGTTCTCGATAACATCTTCTTCCTCGTAGAGTTCAAGCCCCTGAAATGTCCGCCCGAGCCCCTGTCGCGCGCGCCGGTAGGTTGGCGCGTCGGTCACGTCCGTGCCGTTGAGGAAGATCCGGCCGCTCTGCGGGTCGGCGGTCTGGTCCGGGTCATAAAAGCCGTTGAGAACGTTCAGTAGCGTTGTCTTGCCCGCTCCGTTCGGGCCGACGATCGATACCCATTCACCGTCGTCGATGCCGATTGAGACGGTGTCGACGGCCGTGATCGCCCCGAACGTCCTTGTCACGGCGCGACAGCCGAGAGCCGACTCCTCAGGGGGGACAGCTGGCCCCGAGCGCAGTCCGGATCCAGAGGTCGTCTGCTGTGTGTGTGCCATGTTGTATGCTATGATGTAGCGTGTTAGTTGTATCGTTTGCGGATTTTGTAGTGTCGCACATCGGAGTATTGGCTCTCGTCGCTGTCGCTGCCGCCGCCCAAGTAAAACTCCTTGATCTCCTCGCGGTCGGTCAGCTCCGCTGCGGGGCCGCTGAGCTCGATCTGCCCCCCTTCGAGCACGTAGCCGTGGTCGGCAATCTGTAAAGTCTCTTTGGCGTTTTGATCCGCAATAATCATCGTGATGTCCTCCTCACGATTGATTTCGCGCATTGTCTCGAAGATGTCTTCGACGAGCTGCGGGGCCAGTCCCAGCGAGGGCTCATCAAGCAAGAGGAGGTTCGGTCGGTGGATCAGCGCCCTGGCGATCACGAGCATCTGCTGTTCACCACCGCTCGTGTACCCGGCGTTGACATCGAGCAAGTCCTCAAGCTGCGGGAAATATTCGAAGGCGATCTCATAGTCGTCTTTGTGGGACCGGAGTCGGCGACCCTCGCGGTACAGTCCACACCGGAGGTTTTCCTCGACCGTCAGGTCTTCGAATACCCGTCGCCCTTCGAGGATGTGTGTGACCCCTCGACCGACCATCTTGTTGGCTTTGTCGTTAGTGACCTCCTCGCCCTCGAACGAGACTGACCCACGGGTCACCTCGCCGCGTTCCGTGCGGCCGATCCCTGAGATCATCTTCAGGATTGTCGACTTGCCAGCCCCGTTCGGGCCGAGCAACGCGACAATCTCGCCGCGGTGGGCTTCGAGCGAGACCCCCTGGACCGCCAGAAAGGTCCGATCGTAGACGATCTCGGCGTTGTCGAGTGCGACTACTGGTGGGGTGTCCTTGGTGTCTCGCATGCTCAGAACTCAAACGGTGGCAGCCAGGACTCCCTACGCTCGAGCTCAATATCCCCGTCGGGCACCAAGCTCCCGTCCTCGACCACATACGTCCGGCCAGTCATCGTCGGCCGGCGGTCGCCCTCTTGGAAATTCACCGTATCGATCAACAGACCGCGGGCATCGAAGTCCTCGAGGCCGATAATTGCGTCCCGGACGGCCGGCCCGGACCGTGGGTCGTCGGCCGCCCGCATCCCCTCGTAGGCCAAGAGTGCGTGCACGACGCCGCGCACGTAATTGGCGTTGGCGACCGACCCGTCTTCGAAGTCTCGCCCCTCGCGCTCGAAGGAGTCTTGAATAATGTCCCAGCCAGCGGGCTCTTCGCTTTCGACCTCGCTGAAGGATTTGTTCGAGTTGACATACCGCATTCCTTCGTGGACTTCCGGCGCGTCGGCGATTTTCCCCGCGTCAACGGTCCAGGTCATTCCCATCACGGTGATGTCGGCACCTGCATCGTCGATTGCGTTTAACAAGACACGGTTCGGTGAACCGACGTTCTGATGGATGAGATAATCGACGCCGTTGTTCTGTGCCCTCGTAACCTGGGTTGCAGCGCTGGAGGCACCGAGGGCCAGCTCGATGCCGCCGGCTCCAGACCCATCGCTTCCGAAGGCCATCTCGACTCCTCCCAGTTCTTGCCCGTAGGCGTAAGCGCCCGCGACAGGCGTTGTGCCAAACGCACTCCCGTTGCGGATCATCGCCGCTGTCGAGCCGGAGTCGTTTTCATTGATCCACTTCAGGTGAGCCCGGGCCTGGCTCGTGTAGTCCATGTTGGTGAAAAAGTTATACTCCGTTTCCTCCGCAAGCAGATTGTCGCTGTAGGACGCCGATATATAGACGATCTCGTCGGACGCAACGCTCGTCGATAACGCCTCCGTATCAGCCGTTCCCCACCCGATGAACAACGGCGGGTCTTGTGGCGCGTACTCGTCGTAATGAGACTGTGCCTGTGGCACCTCGTACGCGTAGTCGATCCACTCGTGGGCGATCCCTTCGGACGTGCCGAGCGTCTCACTGACGTTTTCATTTTCATTGAGCCACGCAATCGCATCACGCGACCCAATGCCGGTTGGCCTGCCGACATCAGAGGTCGCGCCACTGATGTCGTACAATCCCGGGACCAGAATGCCCTCACTGTCACTGCCGAGAAACCCGCCGACACAGCCGGCGGCCGCAATGCTCGTGCCGGCTGCGGTGAGTCCGCCAACGCGTGTCAGAAAACTTCGGCGTCCGTTCCCCTTCGATCCAGTATTATCGCTACCATCCCTCATGGTATTGGTCATATCCCTATAGTTATTTAAACATTACCCAGGAATAATGACAATTTCTTAAAAGTACTGCGACTCGTGTCAGACAGTCGGAGAACAGCTGCTGGGAGCAGTTCCGACGCGCTTTTTCTTCCAGCATGGATTAACTGCACATGGGACTGGACGAAGACGCGCTCGAGTACCACGCGTCGGAGCCGCCGGGAAAGCTCGCGATTGCGACAACAAAGTCGACGAGCACACAGCGTGACCTGAGTCTAGCGTACTCGCCGGGCGTCGCCGCGCCGTGTCGGGCGATCCGCGACGACGCGGAGACAGTCTATAGCTATACCGGCAAGGAGAACCTCGTTGGCGTGGTTTCGGACGGGAGCGCGACGCTCGGGCTCGGTGACATCGGACCGGCCGCGAGCAAGCCCGTAATGGAGGGGAAAGGTGTATTATTCAAACGTTTTGCCGATATCAACGTTTTCGATATCGAGCTTGATCACGACGATACGGACGCGCTCGTTGAGACAATCGCCGCAATGGAGCCGACCTTCGGCGGCGTCAATCTCGAGGATATTGCCGCTCCGGCGTGTTTCGAGATCGAGCGCCGGCTCCGAGACCGGACCGATATCCCGGTGTTTCACGACGACCAGCACGGCACCGCGATCATCTCCGGCGCGGCGCTTTTGAACGCCATCGATATCATCGACAAGAAGCTCACCGATCTCGAGGTCGTGTTCGCCGGCGCCGGCGCCGGTGCAATTGCAACCGCGCGGTTTTATCAGAGTCTTGGCGTGCCGGGCGATCAGATCCGCATGGTCGACTCCGGCGGGATCATCACTGAGAGCCGGGTGGCCGCCGGGGAGGTGAACAAGCACAAAAAGCCGTTCGCGCGCGCTGTTCCGGACGGCGATCTCGCCGACGCAATGGCCGGCGCAGACGTGTTCATCGGGCTCTCGGTCAGTGGGCTCGTCGACCAGGCGATGGTCCAATCGATGGCCGCGAACCCAATTGTGTTCGCGATGGCAAACCCAGACCCGGAGATTAGCTACCAGTCGGCGAGAGCCGCCCGCGAAGACACCGTCATCGTCGCGACCGGCCGGTCGGATTATCCGAACCAGGTCAACAACGTGCTCGGGTTTCCGTTTATTTTCCGCGGCGCACTCGATGTTCGGGCAACTGAAATCAACGAGCCGATGAAAGTCGCCGCAGCGCGTGCACTCGCTGCGCTCGCCCGCGAGGATGTACCCGACGCAGTCGTTGAGGCCTACGACGACGAGCTACTGCAGTTCGGTCCGGAGTATATTATTCCAAAGCCGCTTGATCCTCGGGTTCTGTTCGAGGTGGCCCCCGCGGTTGCCGAGGCTGCCGTCGAAAGTGGTGCAGCCCGCCAGACAATCGATCTTGAGGCCTATCCCGAGCAGCTTGAGGCACGCCTCGGGAAGACCCGCGAGCTGATGCGGGTTGTCATTAACAAGGCTCAGCGCGACCCCAAACGGATTGTCCTTGCCGAGGGCGCTGACGAGAAGATTATTCGGGCGGCCTATCAGCTTGAGGACCAGGGGATCGCCGACCCGGTGTTAGTCGGCGATCAAGAAGCAATCACGGCAACAACGAGACAGCTCGGACTCGAGTTCGAGCCCGAGGTTGTCGATCCGACGACGACAGACCTCGAGCAGTACGCCGACCGGCTCTACAATCTCCGTCGTCGGAAGGGAGTCACCCGCGACGAGGCGGCGGATCTGGTCACGAACGACAACTATCTTGCAAGCGTGATGGTCGAAACCGGCGAGGCTGACGCGATGCTCACGGGGCTGACCTATCATTACCCGTCTGCGCTCCGACCGCCACTCGAGATTGTCGGCACTGCCGACGGCGTCGACAACGCCGCCGGAGTGTATTTGCTCGCCGTTGAGGACCGCATTGTGTTCTTCGCCGACGCGACGGTCACCCAAACACCTGACGAGGACGCGCTCGTGGAAGTCGCACACCACGCCGCGAACGTCGCACGGCGGTTCGGCGTCGATCCCCAGGTGGGACTGCTGTCGTACTCCGATTTCGGGAGCGTTGACACCGACGACACGCGTCGGGTCCGGCGCGCGGCCGACCAGCTTCGCGCCAACCCGGCGGTTGAGTTCCCTGTCGACGGCGAGATGCAAGCCGACACAGCCGTCGCCGCCGACGGGCTTGAGGCGTTCTCGTTCGCTGCCCTCGACGCGCCGGCCAACGTGCTCGTGTTCCCGAATCTTGAGGCGAGCAACATCGGTTATAAGCTGCTCCAGCAGCTCGGCGGCGCCGAGGCCGTCGGGCCGATGCTCGCCGGCATGGACGAGCCGGTCCACGTGCTCCAGCGCGGCGACGACGTCGCCGATATCGTCAATCTCGCCGCCGTCGCAGCCGTCGATGCACAGTAAGCGTCCCCCCAGCGCAACCGGCGGGTTCACGGCGAGCAGACCGGTAACGGCCGCCTGACTCGCGGTCGCGCCGACTGTAACGGCAATCTGAAGCCGGGCTGACAGCGTTGGCTGACCGCGAGCCAGAGCAGACCCCTTGACCAGCGGCACAGGCGGGCCAGATCAAGACGACCCGCGCGGAGGCCAATCTTGATAGCCCGGCGGACCCGCTTATTGGGTTTGTCTGTGTTACCGGACCAGCTAGCATCGTCCTGTCAGTCGGAGTCGCGTGGGGTGAATATCGACTACGGACGGTGGCCCTCGAAGCCATCTGATGGGCCGACCATGGTCAAAACGAGTAACATTCAGTAAATTTTGTCTGATCTCCTGGTAGCTATCTGTACCGACACCGACACAAGCACTGACGGTCGCAGGACGCTGGTCAAAGAGATGGTGAACTGCGGCGACGACTCCTATGAGTCTACGAACGACGCCGACAAATACAGTCCGTACCCCCCCCGCTACGTCTGGAAAACAGTTCGCTCAGTTCAAGAGACATCGGGAAGCCGGCAGTCGTGAACAAACGCCGTTAGTCCTCGCGCATGCGCTTCACCGTGTCCCCTTGTTCGAGCGTCTCGCTGTCGAGGACGTACAGATCGGTAGTATCGGTTATTTGATGATCCGGAGTGTGCTCTCGTGATTGTCCAGTGTAAACTGGTTGAG
>KB659972.1_pt440 | contig 16126 bp, 14 predicted proteins | sample 558768 | NCBI scaffold set KB644980.1 | reverse complement strand
CCCGTAGCCGTCGAGGTTCGGCGCGTAGAACCCCAGGTCACCCATCTCCGGGATTCGCTCGACCGGGAACTGCCCCTCGCGGTAGCTTTCGACCATCTCCTCGCGGGCGTCGTCGGCGAACTCGCGGGCGGTGTCGCGCGCCATACGCTCCTCGCGGGTGAACTCCTCCTCGAGACCGAGATAGTCCAGCATACCCTGCTGTGGGCGCCTGTGAATAATAGGCCTTGTCCCGGTCCCACTGGTTGTGGTATCCCGACGAAAAAATCTTATTCCTACAGCACACACATGAAGTAACAGAATGTCTGTGAAGAAGAAACACACCTCAGACCGATCACACGGCCACCGGGGGTGTATGTAGGTGCAGGCAGTAGCCACCCCGCTGGATGTGGTGTACGTGAGTGGGGGAGACAGAGCAGAGACGACGATAGCGAAGCAGGGAGGGTTCCAGCTGTCGACCGTGAGCAGAGACGAGGGCACCTGGCCGGACGGGGGGCAGGTAGACTGTCTGCTGGTCGATGCAGTCGGCACAGACGAGCGCATCGAAACCGTCGAGCGCGTCCGGGGGCAGTATCCGTCGACGCCGATTGTCGTGTTCACCCCGGACAGAGCCGAGCGGGCACTCGAGGCGGGTGCGACCGATGTCGTCCGGTCGCGACCGGGGGAGGCCCCGGACCCGCTCGTGCAACAGCGTGTCGAGAACGTCTGTGAAGCAGGGGGAGTCCCGGGCGCGGCCAGTCAGGATGCCTACACGCACGAGGACCTGCTCTCGAACCTCAGCGAGAATCTCCAGGATGTCATCTGGGTGTACAACCTGCAGACAGGCAGGACCGAGTTCGTCAGTGCCGCCTACGAGGAAATCTGGGGCTGGCCGCGTGAGCGTCTCCTCACCGACGGTGTGGAGTTGTTCTACGAGACAGTCCACCCCGACGACCGCGAGCGCGTCCGGAGGGTCATATCGAACGAGCGCAGCGAGTCACACAGTCACGAGATAACCTACCGGATACGTCGCCCCGACGGTGAGGTGCGGTGGATTCAGGACCGGACGTTCAGTATTCCCGAGGACAGCAAGCAGAAACGGATGGTCGGTGTTGCGCGGGACGTTACAGACGAGAGGAACGCGAGCGGGAGTTAGAGGAGTTCCAGGAGACGCTCGACACCGTGCTCTCGAACATCCCGATGGTACACTTCGCGTTCGACGCGGACGGTGTGCTCACACGGTTCGACGGGCAGGCACTGGGGAAGTTCGGTGTCGAGTCGGAGAACATCGTCGGCGAGTCGGTGTTCGACGTGTTCGCACACCACCCGGAGATACCAGAGCACTGCCGGCGGGCACTCGACGGCGAGGAGGTGACTGCGACTGTCGAACTCGGCGGCCGGTGGTTGGACTCCCGGTACCAGCCGCTGTTCGAGGACGGGAAACTGGTCGGGGTCGTCGGGCACGCGTACGACATCACAGACCGGATGGAGCGACAGCAACAGCTCGAACAGCAGAACGACCTGTTCACGAGGGCACAAGAGATCGCCGATGTCGGGGCTTGGGAGTACAATCTTCAGGGGCCGAACCTCTGGACCGAGAAGGTGTACGACATCTTCGGGGTCCCGAAGGGAACAACACCGACACTCGATATGACCGAGGAGTGCTACCACCCGGCGGACTGGCCGGAGGTGAGTGAGGCGCTCAAGCGGGCAGCCAGTGAGGGGGAGCCGTTCGAACTTGAGGTCAGACTATCGGGAGACCGGGACAGCCAGCGGTGGGTCCACCTCCGGGGTGACCCACAGTCGGAGGCAGGCAGTGTCGTCAGACTCCGCGGGACCGTGCAGGAGATAACCGAGCGCAAGAAACGCGAGCAGGAACGCGAACGCAACGAGCGGTTCCTCGAACAGGTCCAACAGGTTGGTGAGGTGGGCGGCTGGACGTACGACTTCCGGACCGACGAACTCCGGCCGACCGAGGCGCTGTGTGACCTGCTCGGGCTGTCGATGGAGACAGAGATGGACGCGGCCGACGTGATACAGTCTCACCACCCCGAGGACAGAGAACGGGCCGCAACGGCAGTCGAGCGCCTCTGGAGAGACGGCGAGCCGTTCGATATCGAGGTACGGGTGCTCACCGGCGACGAGGGGTCCCGGTGGATACACTCACAGGCAGAACCCGTCTACGAGAACGGTGAGGTGGTGGCGATGCGGGGTGTCTCACAGGACATCGACGAGCACAAGCAACGCGAACAGCGGCTCGAGGCAGAGCGGGACCTCGTCGAGCGCATCCTCGAGACGAGCCCCGTTGGCATCCTGGTGCACGACGCCGACCTGCAGGTCACCCGTGCGAACAAGCAGGCGGCAGAGATGATGGGTGTACAGCCGGAGGCACTCGAACAGCAGCAGTCGGCACCGGAGGGTGTCGAGATACTGTCCGCGGACGGGACGCCCCGGCCCGACGACGAGAGGGCCATCATGCAGGCCAAACAGACCGGTGATCCGGTCCACGACGAGGAGTTCATCGTGGAGACAGCGGCGGGCAAGCAACGGACTATCGTCGCAACGCGGTGCCACTGTTCGACGACGGCGAACTCTGGCGGGTCATCGCCGCGTTCGACGACGTAACCGAACGCGCGGAGCGTGAGCGCCAACTGCGGAGGAAACGTAACGAACTCGAGCGCCTCGACCGCATCAACAGTATCATCCGGGATGTCGACGCGGCGCTCGTCGGCGCGGAGACACGGGCAGCGGTCGAACAGACCGTCTGTGACGAACTCGCGGGCTCCGGTCGGTACGCACACGTGATCGTGTCACGGGAGACCGGGGGACAGCTCGCGCCGCAGACGGTCTGTGGGGATGGAACAGCGGTATCGGAGCTCCCGGAACACTCTCTGACACACTACGCAGCCGAGACCGGCCAGACGCAGGCGAAACAGACCGGTGACGGCCACGGCTGGACAGTCGGTCAGACACTCGTGGACGGTGAGACACACTCGACAGCCGCGATTCCGCTCACCTACGAGGAACAGACCTACGGTGTGCTCACGGTGTGTGCAGCCCAGACGGGGGCGTTCGACGAGCGCGAACTGGACGTGCTCGACGAGCTCGGTGGCACAGTCGGCTACGCGATCGCCGCTGTCAAGCGCCGCAAGCGCGAGGCGGCGCTGAGATCACTGTACGAGGAGACAAAGGACCTGCTGACCGCAGAACACCCACAGGAGGTCTGTGACCTCGTTGTCGAGACCGCCGCGTCGGTGCTCGACCCGCCGGGTGTCGGTATCTTCCTGCTGGACGACGAGCACGTGCTCGACCTGGCCGCCGGAACAGAGCGACTAGAGGAGTTCTACGGCGACCGGCGGTCGTTCTCACCCGGACCACCCGACTCGCTCACCTCGCGGACCTACGTCGACGGGAGCGAGACGTTCGTCTCGGATGTCCAGAGATCCGAGCACTTCGCAAACACGGAGACAGAGGCCCGGAGCGTACTGCTTCTGCCGCTGGACGACCACGGTGTGTTTGTTGTTGCCACCGACGAGGAGCGGTCGTTCGGGGAGGCGAAACGTCAGCTGATCAGACTGCTCGCGGAGACGACAAAGGCCGCACTCGACACCGTCACCGACCAGGCGCAGTTGAGCGAGCGAGAGCGCCAACTCGAGGAGCGGGCGAACCGGCTCGAACGACTCGAGTCGCTGCTGTCGTTAGTGGGCGGTATCGATGCCGCGGTCCAGCAGGCCGGCACCCGCGAGGAGGTGGAGAGCGAGGTCTGCGAGCAACTCGCTGATACCGAGCCGTATGCCTTCGCGTGGATCGGCGGTGTTCCACCCGGCGGGACTGCCGTCGAGCCACGGACCTGGGCGGACGGCGACAAAACGGAGCGACCGTATCTGGACCTGGGGACGTTCGAACTGGACAGTAAAACCCCCGCTGCCCGGGCAGCCAGCACCGGCAGTTCGGTCTGTGTCCCGAACGTGACAGACCTCCTCCGGGAGACCGACTGGGCACAGGCTGCTGTCGAACACAACTACCAGTCGGTGCTCGCGGTTCCGCTGGTACACGACGAGGTGACGTACGGTGTACTCACGGTGTACGCGAACGAACCGGACGCGTTCGACGAACTCAGTAAAACGATAGTTGAGCATCTCGGCAAACTCGTTCCCCGGGTGGGTAACAGGCTACAGCGGAACCGCACGGTGCTCGCCGACCGGGTAGCCGAACTCGAACTGTCGGTTCCGGAGGCCGACGCGTTCCCGAACGCCGTTGCGAGGAGAGTTGGAACGCCGGTCCACTGCCGGCAGGCGCGACCCGCGCCGGACGGCCGGACGAAACTCGCCTTCGACCTCACCCGGTCCTCGGAGGACGCGGTGCGGGAGGTGGAGTCGACGTTCGTCACCGTCGAGTCACTGGATGTGACCACACAGTCCAACCAAGCGGTGTTCCGGGCGACACTCGCCGGGTCGACTGTCGCGACGACCCTGCTCTCCTGCGGTGCTATCCCCGAGGAGGTGGTGGCCCGGTCCGACCGCACCACTACCACTGTCAGATTGCCACACGATACCGATGTCCGTCGGTTTCTCGACCGTCTGGACGAGCACTACCCCGGTGTCGAACTTGTCTCCCGGCGTGATGTCGCCGGACGTGCCGACACACAGGCCACGGCTCGTCGCGCGTTCGCCGAGGACCTCACCGACCGTCAGCGCGAGGTGCTACGGACCGCCCACGAGCGTGGCTTCTTCGAGTCTCCTCGCGAGATAACCGGCGTCGAACTCGCAGACCATCTCGGGGTCTCACAGCCGACTGTCACACACCACCTCCGCGAGGCACAGAAACGACTGTTCGATACGCTCCTGCACAGGGTCTGAGTCTCACACACCGGCGGCAACTGAGTGCAGACCGAACACGGGTCCACAGCACAAGGTCGTGCCGAGGGGACCCACGGGTATCGACAAGTGTATGCTCTGTCTCTCTCCGGTCCCGACGTATCCGGAGGGGTTCAGCCCGGACCCGTGTGGCCATGTCGCCCGCGTTCGCAAAGCTCTGACCGTGAACTGCTCCGGGGTCAACTGGTTCGAGAGACCCCGCTTCTCGTCATCAGGGAACTGTTCGATCTCCGAACGACTCTGGATACAACCGACCGTAGACACGGCCGACTGTAGACACAGCCGATCATAGACACGGCCACCGGTGTGTCACCGCCACCCGCGTACCGCTCGCTACACTCGATGTAGCTCAGTGGTACTGCGTGGTAACAGACGCAACAGTTATATACTCGGCCCGAGTAGTCAGAGGTAGAGTAAAGAACAATGGCAGATTACACAAACCCCGTTGCGACGACGTTCGAGTTGCAGCGCCGTTCGATAGAGCAGAGCCAGGAGGCGCTCGAGCAGACACTGAGCTTCCCGACGCGTGTTGGCGACGCGGCAGTCGACAGTCTGGACAGTCAGGAGTCTGCCCAGCGCAACATCGTGGAGTTCCAGCAGGACGCGATTCACAGCCTGCTCGACACCGTCGAGGAGACGTTCCCCGGCGTCGAAACCTCTACCGACGATGTCCGCGAGGTAGTCGACGACCAGTACGGGTCGGTGCTCGAGGCTCACGCGGACCTGTTCGAGAGTCTCTCGACCAGCCTGGAGGAGACTATCGAGGCGTACGACGACCTGAGCGCAGAGACAGTCGAGGCGCTGGAGGCGCTCATGGACGATCTCGTCGATGCTCAAGAGGAGCTCGAGGAGCAGTCCGTCGAGGCAACCGAACAGGTCGAGGAGCAGTTCGAGGAGCTGCAGGCACAGGTCGAGGACGTGCAGGCGCAGATTCAGAGCGTCTCCGAGGACGCCGCTGCCGCCGTCGACAACTGAACTAACCCGACGACAGCCCCCGTCGGACGGCACCAGATTCTCTTCTTTTGACAGTGTACTGTCCGGTTTCGTTTGCTCCATCCACGACATCACAGCACAGTACGGTGGCCAGAGCGGGTGCCCACCGGCAGGCCCGGTTCTCGATTGCCGGCGATGATGGACCCCGAGCGACAGTCGGCCAGGTGCGCAGCGGGTCGGGACAGGATTAAGCCGCGGGGACCCGGAGAGACTGAGTATGTTCGATGCCGACGACCTGGCGGAGATACGGTCGGGAAAGGAGCGCTGGGAGGCAGAGACACTGGACCCGGTGCTCGAGCGGTATGGTGAGCGCACCGACGAGTTCGAGACAGACACCAGTGGACAGCGTGTCGACAGACTGTACACCCCGGAGGACCTGCCCGAGGGCGGGTACGAGGAGGCGCTCGGGTTCCCCGGTGAACCGCCGTACACCCGTGGCGTGTACCCGACGATGTACCGTGGTCGTCTGTGGACGATGCGACAGTACGCGGGAATGGGCACCGCCGCCGAGACAAACGAGCGGTTCAACTATCTCATCGACGAGGGTCAGACCGGGCTCTCGCTCGCGTTCGACCTGCCGACACAGATGGGATACGACTCCGACAACGGGTTAGCCGCAGGCGAGGTTGGAAAGTCCGGTGTCGCGATCGACTCGCTCCGTGATATGGAGCGTGTGTTCGAGGGGATCCCGCTGGACGAGGTGTCCACGAGCATGACTATAAACGCCCCGGCCGCGGTGCTACTCGCGATGTACATCGCCGTCGGAGACCGCCAGGGGGCCGACCGCGAGGCGCTGCGGGGCACCATCCAGAACGACGTACTGAAAGAGTACATCTCGCGCAACACCTACATCTATCCGCCGGAGCCATCGATGCGGATCATCACCGATATCTTCGAGTTCTGCGCCGCCGAGACGCCGAAGTTCAACACCATCTCCATCTCGGGCTATCACATCCGCGAGACGGGCGCGACTGCCGCCCAGGAGCTCGCGTTTACTATCGCCGACGGTATCGAGTACGTCGAGGCGGCGCTCGAGGCCGGTCTCGATGTCGACGAGTTCGCCCCACAGCTCTCGTTTTTCTTTGCCGCACACAACAACATCCTCGAGGAGGTTGCAAAGTTCAGGGCAGCACGACGGATGTGGGCGAGAATAATGGCGGAGCGGTTCGGCGCCGAGAACCCGAAGTCGAAACAGTTGAAGTTCCACACCCAGACTGCGGGGTCGACGCTGACCGCACAGCAGGTGGACAACAACGTCGTCAGGGTGGCCTACCAGGCGCTCGCGGCGGTGCTCGGCGGGACCCAGAGCCTGCACACGAACGGCAAGGACGAGGCACTCTCACTCCCGACAGAGGAGTCTGTCCGGACGGCGCTGCGAACCCAGCAGATCCTCGCCCACGAGTCCGGTGCCGGGGACACAGTCGACCCGCTGGCGGGCAGTTACTACGTGGAGTCGCTAACCGACCAGGTCGAGGCCGAGGCGCGTGAGATAATCGCGACCGTCGACGACCGCGGCGGGATGCGGAAGGCGATCGAGGCCGGGTGGGTCCAGCGCCAGATACAGGACGTTGCATTCGAGCGCCAGCAGGAGATCGAGAGCGGCGAACGGGTTATCGTCGGTGTCAACAGGTTCACTGTCGACGAGGAGGAGGATGTCGACATCGAGGAGGTCTCCCAGGCGGTACAGGAGAGCCAGCGCGAGCGTCTGGACACTCTGCGGGCGGAGCGTGACACCGAGGCAGTGGAGACCGCACTCGACGCGCTCGAGGAGGCCGCGCGGGGCGAGGAGAACCTGATGCCGTACATAATCGACGCGGTGAAATGCTACGCCACTACCGGCGAGATCTGTGACGCAATGCGCGAGGTGTTCGGCGAGTTCCGGCAGGGGGCCGCGGTGTGACCGACAGCACAGGTGAACCGAGGTTCGACCACGCCGGTATCGCAACAACCGACGCCGACACACTCACAGCCCTGTACGTCGACCTGTTCGGCTGTGAGCGCGCCCACGAGGAGACCTTCGACGGGATGTTCGTCTGTTTCCTCGAGTTGGGCGGGGGGTACCTCGAACTGCTAGAACCACGTGACGGCGGGACCATCGCGCGGTATCTCGACGAGTACGGCCCGGGTATTCATCACCTTGCGGTTGCGACAGACGACATCGAGACGGCGCTGGAGCGGGCACGCGCCTGTGGTGTCGACCCGGTCGAGGGGCCGCGACCGGGTGTGTGGGGCCACCAGGTGGCGTTCCTGCATCCGCGGTCGACCGGCGGTGTCCTGTTTGAGTTTGTCGAACACTGAGGGAGGTGAGCAGGTGTCGGTGACAATCGGTCTTCCGTCCAGCGGGGCCCATCGATTAAATAACGTGAGACCGAACAGATGACAGATGAAGATCGGACTCATCTCGGATGTTCACGGTAATCTGCCCGCACTGGAGGCAGTTCTGGATCATATGCCTCCGGTAGAGAGGGTCGTCTGTGCAGGCGATATCGTCGGGTACAACCCGTGGCCGGCGGAGTGTCTCGAACAGGTGCGGGATGTCGCATCGGTCACGGTACAGGGGAACCACGACCGCACAGTCGAGACCCCGGAGAGATACAGCGCCAACCAAATGGCGATGGAAGGGTTGAGATACGCACAGTCAGAACTCGACGAAAAACAGCGCGAGTGGCTCGCCACCCGACCGAAACAAACCACCATCGCCGACGGGGAGTACCGCCTCGTTCACAGCCACCCTGACCCCGACGAACTCGGGTCGTATGTGCGACCCAGGAACTTCCCCGAGATGCGTCCGCACCTGGACGAGCACGAGGGTATCGTGCTGGGTCACACACACATCCAGCACAAGGCGGTCGTCGACGACCGACTCGTGGTGAACCCTGGGAGTGTCGGCCAGCCGAGAGACGGGGACCCGGACGCCGCCTACGCTGTCCTCGACCCCGACGCTGGGACTGTCGATCTCCACCGCGTCGAGTACGATATCGAGAGCGTGATCACCAGGGTCGAGGACGCCGGACTGCCGAGACGGACGGGCACACGACTGCTCGATGGCTCGTGAGTCACCTCGACCGACGCGTGACTGTTCTGTGCGTATCACCGACGTAAGCGCGCGTTACAAACGGTCACAGTCACCCAGTACAGCCGGTGAGCCATCCGTGTGCCGGCAAACAGAGCTGTTCTGCCGCAGTTACCTCCACGGATACTGTATATAAACACCGGCTGTATGAGAGGTTTTAACATGTCTCTACCGGCGGTAGCGGCTGTTTACCGAGGGGGTACCAATAGATTTATGTAGAATCCCATTCAATGATGGAATGACTATGGCTCAGCAAATGGGTAATCAGCCGCTTATCGTACTGTCCGAGGAGAGTCAACGGACCTCCGGAAAGGACGCTCAGTCGATGAACGTAACGGCCGGAACGGCCGTCGCAGAATCGGTACGGACCACACTCGGTCCAAAGGGGATGGACAAGATGCTCGTCGATTCGACGGGCAGTGTCGTCGTGACAAACGACGGCGTCACGATTCTCGACGAGATGGATATCGAGCATCCGGCCGCCAACATGGTGGTCGAGGTTGCCCAGACACAGGAGGACGAGGTCGGCGACGGCACCACGACTGCGGTTGTCATCGCAGGTGAACTGCTCTCGAAGGCAGAGGACCTGCTCGACCAGGACATCCACGCGACAATCCTCGCACAGGGGTACCGTCAGGCTGCCGAGGAGGCAAAGGATACGCTCGAAGAGATCGCGATCGAGGTCGACGACGACGATACCGAGACTCTCGAGGGCGTCGCCAGCACGGCGATGACAGGAAAGGGCGCGGAGAGCGCGAAGGAACACCTCTCCTCGCTGGTCGTGCAGGGTGTGCGCTCGGTTGCCGACGACGACGAGATCGACACGGGCAACGTGCAGGTCGAGACGGTCGTCGGCGGTTCGATCGACGAGTCGAACCTCATCGAGGGTGTCGTGGTCGGCAAGGAGCGTGTCCACGACAATATGCCCCCGCTGAAGGAGGACGCCGGCATCGCGCTGCTGGACACCGCCATCGAGGTGCCCGAGACGGAGCTCGACACGGAGGTCAACGTCAGCGACCCCGACCAGCTCCAGCAGTTCCTCGACCAGGAGGAGAAACAGCTCCAGGAGATGGTCGACTCTATCGCCGACGCCGGTGCGGACGTGGTCATCTGTCAGAAGGGTATCGACGACATGGCCCAGCACTACCTCGCGGAGGAGGGTATCCTCGCGGTCCGACGGGCAAAGCAGTCCGACATCCAGGCGCTCTCGCGTTCGACTGGCAGCCGCGTCGTCTCGACCATCGAGGACATCACGGCCGACGACCTCGGCTTTGCCGGCACGGTCGCGGAGCGCGAACTCGATGGTGAGGAGAAGCTGTTCATCGAGGATGTCGACGACGCGCGAGCGGTCACGCTGGTGCTGCGCGGTGGTACCGAGCACGTCGTCGACGAGGTCGAGCGCGCAATCGAGGACGCGCTCGGTGTCGTCGCCTCGACACTGGACGACGGCAAGGTGCTGACCGGCGGCGGTGCGCCGGAAACCGCTCTGTCGCTCGGTCTGCGTGACTTCGCAGACAGTGTCGGCGGTCGCGAGCAGCTCGCTGTCGAGGCGTTCGCCGACGCAATCGACGTTGTCCCGCGAACGCTCGCCGAGAACGCCGGACTCGACCCCATCGATTCGCTTGTCGAACTGCGCAGTCAGCACGACGCCGGCAACACCACGTCCGGTCTCGACGCCGAGGCTGGCGAGGTCGGTAGCCTCGAGGGCACGGCTGTCGAGCCGCTCAGCGTGAAGACCCAGGCAATCGAGAGCGCCACCGAGGCCGCTGTCATGCTGTTGCGCATCGACGATGTAATCGCTGCTGGCGACCTGAAAGGTGGCAGCGGCGACGACGACGACGACGACGCGGCCCCCGGCGGCCCCGGCGGCGGCATGGGCGGCATGGGCGGCGGTATGGGCGGTATGGGTGGCATGGGCGGCGCGATGTGAAGTCGGCCACAGCCCACACCTGACCCGACCCGACTCGACCTGCACCGCCCGCGAACTGAACCTTCCTTCTATTTTTATGCCCACAGCGGCGGCTCTCCGTTCGATAGTGCCCACAGGTCACCCGACACTTCCCGTCTCCCCGGTGTCTGCTGTGCTGTGCACAACAGAATCGTGTGTATTCCTCCGGGACTTTTCGGACGGCAGTCCCGACCACGCCGACGCTGTCCGGGGACCCTACAGCGCGCTCGCGCCCTCGTCGACAGCAGTGAGCAGGGTGTCGAGGTGTTCCGCACGGGAACGAGAGGCGAACAGTTCGTGACCGCCGTCGTAGACGACAGTCCGCGCTGCGGGAACAGTCTCACCGATAGCCCGTACCGAGACGACCCGGTCCGCGAGCGTACAGAACACGACCGCATCGTCGTCGACCGGCGGCAGGTCGCGGTGTGCCCGGCGGGACTCCCGGATGAACGTCGGCGCGGCCCGGGAGGGTCCCTCGCGGAGTTCCCGGTCTGTCGCGAGTTCGCCGATTGCACTCCGGGTGGCGGTCCCGCTCGGGAGGACAGCCCTGTCGACCGGGAGGCGCGACACCAGTCCGAGGAGCGCGTCGTCGACACCGACCTGCCCGCGCGAGAACCCCCAGAACGGGCTCAGAAACGTCGACGTTCGCGCGCCGTCGAGATACGCGGCGATCAGTCCGCCTGCGCTGTGTCCCACCAGACGGAACGCCGGCAGATCCGAGACGTACTCCGCAACCGGTGTGACGTACTCGCGCTCGAAGTCGGTGATGACGGTCGGTATCTGGAACCCGTGGACACGGTACCCCTCCCCGACGAACTGGTCGAGGAGCCACTGGACGTTCTCGTGGTGGAGTCTGTTTCCCCACCCCAGTACACAGACGAGATCCGACCCGTCCTCCGGACCGTACTGCTCGATATGCATACCTCTCTCGGCGGGTGCTGCGGGCTAAACCGTTCTGATTTTCAGTAGTATTTGGGAGTATTCAACCACATTCCGTAGTACTGGCGAGGATGTATCGTGTAACACTCCCACTAACCCACTGCTGGGTCTTGTTGCTACCGCGATTTTGATGCAGTCCACCCGTATCTGTCTCTCGTCGTTTCGCAGTGAGTGACGCCGAACAGTACTGAGACAGGTGGGTCTGACGACCGCTCGCCGGTTCCTGTTGGTCGGTCGCGGACTGAACGCCAGCAGAACGGGCATCTCTCGTGGATGATGGAAAACTGGCGTGATTCCCTGTCGAGATGTACTCAGCAGGGTTCGCCTCCTCCATCTTGCTCTCTGAGAGATGTTTCCGCCCGACGTTCACCGCTCCAACCACGTCACGGTCGCACTCATAGCCACACGTCCGACAGTGGAAGTGTCCACCGTGGCGATTCTGTTCGTGGTCGTTCGGTGCGTTCACAGTCCGGCCACGTTCACCACAGCGCGGACAGTATCGACTCGTTCCCCACGGATTCACTGTCGTAACCTCGATTCCGAGCAACCCGGTCTTGTACTCGACGTGATCGAGCAGTTCCCCTCGTGCCCACGACGAGATCGACCACGCGATAGCACCATCCGTCTCAGAAGAGTCAATCTGGCCGAGTGATTCGAAGATGATGGTTTCACAGTTATTCTCGGCGGCTAACCACACCAACTGGTTCGCTATGTGGTGTTGGATCTGCTCGCGCAGTCGGCGTTCCTTCTGGCGTGTCTGGCGGAACTCACCGACCAAGTGGTCGAACCGGTCTGTGTGGTCTTTGCCCTGTCGCCGGAGTTCTGCCAGTCGGTCATTGATGCCTTCGGCGTCAGCCTTGAGACGAAACAGTTTGTTCTTCGCGGGATGGTCGAGAAACTGTGGCGGCATCAGTTGGTCGTGTGTCCCGCCGTCGCCGCTGTCCAGCACGACCGCTGTCGCCTGTTTTTTCACGCCGAGATCGACTGCCAGAACGCGGTCGGCAACAGTCTCAGTGTCCTGCTTGGGGACGGCCACAGGCACGTCAAGCGTGTAGCCATGCTCAGAGGCGTGGAGTATTGGGGCTTTCGCGTCTCCCGCGTCGATCATCCGCTGAAACCGGGGGTGGATCGGGAGGCGAAGTTCGTGTTTTGTCCAGTCATAGTGGCTCCCCGGCGAGAGCGAGTTCGGCGCGTTCAGCACGAATCGAAGGTCACTGTCTTCGATTGTGAGTTCGTGGATGTGGTAGTCGCCTTTGTCCGGTGCGTAGGGGAGCGTTCCGTTCGGCTCTGGTGTCTTGACCAGCTCCGTGTACGCTTCGGGGAACCGTCCGTGCCGGTCGTAGTAGTCGTTGAATTGGTCGACAACAGACTCCAAGACGCGCCATTCGATGTACGGAGTGTCTTCATCATACAGTCGTGTTCGAAGTCGTTTCCAGCCAATGCGTCGAATCTTGCGCTCGTCGACAGTGTCAGTCACGAACTGGAAGGCGTGGAACTCGTCGGTGTGAGCGTCGAGAACGTGCGTAACGCGGTGGTACACGCACCGCTTGAATCGGTCGTAGACGTATTCAGTCACGTCTGCGAAGTCCTCACGGTCGTTGTCTCGGATGTATGTGTAGGACTGCCCGGTATGGTCGCTGATGGCGTCGAGATGCCCGTCGCTCCAGTATTCCTCAGCGAGCAATCGGCGACTGTGTTTCTTGACGAGCGTGGTGAGGCGGTCACACGCGTCGTGGGAGTCATCCGGGAGGTGGAACTGTTCGGTGAGCTGTGTCATTTGTCGTCGGAGTCTGGGATTGAGATGCGCGTGATTTTGACCTGTGCGCCAGTCCAGCGTTTCGGGACGATAACGTGAGCGCCGTTGCCCTGTGGTTTGACCTCTTTTTCGATGGTTTCCTCACCGTTGATGAGGAACACGTCCCCGTCGTCAACCTCCAGTGTTAGTTCGGTCATTGTTCGCACGATGTATTAGTCAAGTACAGATATAACCGTTGCGGCGTCGGCGTTGTACTGTTTCATACTGGAGACTACCAAAACAAACCAAATTTTGTAAAGTTACGTTACCCTTTCGTCGGCTGTCGTGGTGACTGTCTGTCACCAGGCAGACGGGTCACGTGCCGTCGGTACCCCGCCGCCTGTCGTCTCTCCTCGGGCGTAGAAAACTGTTATAGGATTCGAAATTCATACAGGACAGTATGGAACGTGTGTGGGTGACGAGAGCCAGTCCGACAGTGCAGGCAGTTGTCGACCCGGTCACGGCGGCGTGTGAACAGGGGTTCGTCCCGACAACGGTCCACCTGGTCAGGAACCCGTCTGTCGAGGAGGCGGCAGACGAGGCGCTGACAACCATCGAGGCCATCGTCGATACGTACGGTGAGTCCGTGACGACTCACACGGAGCGTCTCGCTGATGAGCGTGACTTCGAGGACATCGCCGAATACTACCGCGATGCGGTCACGGATGCACCAGCCGACAGCGAGATCGCGGTCGACCTGACACCCGGGCGCAAGTTCATGGCGGCGATGGCGTTCCAGGCGGCCCGGCAGTTCGACGCCGACCGCATCCACTACCTCTACATCCACGACTCGAAATACTACGACCGGCCCTACCCGGAGGTACCACGGACCGCTGTCGACCTGATGGATTTCACGGAGGTGATCGGATGACCGTCTCCCGGCAGGGGCTGATGTCGGTCCTGAACGCGCTCTGGACCGAGGCTGTCGAACACGTCACGGTCGAACACCCCTGCGCGGAGATCGGGACGCTACTCGAAATCGACCTGGAGAGTGCCGAGGAGAGCACTGTCCGGATACGTGCCGGCAGACAGACGTACAAATCGCGGCGCGACGAGGTTCGCCTCAGCCACGGCACCCGCGCCTACGAGGACCTCCCCGACGCCCACACGTACTGTCAGGCACTCACCGCGGGCGGTCTGGTCGATGTGCACAACAGGGACGAGATCGACTCGTTTCTGGAGCGACACGCCTACCCGGACCTGGAGGCCGGACACGCGCCGGTTTTCGCCGGTATCGACGCCAATATCTTTCCTTGGCGCATCCCGGCGGTGCTCGGAATCGACCCACAGCGACCCGAGTACGACGACCGACGGCCGCCGATAAACGGGTACGCACTCTCCTCGGGGGTCGAGAGCGAACTCGACTGGCGGTTCAAACAGCAACACACACAGCAGATTGCCGAGGCGTTCGGAGCGGAGTTCGAGCGCCTCGAAAACCAGCCTGCCGGCAGTCGGCGGGCCGGGTTCCTCGGAAGCTCGGAGTTCCGCCGGCTCCGGGCGAACCGTCGCTCGGAGGTCGTCGAAACCGGCGAGGGTGACGAGGCGATCGTCGAGGGATACCGCGAGTGGGCCGCGAACGCTCGAAAGAACGTGGTCCTCTTTACTAACGACCGCGGGTTCGTCAACCGGGCAACCGATGTTGGGGTGCCCGCGGTGCACGTCGAGTACCCCGTCGGAACCCCGCGGGCGGTGACTGCCACCTGGGACGAGATACGGGACACGCTGTACGTGCTCGCGGTCGTGTTCGGTGTTCTGAAGCTCCCGACGGTGACCATCTACGGTGTCTGGGACGGCAAGACGGGGCAACACTGGCGGGCACAGGAGGTCGATGTCGTGGCCCGCAGCCCCGCTGTCGAGACCAGACTCGAACGCGACCAGTCTGTGCTCGATGCCTACGAGACCGGGTGAGTGATCCGATTCCGAAGCTACAAGCGACTGGGACACCTACTAAGGATGCGATGAACACAGTCAAGATACGCGAGGTTGCGGACGAACTTGCCGAAACCGGGTCGGAATCGACAGAGTCGCTCCGAACAGAGAACGTAAGTCTCGAGATAATGCGGTTCGAACCGGGCGACGAAGACAATATGCACGCCCACGGAGAAGACGAGATATACGTTGTCGAGTCTGGCACCGCAGAGCTCAACATCGACGGTGACGTGACACCTGTCTCTGCTGGTGATATCGTCCACCTCGAACCGGGGACCGACCACCGGTTCCAGGCGTTCGAGGACGAACTGGTCATGACAGTCGTCTACGCCCCGGCGACGGGAACCCACCAGTGAAGTACCTCGGGGACAAGTAGTTTGAGAGACTGCGTCTCTCGTCAACTGCTCGCGGGCATCGCCCGCTCGCAGGTTCGTTGGACGGTGTCCAACGTTCATCACGGAAATCGAAGATTTCCGTACGACCCCGAGGCTTCACCGTCTTGGGTCGGCACCGCGTCCGCAGGTGAATTTAATTCCTCCCGACCTTCTCTTTCGAGTCGGCTGGAATTCACACCCGAACTCGGTGAAGAGTCCGTG
>KB659972.1_pt226 | contig 16180 bp, 16 predicted proteins | sample 558768 | NCBI scaffold set KB644980.1 | reverse complement strand
TTCGTGTCTCTCCGTCGACCCCGAGGGGTGTAACTCTACCGGAGTCGTGTCCGACTGCTCCGTGGAGTGTACACGGGGCCGCCTCACCGATCTGTCCCCGGTCTTTAGACCGTCGGCGGACAAGGGTGGGTATGCGACGCAAATTCCGCGGGACCGAACCCGAGGTCGCGGAGTCGGCCTACGTCGACCCGGCGGCGATACTGATCGGTGACGTGACCGTCGGTCCGGACGCAACTGTGTTTCCCGGGGCGGTCATCCGCGCCGACGGCGGGTCGGTCGAACTCCGCGAGCGGGCGAACGTACAGGACAACGTCACTATCCACGCCGACGGTCTGGCCGACGATGTCGTGCTGGCCGAGCGCGCAGCGGTCGGACACAACGCCATCGTCCACAACGCGACCGTCGGGGAGCGAAGTCTCGTCGGTATGCACGCGACAGTGCTCGACGATGCCGTGCTGGAGTCGCGGAGCATCGTCGCCGCGAAGGCGCTCGTCCGCGAGCAGACAACGGTCGAGACGGGCAGCCTCGTCGGTGGTGTCCCGGCCGGTGTCCTCCGGGAGGAGCTCGACCCCGGGAACCCCCTGTTCTACGTCGCCGACCGGTACACCGAGCACGTCGAGGGGATGGAACCGGTCGATGCCGGGGAGCGACACGACACGAGTGAGTAACCAGCGGTTCATCAACCGTCGACACACCGCCGAGGGTGCGAAGAGCGGTTGTCGGTCAGGGGTAGCCGCCGCCGTCGCCGCCACCGCCGCCGTTGCCGCCGTCGCCGCCGCCACCGCCGGGTGACATGCACTCCAGATCCGGTGGCTCAATCGGCTCCGTGTCTCCCCAGTCGTAGTAGTTGCTATCCCCTTGCGGGGTCTCGATCCGGCGCGGGAACCCTGATTCGAGAACGTACATCGTGTAGGTCGTCTCGCCGTCGACCTCGTACACGGTCACGGGGTCCCCGTCGACTGTGTCTGTTCCGACCTGCGTGATATCGGGTTGCTGTGCCTCCAGGTCCTCAATGTTCTCGAACTCTGTCGGGTCGTCCGGAGTTTGGTCCGGGGGGTTCTCGTAAGTAATACACTGGCCCTGGTTGACGATGTACGTCGCATCATCAAGGAGATAGTACTCGTAGTTGTTTCCCTCAGTATCTTCACCGGCGATGTACCGCTCTCCGCCATTGCGCCTGTACTCGATGGTTGTCCCGCGCTCCTCGTTATTGAACACCACTCTGAAGTCTGACGACCAATTTACTGTGTTGAAGAACTCCTCGGATGCAGTGCCGTCGTCACCACCGTTGCCGGTACTGTCGTCGCCGCCATTTCCGGGACTATCATCACCGCCGTTGCCGGCACTGTCGTCACCACCACTACCGGTACTGTCGTCACCACCGCTGCCGGTGTTGTCACCACCGCTGCCGGTACTGTCGTCACCACCACTACCGGTACTGTCGTCACCACCGCTTCCGGTACTGTCGTCACCACCGTTGCCGGTATTATCATCGCCGCCGTTGCCGGTACTGTCGTCACCACCGTTGCCGGTATTATCGTTACCGTTGTCACTCCCGTTGCCGTCGTCGTCACCGCCGACGCAACCGGCGAGGAACGCGGTTGCGGCGCCCACACCGAGGAGGAACTGCCGCCGGTTACCGACTCCTGTGGCGTGTTCGTCTGTCTGCTCTCCCGACCCCTCGCGTCGGGTGGTGTCGCTGTCCGTCGTGCCGTCGAATCCTGTCTGTTCCTTTTTCATGCCGGGTTTCACCTCGTGAACTGTGACCGCTCCGACCTGTCCTCGGGCACGCGTCCGTCGTCTCACTCGGATATTGTATCCTGGGTAAAAAAAGCTATACCTGGAAATCTGATACGTGTCCGGGTATCGGTCGGCGGGTCGTTCGAGCGACACGAGACAGCTGGTCGAGCGCGGAGGGGGTCACCGAGCGGAGTCAGTCGGCGCCGGAGGAGCGAACCTCGACGAACTGTGACAGTTGTGCGATGTCGGGCACCGACTTGTGGGGTCGGTCGACGAGGATATCGCCGGCCCGCTGGCTCCCGACACCCGGGATAGTGGTGAGTTCGTCCATCGACGCGGCGTTCACGTCGAGCGGGTGGGGCACACCCGTCACAGAGCGGTAGCCGTGGTCGGTTATCGCGACGTCGATGACCGACCCGAGCGGGCGCTCACCCGGCACAGCCACCAGTAGCGGGTATGTGCCGAGCTGTCGGCCGAACGTCTTGCCGTCCTGGTGGTATTCGAGATGGACGTCGGGCAGCAGGGTGCCTGGCGGCGCGACACGCTCCAGCATCGGGTTGTCGATCTCCTCGCGGACCTCCTGTTTGTACTGTTTGAACAGTTTCTTGTGGTCATGGGCGATCTCCGCGCCGGTGTCGGACATCTCGGTACCGGAGAAGGCCATCACCTGCCGGATGTTGACCCGTCGGAGCACGAGTCCGGCATCGTAGACCCGCTGGAGAAACTCCTTGTTGTGGTCGAACGTCTCCCGACGCTCACCCTGCAAACCGTGGAGGAGGTTGATACCCGGCAGGAGTTTCGGCAGACGGCGGGCCGCGTTCGACCCGTGTGTCGGCGCGTCGGCGGGGTCCTCACCGGGTCGCCAGCCCGCCGCCTCGTTGACGATCTTCACCGCCCGGAAACACTCCTCGGTGGTCACGTTGAGGTTGTTCTTCTCCTGGACGAGGGGGTCTGCCGACTCCAGCCCGAACGCGGCGGTGTCACCGGCCGTGTTGTGTTCGGCGATAATACGGATCCCCTCCCGTGACTTCTCGGGCCACCGGACGATGGTGATCGGGTTCATATTGTCGAGGTGGAGGGTCCCGAGATCGGGGACCGCCTCGCGGATACCGCTGTACAGCTTCCGGAGCGCGTCGGGGTTGGGTGCCTCGCCGTCACCGCCGTACGCGAGGATGTCGGCCTGTCGGCCGAGACGAAAGTGTGAGACGCCGCGGTCGGCGAGCTCGGCCACCTCCTCAACCACAGCCTCCGGTGTGCGGAAACTCGGTGCGGCACCGTACAGCGGTTCCGTGCAGAACGAGCAACGGTAAGGACAGCCACGGGAGGTTTCGAGTTCACAGATGAGGTACTCGGGGTGATTGGGGTGTTGCTCGACGATGAACGCGCCGGCACCGGCCCACCGTCCGAGTTCATCGTTGTCGCGCATCCGGTCACCGAACCCCTCCATCCCGCCGTGTACGAGGTCGTATGCCGCCGCCTCGATATCACCTTTCGCGACGAAGTCGTAGTCGAGATCGTCGCGCTCGGTTTCAGTTGCCCCCTCGTTCGCGTCGCCGACACCGAACCGGACTGGGCCGCCTAGGAGTGTTGTTCCCTCGGCCGTCCAACCGAGGCGGCGGACCTCCTCGGGTTCGGCGGGTGTGCCACCGACGTAGCTCCCCGGGACAGTCATCCCACCGACGTAGATCATGAGATCCGCCTCCTCCACGTCGCGCCAGCGCTCCCGTTTCTCGCGGAGCGCGTCGATCGTGTGGTACGTGACCTGTCCCGACGGGACACCGGCATCCACGAGCGCACCGGCGACGTTGCGTGGGTACGTCGAGATATACGGCGGGACGCCGAAGTGTGCCGGTTCGTCGACGTACCCGTCGACGATGGTCACAGACAGCGACGCAGGATCTCGCATTGATTTTTGTAGCCTGTCGAGGAACAAAACGGTGACGACCACTGCCTGCCGTTCCACCCGACTGTCGCGGTCTCCGACAGACAGACGCCCTGGTGTCTCACGGAGCGTCGAGGCGTTGAGGTCGTGAGGCGACTCGTACGAACGCGTGGCAAGAGACAGACGAGGTCTGGCACCGGCAGACGGCAACCGGGGACAGCCGTCCCTGAGGAGCGGGATTACTCGACAGGAGGCACGAAACCCGATACTGCTAAACGGCCCCATCCGACAGAGCTGTCGACCAGATTCCACAGGGCGCCCACACCCGAGGACCGGTTGAGTCGATCCCGGGATCGAGGTCGGCACGGAACTGCTGTCGGTACCGGGGCGGAGCACACACGGAGCCTCCGAGCCGGTTGGGAGTCGGATCGTTGCAGGCCGACCACACGGAATAAATCCTGGCCGATTCGAGTGTAGGTATGAGCGTCACGACAGGGGTTCCACGGGTCGACCTCGGGTCGTTTCCGACGGCGGTCGAGGCTGCGCCGGAACTGGGGGCGGCGCTCGGGGTGTCGGAGCTGTATCTGAAACGCGGGGACAGGAGTGGGCAGCTCTACGGTGGCAACAAGGTGCGCAAGCTGGAGTTTTTATTGGGGGCGGCGCTGGATGCCGGTTGCACGGCGGTGCTCACGGGCGGTGGGGTCGGGAGCAACCACGTGCTGGCGACGGCGGCGTACGCCCGCGAGGTAGGGCTGGAACCGCGGGCAGTGCAGTTCCCACAACCGGTCACCGGGTACGTCCGCGAGAATCTGCGTTCGCTGGCCCGGTTCGACCCGGACCTGCACCTGGCCCGCTCGCAGGTGTTGTTCCCGGCGTCGTTGCTCCGGGCACGACTCGCCACTCTGCGGCGGGGGCTATCGTACGTGCCGCTCGGTGGGTCCTCGCCGGTCGGAACGGTCGGGTTCGTCCGTGGGGCACAGGAGCTCGCGCGGCAGGTCGACCGGGGTGTGTCCCCCCGGCCGGATGTGGTGGTGGTACCGGCGAGCAGCGGCGGAACTCTCGCCGGACTGGTGGTCGGGCTAGACAGCACCGACCTCGACACCCGGGTGGTCGGTGTGCGTGTCGCCGAGCGGTACGCCGCGAACCGGTTGTTTGTTTCGCGGCTGGCGAACCGCACCGCCGCGTTGCTCGATCTGCCCGTCACGTACAGTCGGGCGGACATCACGCTGGTCGACGGCTATCTCGGACCGGGCTACGCGGAGCCGAGTCGAGTCGGCGAGCGGGTACAGAAGTTGGCCGCGCTGTACGGGCTGACACTCGACCCGACATACACCGCAAAGACAGTCGCCGCGATCGCCGGTGAGTTCGACGACGAGACGGTGCTGTACTGGCACACACTGAGCGGACACAGACCGGAGCCGCTGTCGACCGACGAGGCGGTCCGCCGACTGCCGGACAGCTACCGACGGTTCCTGACCTGAGCTAATCTGCCCGCTCCCCGGACGGGTCGGGGTCGTCGGTCGACGCGGCGCGCTCGCGGTCCATCGCGGTCAGGTAGATGCCCGCCAGCAGGACAACCCCGCCGACGACAGTGAACACTGTCGGATCCTCACCGAGCAGTGCGACCGCGAGAACTGTCGCCCCGATTGGTTCACCCAGCAGCGAGACCGAGACGACGCTCGATTCGAGATGGGCGAGTGTCCAGTTGATAACAGTGTGACCGAGCAGTCCCGGTCCGACAGCGAGACCGACAAACACCAGCCACTCACTCGCGGGGTACCCCACCAGCGGACCACCCTGGAGCAGGGCGATTGCGAGCAGACAGACCGTACAGACGCTGTAGACCACGACGACGTACGGGACGAGGGCGACACGCCGGCGGAGTGACCGGCCGGCGAGCACGTAGCCGGCGGCCATCACCGCGCCGAGGACGGCGAGACCGTTTCCGAGGAGCGGGTCCGGCCCGACGAGCACACCGCCGAGCAGGTCGCCGGTCGACATCGCCGCCATCCCGACAACCGCGACGAGGATGCCGGCGAGCATCCGCCGGGTGAGTCGCTCGCGCAACAGGAGCCACGCGCCGACAGCGACGAACAACGGCTGTGACTGGACCAGTGTGACACTCGCGGCGACACTCGTCCACTCCAGACTCTCGAACCAGGCCGCAAAGTGCACCGCGAGTGCGACACCCGCGAGTCCGGCCCCGAGCAGGTCCCGCCCGCCGATGCGACGGAACGCCGACCGGTACCGCCAGACCGCAACCGGGAGAAGCGGGAGTGTCGTGAACAACACCCGATAGAATGCCGCCACCGCCGAGGGGGCGTCGCTGAGACGAACGAGCACGGCACCGGTGCTGATGGCGACGATTGCGACTGCGAGCGCCACGAACGGCGGCACCGGCGGCGAATCGGACACGGCCGTGCATGGGTCGTCCCCGGGCTTACCCGTTGTGGACCGCTCTCCCCTGCCATCGCCGGCATCACAGGTTCTGTGAGAGCCAGTGGGATCTACCGGCGAGGATGAGCAGACGAGGCCCGCTGGTCGCTCCGACAGCAGGCCACATCCACGGTGTACGAGACACCCGGTTCCGGGGGACAGAGCTCTTGACATCCTCCTCCGCGTGAGCGCGGAGGAATCCCGAGCGGTGGGAGTTTCAGGTTTGCAGTACAATCGGCGGACTCCAGTCCTTTCAGGCGCGGGTAGTCCCACGGTATCGGACTGGTGGACTGCTGGCGGTGCCAAGCCGCCGTTACCACTATCCTCAATCGTGTACGGCGCTCCGGTGTTGTTTTGACCACGGGGACGCCAGCAGGCGCCGACAGAGTCGAGGGTATCGCGTTGCTCGCTTTGAGCAGTCGGCACACCCTTCGAAGATGTGATGTTCACCGACTGCCCTTTCGGATACTGCCTCGTTTCGTGGGCGGACAGGCCGCCTCCGTAGGACGGTTCGGAATCCGCTCCGTTCCGGCCGATTCCTACACCACAGTAGTGCGGCCTGTCAATTAAACGCCGGTCTTCTGAAACTCAACAGGGGGCGTCAAACGTGGATTCTCTCTCAACTGACGGCGCGTATCCACGCCGTGAACGGCGTGTATTGCGCCTGTTCAGCCTATACGTAGGGACGACGAGGCCGACAGCAGGCCACGAGACACCGGGGACAGAGCTCATGACCGGTCACGACCCCCTCCTCGGGCGGAATCCAGCAGGCTGGGATGATTCGAAGGTTTAAACCTGGAATAGCGTTGAGAACGTCTCGAAGTACAATGACTGAGTTCGACCTAGACAGACGGACGGCACTGATGGCGGGCGGCACAGCACTGATAGCAGGGCTCGCGGGGTGTGTCGGTGGTGACGGTGACGGCGACAGCAGCGGCAACGGCGGTGACAACGGCAGTGACACCGACCCGCAGCAACAGGTCGACACCTATCTGAGTGACAACAACGCGAATAACTACGACGGGACCGGCAGCATCGTGGACGAGACCGGCACGGATGAACTCCTCATCGAGGTTGGACGCAACCGCCAGTACCAGTACGACCCCGCGGCGGTTCGCATTGACAGCGGGACGACGATAACCTGGGAGTGGAAATCGAACGGTCACTCGGTCACACAGACCGAGAGTGACTTTGACTTTGAGGACTCCGGTCGCCAGAGCTCAGGCTCCACCCACGAGCAGACACTCAACAGCAGTGGTGCGTTCCTGTACAAGTGTATCCCCCACGCAAATCTGGGGCACTACGGCGGTATCATCGTCGAATAGACAGCAAACCGAGGACCGAAGCGCGACGGCAGGCACACGCAGGCGGAGGAAAACAGATGAGCACAGACGACATGACCAACGACAACCCGGCACACCCCGATAAAAAAACGGACTCGCTCTGCCCGATGGGCGAGAGGCGGACAGAGGTCCACGAGAAACCCGCGGAAACCGATTACGACGCCGATCTGGGGGTGCAGACGACTCGCGACGCTCGGCGACCCGCGACAGGTGAGATAACAAAAAAAGATTTTTGCACAGCGTACTACGGCAAGGGTGAGAGCGCATGAGTTCGAAGGAGTCGACCCCGGCGGATATCGTCCGCCCGACAAAAGATACCTCGAGATGGTACTACCTGATCGGCGGTGTGGCAACGCTCGTTGCGTTGGTCTGGCTTGTGGGGTGGGGCTGGCAGCTCGAGAACGGCCTCATCGTCACGTGGCTCGCGGACTGGGGTAGTGGTGGTGTCACCTGGGGGCTGTACATCGGCGCATTCATGTGGTGGGTCGGCATCGCTCACGGCGGGATTATCCTCTCGGCGGTGGTCCGACTGTTCGGGATAGACCGCTACCGGCCGGTCGCTCGGTTGGCCGAACTGCTGACTATCGGCGCGCTCGGTATGTCCGGTCTGTACATCATCATCCACACCAGCCGACCCGACCGACTGGTCTCGAGTGTCATTCCGGCGTACACTTGGACGGTGCAAACCTCACCGCTGACCTGGGGTATCGCCGTTCTCGTGCTGTACTTCGTGCTGACGACGACGTATCTGGCGCTGACGCTCCGGTACGATATCCACCGTCTGCGCGACCAGCTTCCCGACCACTTCGGCCCGCTGTACAGTATCATCACGGTCGGCTACACCGAGAGGGAGGACGATATCAGCCAGCGGGTGGTCTGGTGGCTCGCGCTGGGTATCATCGTGCTCGCGCCGCTCCTGCTGCACGGCGGTGTGATCCCGTGGCTGTTCTCGCTGCTGCCATCGATGCCCGGTTGGCGGGGGGCCATCCAGGGACCCCAGTTCCTGAGCATCGCGCTCACCTCGGCTATCGCCGGTGTTATCATAGTCGCCGCGACACTCCGCCGGGCCTACGACTGGGACCACATCCTGACCGACGAGATGCTACGCGGGCTGACGATATGGCTCGGTCTGTTCTCCCTGATGTTTGCCTGGCTACAGTCCCAGCAGGTGATAAGCAGTGTCTACGCGCCGACAATGGACGCCGGAACGGTGATGGCGGCAAAACTAGACAACCCGATATACGTCGTCGGTATCAGTCTCCTTACACTGACGCTCATCTACGTCTTCGCACAGACACTCAGACCGAGCGCGTTCACCCCAGGACGGTCGGTGCTCGCGTCGGTGTTCGTGCTGTACGCGACGCTCTCGGAGCAGGTGCTGTTCGTCGTCGAGGGTATCGAGCACCCCGCGTTCTCGCTGTACGAGGCCGTGCCTGGCCACTACTTTCCCAGCCCCATCGAGGTGGCGTCTGTCGCCGGGACCCTCGCAATGTGTACGCTGTTTTTCCTCGCGGTGCTGAAGATGTTTCCCGTTATCGAACTGGACGCCGTCGAGAACAACGACAGCCACGATGACGAGGAGACGACGACGTGACCGCGCTCGCGACTCTCGGTCGGTGCCGTCTGCCCTCTGCGGTCCAGTTGGCGGCGAACTGTGACCCTCCAGGCGGTCGCAGGTTCCCTTCTCATAGCTCTCAGTTCGGCACGGTTCTCACGCTCTCGTCGCAGGTTCCACCGTTCGCCGCATCTCGGTTTTCGAGATTGCGGGCTGTCTACATCGCTCACCGTTCATCGTGCAGTGTCCAGCGTGGTTCGATACGGTTGTTGGCGATGATAATTACCGCGTCGGTCTCCTCGTCGCGGAGTGTCGTGCGCCGGAGCCCAACATCTCGTATCGTCCCCGTCCGGTCGTCGGTGCTGACACGCCGGCCCTGGACAAACCGGTCGTCCTGGATGAGATACACCCCGGCGATCACCTCGCTGAGCGCGTCGCGGAGCGCGTAGGCGACAGCGAGTGCCAGAAAGCCCGACGCCGTCCCGAGCGCGGTCGCGAGCTGCTGGAATCCGAGCAGCGAGAGCGCGACCAGACTGCTTCCAAACCAGAGGACTACCCGCAGGGCAACCTCCAGGAACCGCCGCTCGGCCGGGTTACCCGCGATACCCACAAGCGGGCCGCTCACCCGGCTAACCACCAGTCACACGAGCACGGCCGCCACAGCCAGAAACAACACCACGACCACGAGTCGCGGGCTCGCGTCGCGCACAGCACCGGCGATGCCACCGATCAGCTCCTGTGAGAGTGACTGGAAACTCGACATACCAGACTGGAGATACCCAAGAATAAAGCGGTTCCCCCGGAGCACATCACACTCGATAAGCCACACCCCCTGTTGTCGGGCACAGGAGCCGACAATCCCTTACTCGTCACCGATGTCCCGACACAACTGGTCGGGGGAGCGAAAGCGTATAGACGTTTCTCGTCAGATCAGATAATATGCTGTATCCGACACACCCCGTGGCAGGGTACCTGCTGGCGGTGGTGTTGCGGCTCCCGGTGATGCCGGTGGTCGTTGGCGCGGCACTGCCGGATCTTGTCGACAAACCGCTCGGGTCGCTCGGGGTGGTCGACCAGTACCACACAGTCACACACTCGGTGTTCGCACTCGTCGCGCCGCTGGCGCTCGCCACTCGTAACCGGGCGTGGCTGGCCGTCGCAGTCGGCTGGGCGTCGCATCTCGCACTCGATGCCGCACAGATGATCGTAAACGGTCGTCCCGAGGACACCCGATTTCTCCTCTGGCCGGTTGTCGAACACGAGTCTCAGGTCCAACTGCCGCCCGTCGAGTTCGCCGCCTTCTACGTCGGCACCCGCGCGTCGGCCGTCGAACTGCTCGTCTGGGTCGCTGCGCTGGTCACGCTCGCCCGCCGACGCCTGCTCGACGACTGACTCCACAGACTGTGCCGGGACCACTCGAACAACAACCGAACCGCCACTGGCTGAAAAATAACAGTTCGTCTGTTCGTCGCCTCTCCACCGCAAACGCCAGTGTCTCCAGCCACCCCGGCTACTCCCGTCTGTACCCTTTCTTTCTCTCGTCCTCTTCTCCTCCGCTGCCCTCTTTCTACTCCTCCTCCGCTTTCTCACCTTCTTCCTCACTCTCTTCTTTTCCTCTTCCTCCTCTGCTTTCTCACCTTCTTCCTCACTCTCCTCCTCGTCCGCTTCCTCACTCTCGACTGCCTCCCACTCGATCTCGATTTCGAGTCCGAACCCGTCATCCTCTTTGATGAGTTCAAGTTCGAGCTCTGCCTCCTCTTCCGCGGCGGGAGGTGTGGTCGACTCGCCGCCGATAGCGACAGTGAGTTTGTCGCCGGGAGGCTCGAGGAGTCCCGCAAGCGCACGCAGGGTCGCGGCACTGTCTTCGAGTGACTGGTCACGCTCGACTTCGAGGAGTTCTATCTCGTCTGACATCGGTTCGGTGTTCTCCGGCGGGTATAAAATAGACTACGGTTTCCCGTGGGCGTCCAGACAGCCCGACACCACACGAGGAAAGATATCTGGGTGCCTCGCCGGCTCTGTGTCGGCAGAACGACAATCTGTCTGCCACGATAGGCCGGACACCTCGACGGCCAGTTCGGGGAGTCGCCCACAGCCGATAGCGGGTGTATATCGGCGACATCCCCGCAACCGACAGCCAGTGTATGCTGGCGACATCCCCGCAGTCGACAGTCGGTGTGGGTCGGCAATATCCCCACAGCCGACAGCCGGTGTGTGGGTCGGCGACGGGGGGTCGAGTGTCCGAGACGGAAACACATACACCTGCGCGACACCAGATATAGGCATGGAGTTCGACCGACGTACCGCATTACGGGCGGCCGGTGCGCTCTTGGGCGGGAGTGCGATACCGGCCACAGCCAGCGCGGCCAGGAGTCGACAGACCGGGAGTCCGTCCGGGGGGACATCACAGGAGGGGTACGGACCGCTCGGGAGTGTGGCGGTGTCGGGGGCACGCGAGGCCGTGGTCGCGGACGACCTGGCGTACGTCGCCGCGAGTAACGGGTTCGCAGTCGTGGACGTCGCCGACCCCGCAGAGCCGACGGTGCTGGCAGAGCACCGCGAGATAGAGACCGACACCGACCAGTCGCTCCGTGGTATCTGGGATCTCTGGCCCTCGGGAGACAGGCTGGCAGTTGCCGGGCCGGCGCAGTTCACCCCGAACCAGCCCAGCGGGGTCGCGCTGTTCGATGTGGGCGACCCGACCCAGCCCGAGCAGGTTGCCTTCCACCCCACCGACGATCACATCCACAACGCGTATTTCACCGACGAGACGGTGTACGTGACCGGCCGGGACCGGGGGATGTCGGTCGTGATGGTCGACGTGTCGGACGACGACCCGGTCGAGGTCGGCCGGTGGTCGCCGCTGGACGAGGACGAGCGGTGGGCGGACGTCGCACCGCCGCTGCGCGCCCTGCACGACGTGTACGTGCAGGACGGCACGGCGTATCTGCCGTACTGGGACGCCGGCACCTGGATGGTCGACGTGAGCGACCCCGGGAACCCCGAGGCGCTCGGCCGGGTCGCCGACGCCACACGCGAGCAACTGGCGGCGGTCTCCACCGAGGAGGCGTTTCTCGTGGCGCGCACACCGGGCGGTGCGGACCACTACGCGACGGTGAACGAGGATGGCACGCTGTTGCTCGTGGGCAGGGAGACCTGGGCAGTCGACGACCGGGCGGGGCGACTCGCGGAGGGCGGCGGGCGTGTCGGCGGGGCCAGCGGGGTCGATATCTACGATGTGAGCGACCCTGAGGAACCGGAGAAGCTCTCGACGATAGCGCCGCCGGCCTCGTTCGACCAGACAACGGAGGGCTGGTTCACCACGTCGCACAACGCCGATTTCCGGGGCGACCGGCTGTACACATCCTGGTACTTCGGCGGCGTCGGGGTCTACGACGTGAGTGACCCGGCGGCGCCGACCGAACTCGCCCGCTGGCGGAACCCCCGGGAGACGAGTTTCTGGACGGCACAGGCCGCCGACGGTTGCTACGTCGCCAGCAGTGTGGACCTCAGCAGTGGCTTCGGCGGGCTGAACGAGACCCGGGAGGCGCTGTACACCTTCCCCGACAGAGCCGGCAGCCAGGCAGACCCACCGTCGCTGACCGACTGGCCCGAGGACGTGCTCGGCCCGGAACCGGACGACCGGCCCGGGGTCGACCCGGGTGCCGGGCGTGTCGCCAGCGTCGTCGACGTGCCCGGCGCGGACCCACCCGATGGCACCGACGATACGGGCGACACCGGTGACACGGGCGACGGGACGGTCGGGTCCGACGGGGACCCCGACGACAGAGACACCGACAGCGAGGGAGTCGGTGACGGAGACACCGACGACGGGGGGGCCGGAAACGGGACCACCGACGAGAGCGGTGACGCCGAGAGCACAGACGGAACCGGGGCCGGGTTGGGCGTCGGGGCAGCGCTCGCAGGGTTGAGCGGGTACCTGCTCGCCCGGCGTGCGGACGGTTTAAATGACTCCCGGAGCGAATAAAGATCAATGTCGAACGCGAAAGGTGACCGTCGGGAGCGTGAACTCGTCAACAGACTCGACGAGGCCGGATTTGCGGTGATGCGTGCACCGGCAAGCGGGAGCGCGACAGACCGGGAGTTGCCGGACGTACTGGCAGGGGAGGGTGAACAGTTCTACGCAATCGAGGCAAAGTCCTCCGCAGGCGACCCGATCTATCTCGACGGCGAGGAGGTCGAGGCGCTCGTCTACTTCGCCCGGAACTTCGGGGCCAAACCGCGCGTCGGTGTTCGGTTCGACCGCGAAGACTGGTACTTTTTCCACCCGGACGAGCTGTACACCACCGACGGCGGCAACTACCGCGTCAAACTGGAGCGTGCACTCGCCGACGGCACAGATTTCGACGAGTTTACCGGTCACTCGCGGAAGGTTACCCTCGACGAACTGACCGCGAGCGCGGAGGACGACCCCGGAGACGAGCGACTTCGGGAGGTGCTGGAGGCCGTCGAGCGCGGTGACCTCGGTATAAACGAGGGTGTCGAGATGCTGCGCTGACCGGACAACCCGCTCTCGCTGACGGCGGATACAGTGTGCAGGAGTTACAGCTTATCTCCCCCCGGTCATCTTCGGTGGTGTGTGCTGCGCTGTTCGAGTTGTGGCGAGTAGGTCGAGAGGGACCACCGCGCCCGCGGGTGCTGTGGAGTGAGGATCCTCGACGGGACAGGTGGTGGTCAGTGGGAACAACCGGAGGTGTGCGAGAAACAGCACCGCGGTACAGTGACCGAGGGCAACTGCTAATAGACGACACCCGTCTGGTCGTTGTAGCGAGTCTGTCGACACTACTGTAGACCCTCGGGCGATGCTTCTCCTGAGTGTGATACTGTTCCTACTTCCGGCAACGGGTGTGTTCGTGTCGCCGATAACTGCGCTGTCGGGGGCCGGAGTGCTGTGGTTTCTCGGTGTGTGTCGTCAGCACGTTCCTCGGCGGGCGTGTGACGACCCGTTGTATCTCGGGCCTGGCTGCTCGCGGTGATGTCCGTTGCGGCGCCGCTGGTGCTCGGCGCGGACGTGGGGTCGCCGGTGGTGTCCACCCTCGTGGTGCCGACACCTGGCGGCCTGGCGCTGGTGTCCGGGTTCGCACTGCTCATCGGCACAACCCACGTCGGGTAGATCTACTACGGGGCAGTCGACCGGGGGTCATGCCGCCGCCGGCAGAGAAGTCCGGGATGAGCCCTGCCGACGTCGGGTTCGGACGGGAGACCGACAGGGCCCCGGGCAGGAGGACGACCGGTGACCGTCCCCGGCCGGAAGACACGAACCGCTGGGAACCGTCGATATCTGTATGCTCTGGCCCGACGCCGCTCTCTGGACACTCGCGATCGTGTTGTTCGTCGTGGGTGACTGGGCGACGACCCGGTACGGGCTGGCACAGCCCGGAGTTGTCGAGCGGAACCCGCTCGCACGGTGGGCTATCGAGCGTTTCGGTGTCACCGTCTCCCTATTCCTGCTCAAAAGCTCGGCCCTCCTGGTCGCGCTGGCGGGGTACGCCTACGCCTCGGGGGCCGCCAGCACGGAGTCGTACCGTCTGTTGTTCCCGGTCGTGATTGTTCTGGCCGGGACAGTTACCACCGTCCGCAATCTGCAGGTGCTCGTCTCCCACCGGGGGTGAGACACCCGCTCACCACGCACACCGAATCCAGTGCCAGTCCGGGCACAGGTCCGCGGCCGACTCCCCCTCACGAGGGGACCGACGCGGGCACAGACCCCGGTGGATATCACGGTCGGTCAGCGGACACCGGAGGGTGCAACTCGGACGAACAGTCTGGCTCCGGGGCGTGAGTGCGCGTAGTCCGACCGGAGACGGCACGCTTAGTATGCTCGACCGCCAACCGGAACCAATGACACAGGTAGACAGGTCGCACCGCCGACACCGAGAGCGGGGCCGATGACAGACCCCGATATCTCACTCCAGAACGGGCCATCGGAGGACGATATCGCGGCTGCACGGGAGCTCGTGGAGGCGGTCGTGGCGAACGTCGAGAATGTCGTCGTCGGGAACCACAAGACAATCGAACACGTGGTGACAACGCTGCTCGCGGGGGGGCACGTCCTGTTGGAGGACGTGCCCGGTGTCGGGAAGACGGTGCTCGCCAGGTCGGTTGCTGCGAGCGTCGGTGGCGAGTTCAGCCGTGTCCAGTTCACACCGGACCTGCTTCCGGCGGACGTGACCGGTGTCAACGTCTACAACGAGGCAACCGGCGAGTTCGAGTTTCGCCAGGGTCCCGTGTTCGGGAACGTGATGCTGGGCGACGAGATAAACCGTGCGCCACCAAAGACACAGTCAGCACTGTTGGAGGCGATGGAGGAGACACAGGTGACAGTCGACGGGGAGACCCGGCCGTTGCCGGACCCGTTTTTTGTTATCGCGACACAGAACACCGTCGAGGGTGACCGGACATACGACCTGCCGGTTGCGGAGCGAGACCGGTTCACAAAGCAGTTGACGATGGGCTACCCCGACGGTAACGAGGAGACAAAGCTGCTGGGTCGGGTCGTCGACGGCCACCCGATAGACGAACTCTCGGCGGTGGTCGGACTGTCGGAACTGCGCCGGGCCTGCGCGACCAGCAGCGCTATCAGGGCCGAACCGTCGGTCCGGGAGTACATCACCCGGCTGGCGGCATACACCCGCGAGCACGCCGAACTCGGGGTGAGCCCCCGCGGCAGTATCGCGCTGCTCCGGACGGCACAGGCCCGGGCAGTGCTCGACGGCCGCGAGTACGTCCTCCCGGATGACGTACAGCGCGAGGCGTCGGTGGTGCTCCCACACCGCATCATCGGGAGCGAACGCGGGGCCGACCGCATCGTGACCGAGGCACTCGAGACAGTATCGGTGCCATGAGAGGGGTGGGTGCCGCACGGACGACACTCGGTGATCTACTGTCCGGTGTCGGTGACCGGGTGAGCGGCGAGCCAGCCCCTCGACCGCGGCTGACCCGTCGTGGCTGGGCGCTCGCCGGGGTGGTGGCGGTGCTTCTGGCGCTCGGCTGGAGCTCCGGTGCCCGGCAGATAAACGCGGTCGTCGCGCCGGCGCTCGTCGCACTCCTGGTAGGGTTCGTGAGCGTGCGGCGGTCCGGGTGTGAGACCGTCGAGCTGAGAGCGCCGCCACCGGGCGCTCCGGACGAGGAGCGCGCGTTCGTCGTCGAACTGGAGGGAACGGGGCTGGCGACGGTGGCGCTCAACCTGCCCGGGTCCACACC
>KB659964.1_pt34 | contig 16197 bp, 24 predicted proteins | sample 558768 | NCBI scaffold set KB644980.1 | reverse complement strand
ACCGGCGACGGCGACTTCTCGCGACTCTGTTCGCATCTCCGCCACGAGGGCGTCCGCGTTGAGGTAATGGCGTTCGGCTCCTCGACGGCCGAAGAGTTGATCGATGCAACCGACGAGTTCACCGATCTCGCCGATGATAAAGAGCAGTTTCTCCTGTAAGATGCCCGCAAGCACTCAGATCGAAGGGCTTGCCCTTCCGTTTACGTTTGGAATGGCGATCGGCCTCGCGTTCGGACGGACGCTGCTTCAAAGTACCCTTGCCGGCGTTGTCATCGGGCTTGTGCTGTTTGGGTTGTTTGCGGCGGTGCGGAGCCGACTGATCTCGTAACCACAGCTATCCGCCCACATCGCTCGTCGTCGACACGGCCTGTTTTTGTACTGCCGCGGGAAGATAACAGTATGAGCGATAAGAAAGCCAGTCGGGCGGCGAGAACACCTGCTGAGACAGACAGTACCGGTGAACACGCTCGCGGACTGGCCGAGCTTCGGACGATCGCCAACTATCAGTTCGGGGTCACCGCGGGAACCGCGCTGTTTCCCCCCGGCGAGGCGATCGAGATCCGCCGCTCCTCAAGTGGTCGTCCGCGACAACTCGTCGCTGACGGGGATCGACTGGTCTCCTATGGTGTCGATGGGCGGTTTACGCTCGGTATCGCCGGCGGCCGACGGCTGGTGGCGGCCTTCGACGCCCCACGGTGCCGGGTCGTCGTCGGCGACGACTCCGAGCCGTTCGTCCGAGAGGGGAAGAACGCCTTCGCCAAATTTGTCAGCGGTGTCGACCCCGAGATCCGGCCGGGCGATGAGCTGTTGATCGTCCACGAGCGCGGCGACCTGCTGGCGGTCGGGCGGGCCGAACTCTCCGCCGAGGCGATGGCTGATTTCGACAGCGGGATGGCTGTCACGGTGCGCGAGGGCGTCGACGACTGATCGTGCCGCCGGGAGCGACAAGCTAATTCAGAGGAAGCCAGCGACACCGAGTGCCTCGGCGAGCGGAATCCCAACCCACAGCGCGCCGAGTAGGTAGCCGCCGATCGCGCCGCCGTTGAGCAGCGGCAGGCCGGCGTGGGGTTTGCCTTTCATCACCATCGACATGAGGACGAGCAGCCCGGCGAGTGTGCCAACAAGTGAGGCCAACGCGGGCGTGTTGATCGTCAAAAGCGCGATCTCATAGCGGAACTCCGCCGGGATGAAGAAGGCCGCGCTGGCGACCATCACACCGGGGATCACCGCATCGCCGAGGCCGATAAAAAACGCCTCCCGGCTGTCAGGGTCGGGTGCGATGTCGTCGCTTGGGTCATCACTGGCCGTGTCGTCGGCGTCGTCAACGCCGTTGTCATCGGCATCAGCATCGGCATCGTTGGTTTCGGTGTCGTCAACGTTGTTGTCGTCAGCGTCGTCGATATCGTTGGTTTTGACCTCATCAGCGTCGTTGCCATCATCACCGCCGACATCATCCAACAGTGAGTACGACCACGACAACGGGATCACAAGGATGACCGGGATACGAAGATCCATCACGCCGTCGGCGAGATCCAACATATGTTCGGTTTTGTAAACGCTGATCGCGTCGTAAACCGCCAACACCGACAGCAAGACGATCGCCGGAAGGAGCCCGAAGGTGATCCCGAACAGCCCAGCCGCGCCCGCACCCATCAGAACACCGGCGGTGTCGACGACGTACCACTCTGGGTACACCCACAGCGTGATGGAAACACCGGCACCAAGCACCGCGGCGACCGTTGAGGGGACGATCGCGCTAAAGACATACCACGAGAGCATCCCGCTGGTGGCGACGATAACAACGCGAACAACCCAGTCAAGATCGTATTTAAATGCCGCCAGAAAAAACACCGTTGCGACAAGCACCGCGCCAATGTAGAGGAGGCTGTTTGTCGGATCGCTTGGATCCTCGACGGCCTGATACCCCTGCTGAAAAAACGTCTCAACCAAGGCAAGCGCGCCAAGCTGAACAAGGAGGAACAGCGCAACCGCGACGGCGACACCGCGGTACTCCCGGGGAAACATGGTCGCGTTTGGACGGTGGGGGGTTTGGTGGTTGCGTTTGACCGCGAGTAAAACGCCGCGTAGCCGGTGACCTCTACTCGGCGTACAGCGTCGTCCCAACCAGATCGGTCAGCGTCGCCCCATGGGTTGGCGTGATCGCCGCATACGGCTCGGCGACCGGGCCGAAGATATCGACGATCCGACCGACAGTCGACAGCGACTCGTCGACCACCATCAGCCCGATATCCGGTGTCTCGTCGGACGCAAGCGAGACGATCGCCAACCCTTGGGCGGTTTTGTCGGCGGTCCCAACCCGGTGCATGCTTACTCCCGAAGGACGCCGAGATACGCCCCGACGGCCTGAACAAGGTCGTTTTTTGTATCCTCCGCACCGGTGACAAGGACGCGCCCGCGAGGGTCAAACGCCCGCGGATACGTCTTGTCGCGTTCGATCACGGCATCGTAGCCGATCTGCTGGACGGCGGTAGCAATCTCGTCGACCGCGGGCTCGGTGACCGCGAGATCGGTTGCGACCCGCCGGCCCGCCGATCGCGTCAGGTCGGCATCGAAATACGCCGGCCAGAGTACGTTTTCGACCATACCCAACCAAGACAGGGCCGAGAATAATACCGTTACGACTGCCCGACCGGGTTCGACGGCGGAGTGAAAGTGATCGTGGCTCGTCGATTCGACCCGCTTGCAGGCGGTTTCGAGCGGAAGGAAGGGGGTTTCACCGATAGATATCGGGAAGTCGGTCATCCTGTCCAGAGGTAGCCGGCAACGCCGATAACGCCGAACACCAGCGTCACCGGGAGCCAGAAACCCGGATCGCGGTTGTGACGGCGACCATGGATGAAGACAGCGGCCGTCAAGAGCACGTGAGCAACGACAGTTCCACCAAGGAGGAGGCCGAACGTGCTCATCGGCAGCCCTCGCTGCTAGCGGAGTGCTCGGTCGTGACAACGGACGTGCGGTGCATGTGTGAATGATGCCGGCCAAGACGGTTAGATGATTACGTATCCGATCGGGTTATTCCTCGGAGAGCTTCCAGTCGTCGGGGTCATGGAGGCCACGCCCCTGCTCGATCGTCCGAGCCTCCTTGAGCAGCTCGCTGTGAGCCCGGATGATATCGGTCATCGTGAGAATCCCGTGTAGATCCAGCCCGGAGATGACGGGCAGCTTCTTGATCTCCTCGTCGACCATCCGGTTGGTGGCGGTTCGAACCGTCGCCGTCGGCTCGATCGTCACAAGCGGGTGGCTCATCACCGCCCGCACCGGCACCGCAGAGAATGGTTTTTCTGTCGCATACCCGACCTGCAACGCGTCGGATTCGGTGAGGATTCCGGTTGGTGTCCCGTCGTTTGTGATGATGATACTCCCGACGCGGGCTTTCAGCATGCGTTTTGCGACCGCCTGCATTGTCGCCTCGATCGGCGCGGTCACGAGGTCGGTCGTCATTAGCTCCCGAACGAGCATTGGTTGGCTTTCTGTCGCATACTACAAAACCTATTCGTTGATTGATTTGTTTGTCGCACCCAGGTAAGGCCGGTATCACCCACACAACCGAATCCATTTATTTGCTCGTAGGCAACCAACTTCAATGACCAAGCGTCACGTCTCCCTGCCGACTTCGGCGGCTGAGGGGGTCGATCGCTTTATCGAATCGGTTGATGAACGGCTTGCCGGCGATGAGGACACCTGTGCGGTCGTCACCGACGTGCTCGTCGATCTCTTTGGTGATCGAGAGGCCTACGACGCATGGCAGGCCGGTGAGGACGTGTCGCCGGCAACACAGGTGCGACTGCAGGGTTATGATCCCTGTAATGCAACGCTGGAATCGGAGTACTACGCTGAACGGGACGAAGACCGGTTTGCGGAGGCAAAACATCTCCAGTGGCTATGGCGGCAGTTCGACGCGACACCGATGGCCGACAACGTCGCCTTCGCGCTGCAGTTCCGGCAGATGCTCGCCGAACATCTCTTCGATGAGTGTGGCGACAACTGCCGATTTTTCAAGGGGATCACGTTCACCTACGGCCACAACATCTCGGTCGGCGACAACGTTGTTGTCCACGACGATGTTCATCTCGATGACCGCGGGAAGCTGACCGTCGGCGACCGCGTGTCGATCTCCGACGGCGTCCACGTTTACAGCCACGATCACGATCTGGTTGATCAAACACATGTCGATAACTACCATACGATCATCAACGACGACGCCCGGCTGACATACGACGCGATGCTTCGGGCGGGCTGTCAGGTCGGCGAGAACGCGGTTGTCGGCGCGCGTGCTGTCGTCCAAGGCGACATCCCGGCCCACCATGTCGCGGTTGGCACCCCCGCAACAAGCGTCAAGATCAAGCCCGGCTGGGAGGACGCCGCCGAGCCGATCGGTGACGGCCGGCTACAGCGGCGGCAGCATGACCGCATAATCACCCACGGGATCGACGATGAGGTCGAGATCTTCGACGAGTTCCAGCGGACGCTCACACCGCCGGACGCACCACAGACGGGACAGTAATGGCCCGCGCACTCGCGATCAACGTCGCCGCCAACACGAACCTGCCGGGCGTGCGCGGGCCGATCTACCCCGACGGGCGTTTTGTCTACCTGCCCATCCCCGAGCGCGAGACCGTCGATCCCGCGGCCGACGTGCCGACCTACGGCGATCTGTTGGCGTCGCTGCCGCCGCTGCCGTTTGCGTTGCCGGCCGACAGCCGCGAGAAAGCGATCCATCTTGATCCCGAGTTCGCCGACTACCCCTACTGCGACACCTACACCTACGGCGACGAACACGCGCTCAAGGCTGGCCCGATCAGCGAGTTGGAGCCGGGTGACTCCCTCTACTTCTATGCGACGCTGACTCGCCACGAGCCACCCGCGGGCGTCGATACGGGCACAGCGGTTGAGTGGGTCGCCCCCGAGTGGGGCGCGTATCTGATCGGCGAGTTTCGGGTGGCCGAGATACGCGACAGCGACGCCTGTGAGTCGTTGTCGCCGGCGGACAACACGGCGTTCACCAGTAACGCCCACTGCAAGCGCGCTACCTTCGACGCGAAGGTGTTGGTTCGCGGGGGTGCGGACTCCCAACTCTTCGAACAGGCGACCCCACTGAGCGCGCCGGATGCTGGGGCGACGGCCAACCGGATCGTTACCGAGCTATCGAACGACTCCGGGGCGGGGCCGTGGTGGCGACGGCGACTCTGGTTCGACAGCGAGGCAACGACGACGCTGCGATCGATCATCGCCCGAGATACCAGCGGCTGCCAACCGACTGATTGGTTTAATCGCTAACATAAACATCGCTCACTCCGCGTGCTCGTGGGTGGTACGACACACCATACCAACAACAGAGTATAAGTTATCAGCCATAGCTTGTCTCTCTATGGACGCAATTGTTCTTGCCGGTGGCTATGCAACGCGCATGTGGCCGATCACACGAAACCGACCGAAGATGCTGCTGCCGGTCGGCGACACCACGGTGATCGACAAAACGCTCGCCCAACTCGACGGCAACGACGATGTCGAAGACGTTTACATCAGCACCAACGAGCGGTTCGCCGCCGATTTTAAGAACTATGTCGACGAGCAGGGCTACGACAAGCCCGAACTCTCCGTGGAGGACACCAGCGACGAGGATGAGAAGTTCGGTGTTGTCGGCGCGCTCGCCCAACTGATCGACCGCGAGGGGCTTGACGACGACCTGCTTGTTATCGCCGGCGACAATATGGTCGGCTTCGATATCAGTGACTTCGTCGGGTTCTTTGAGGACAAACAGTCGCCCGTGTTGGCGGCTTACGATGTGGGCGACCGCGAGCGTGCGAAATCCTACGGGCTGGTCGAACTTGAGGGCGAGGAGGTTGTCGACTTCCAGGAGAAACCCGACGACCCCAACACGACGCTGGCCTCCATCGCGTGTTATGCCTTCCCTGCCGACGTGCTGCCGCAGTTCGATACCTACCTCGCAAACGACGAAAACCCCGACGAGCCAGGCTGGTTCCTCCAGTGGCTGCAGGATCGCCAATCGGTCTACGCCTTTACCTTCGAGGACGTGTGGTTCGACATCGGCGAGGCCGACGCCTACCTCGATGCCGTCGACTGGAAGCTCGGTGGCGAGCCGAAGATCGCCGAAAGCGCGACCGTCGAAAACAGCGAGCTCAACGGCTCAACACACGTCATGGACGGGGCGACCGTCAAGAACGCGACGCTGACGGATACGCTCGTCTTCCCCGACGCCCATGTTGAGGACGCCGAACTGACCGAGACGGTCTTCGACGAGAAGGCAACCGTCGAGGGGATCGATCTTACCGAGAGCCTGATCGGCTCCTACAGCGTCGTCTCCGAGGAGTAACGACCGAGAGCAGTATTTTGTTTTTTAATCGAGGAGCAACAGCAAAAAGAGCTCAACGACAGCCGGACTTAGAGGAAGCCGCCCTCATCGAGGCGGTCAACCGCCTCGCGGAGTCGTTCTTCGCTTGCCGCATACGAGATTCGCGCGTAGCCGGGCGCGCCAAAGGCACTGCCGGGGACGGTGGCGACGTGGGCCTCCTGGATCGCCTCCTCACACCACGTCTGATCGTCGTCGTCGACGGGCAGCATCATGTAAAACGCGCCGTCGCCGACCGGCACGTCGACGCCGTGGTCGGCGAACAGTTCGTCGAGCATGTCGCGTCGCTCGCGGAAGGCCTCCCGCATCTCAACGACCGCGTCGTCGGTGCGCTCCGACAGTGCCTCAACCCCGGCCCGCTGGACAAAGTTGACCGCACAGGAAACCGAGTGTGAGTGCAGTTTGCTCGCCTGATCGATCAGCTCCTGCGGGGCGTGGATGTAGCCGAGCCGCCAGCCGGTCATCGAAAACGCCTTCGAAAAGCCGTTGAGCGTGATCGTCCGGTCTTCCATCCCGTCGAACGATCCAAGTGCGGTCTGTTCGACGCCGTAGGTAACCCGCTCGTAGATCTCATCGGAGACGACAACAAAATCGTGTTCAACAGCGAGATCCCGAACCCCTTCGAGGGCCGCATCGGAGTACACCGCACCGGTCGGGTTCGACGGCGAGTTGACGATCAGAAGTTCCGTTTCGTCGGATACGGCGTCGGCGAGATCGTCAAGTCCGGGTTCAAGTTGGAACTCGTAAGGTGCGAGATCGACGCGGTTGAGCGAGCCACCCGAGAGTTTGACCATCGCCTCGTAGGAAACCCACGCCGGATCGAGGAGGACAACCTCGTCGCCGTCGTCGATCAGCGTGTTGATCGCCTCATACAGCCCTTGCTTGCCGCCGGGGGTGACGATGATCTCGTCGCTGTCGGCGTCGAGGCCCTGATCGGTGAACTTCTCGGCCAGTGCCTCCCGGAGTTCGGGGATGCCGTTCGAGGAGGTATACCCCGTGTGGCCGGCGTCCATCGCGTCTTTGCCCGCCTCGACGATGTTGTCGGGGGTCGGAAAGTCGGGTTCGCCAACCGAGAGGTCGACAACGTCGATTCCCTCGGCTTCAAGCTCACTAGAGAGATTGCTGATCGCTAGCGTCGCGCTCGGTTCGACCCGTTGGACACGGTCTGCGAACTCCATGTTCATGGTAGTATCTCAACCATGTCCACGGCGGCGTTTACCGCTTCCGCTCCTTTTGTCTCGCGTTCGCGGGCTTCCGCGCCGCTCATGCCTGGGCCGCTGACGCCGAAGCTGACCGGCGTATCCCGATCAAGGCTCACATCGGTCAACCCCTGTGCGGCGGCGTCGGCGATGACCTGGTCGTGGTCGGTGTCGCCGGTGACGATCGCGCCGATAACGGCAACAGCATCGATCTCGTCGCGGCGGGCAAGACGGTCGGCCGCCAGCGGCGCGTCGTAGGCCCCTGGCACCTCGACGGTGGCAGTGATCTCGGCATCACGCTCGGCGGCAGCCTCCTCGGCGGCGGCTTGCATCTCGGTGGTGACCGCGCTGTTGAACTGCGCGATCACAAGTCCCAAGCTGGTCATACCCGGGGGTGGGACGGTCAGCCAAAAGAACTACCGTTCGCGTCTGATTAATTTCTCCAGATAACCGATCCTACGGCAGCTATCACGTCTCCTCGGCAACGCGATCGATTCCGATGGCGGTTGCGGCGATCCCCAACGCAACCAAGACGGCAAGAACGAGCAACGTTGAGCCGACACTCACGAGCGGGCTCAACGAGTTACGCAAGGTGAGCCACGATTCGACCGGGACAGTTCTTGTCTCTCGGCCGGAGAGAAACAGGGCCATAATAAACTCTTGAAGACTAACAACAAAGCCGATAGCCGCCGCGGCGACGATCCCCGGAAGCACATTCGGTACGAGCACCTCACGGAACGCCCGCAGCCGACCGGCACCGAGATCCATCGCCGCCTCCTGAAGCTGCCAGTCAAATCGAGCGAACGTCGCTCGCATCACTGAAAACGTCAGCGGTGTCGCCCACAGAGCGTGTGCAAGGATAATGGTGAAGAGCCGCTGCTGGAGTCCAAACCGGCTCAGGAACAACAGAAGTGCAACACCCAGGATAACGCCGGGAACGAGCAGCGGCACGAGCACAAGCCCTGTAATAGCAACACTTGTCCGCCGGTCAAGATGCCGCACGCCAAGCGCCCCGGCAACGCCGAGTATCGTGGAAAACACCGCCGTACCGCTTGCCGTGATGAGGCTGTTCCGCACCGCACGCAGCCACGTTCGTTGAGAAAAAAACCCTGTATACCAGCGCGTCGAGAGATCGGTCGGCGGAAACGTCACCACTGCCGTGGCGTTGAACGAGGTCGCCATCACAACAACGACCGGAGCCACAAGCAACAGAAAGATCGAGCCGTACCCAATACGGAACAGCCACTGGGTAGCTTGGTCGGTGTTACTCATTGTTGCCTCCGTCGGCTCGGCCGAGCGCGACATATGTTACAGAAAGAGCGACAAACACTATCGCCGCGACCAACAGTCCCATCGCCGCGGCGGCGGCCCAGTCAAAGTTTTGCTGGAGGAGATCGGAGATCGCGATCCCGGTCGTCCGTTCGGCACTGGAGCCAACCAACAGCGGTGCCGCAAACGAGCCGACACTCCAGGTGAAACTGATAACCCCGGCGACGATCAGCCCAGGGATCGTATGTGGGACAACAACCTCGGCGACCGCTTGGAGCCGACCCGCACCCAGATCCCGAGCAGCTTCGATCACACTCTGATCGATACTCGACAGAACGGAATAGATCGCCAACACAGAGTACGGCACGACGATGTATAGTTGACCGATAACGGCCCCGGTAACGTTGTTGATCAGCGGTAGCGGTTCGGCAACGATCCCGCTTGCCACGACGACCTGGTTAATGAATCCGCTCGGTGAAAAGAGGAGGATTACCGCAAACAGTTTGACGATAATCGCGGTGAGCATCGAGACCAACACACCGACGAGCAACAGCACCCGCAGGCCACCGGTGGCTCGCCAAATCGCGTAGGCGTACAGTAGGGAGATGCCAAGCGACAGTGCGGTCACACCGGTCGCAAACCCGAGTGTGAAGATGATGCTATCGACAAGTGTCGGCGTCGAGAGCACGTATTCGAACCCCTCGATCGACCACGACCCCTCGACAAACGCGCCTCGCGGTGTCCGTTCTGTCAGACTGATCCGCAAGAGGTAGCCAAACGGAACAACAAAAACAGCAAGATCGAACAGCACGATCGGTGCCACCAGCAGAGCACGGAGGTCAGTTTGGCGGAATCGAGCGCGAAGGCCGCCCGTCGTTACACTCACCGCAGTCGCCTCCCATCGGCGTCAAAGAAGGTGACTGCCTTGGGCTGACAGCCGACAGTTACGCTGTCACCGACCTCGGCGGCCAACCGCTCGTCGATTCGACGCTCGGTGATGAGTGTTGTCTCGCCGACCGCAAGCTCGTATCTGATCCGCGAACCACGGTGGAGCCGCTGTTCGACGGTTCCGGCTGCGGCAAACAGCCACGAATCCGTTGTGTCTGCTTGTGTTGTTGCAACCGAGACTCGCTCCGGCCGGATCGAGGCAGTAACTGTCTCACCGGGATCAAGATGATCTAATTCCGGAGCCGGGATCCGTTCGGCAAATGGGGTTGCCAGCTCGACCGCAGGGGTACCCCCGTCGGTCGCGCTTTTTGCCCGTGGGGTCTGCTCGGCGGTAGCGGCCACCTCGCAGGTGATGAAGTTCGTCGTGCCAAGGAACGACTCGACAAACCGGTTGGTCGGATCGGTGTATACCTCCGCAGGCGGCCCCGTTTGGACGATTCGGCCGTCGTTGACGATCCCGATCCTATCGGCCAGCGTGAAGGCCTCATCTTGGTCGTGGGTGACATACACCATTGTCGTATCCGTCTCCCGCTGGATCGATTTGATCTCCAGTTGCATCGCCTCCCGGAGCTTTCGGTCTAGATTCGACAGCGGTTCATCCAACAAGAGGATCTCCGGCTCAACTGCCAGCGACCGGGCTAGCGCGACACGCTGTTTTTGTCCACCGGAGAGCGAATCCGGCTGTTTTCCGGCGTGGTCGGCCATCTCAACCAGTGACAGCGTTTCCTCAATCCGTTGTTGTTGCTCGGCTGTTGCAACACCGTGCATCCGGAGACCGAAGGCAACGTTTTCGCGGACAGTCTTGTTGGGGAATAACGCCCAGTCCTGAAACACCATCGAGCAGTTTCGTCGGTGTGGCTCGGTTGTTGTCACGTCGTTGCCACTGATTCGAATCTGTCCTGAATCCGGCTGTTCGAACCCGGCGATCGTCCGGAGCGTTGTCGATTTGCCACACCCAGATGGGCCAAGTAAACAGAAGAGTTCACCTGCCTCAATCGATAGTGAGACCGTATCAACCGCCGTCACACCACCGAATGACTTTGTGATGCCATCAATATGGAGGATTGTCATGGGGATGGTGAGATACCGGCGTGATCAGACGTTCTGCTTGAGCGAGGTGAAGCGCTCCGAGAGGTTATCGGAGTACTCGGCGATATCGGCGTATTCGATAAATGAAACACCGTCTAGCTCATCGTTCGAAAGCGGAACGTTCTCTTCGGTTCTCTCCGGGTGGTCGGTTGCTGGGTTCGCCATGCCGAGATTGAAGTTCTGGGCGTACGTTGTCTGTGCTTCCTCGGTGAGCATGAAGTCCAGGAACTCCTTTGCCGTCTCTGTTTTTTCAGTTCCCCGAACGATGTGGTAATCATCGGTGTACCCGGTCGTTTGTTCCGGGACATGTACCGCGTAATCCGTGTCGTTGTCTCTAATATACTTTGCGGAGTAGGCGAAGAAGTACTGTCCGAGCGTGGCGACCCCCTCGTTGAGCGAGGTCCACATCTCCGAGGGTGAGCTGTAGTATTCGGCTGTGTCAACATCACGCAGTGTCTCGAAGATCACGTCATGACCGTCTTCGGCGTAGAGCTCCTCGTCACTTGGCATCTCGTCGCTAGCCAGTGCGCCCATCTGTAGGGCGTTTGTAAAGAAACCGCCGGGTAACGAGACATCTGATGCCGTTGAGATGATCTCGCCCCACGAACCGAGTTCACCATCGAACCGCTGTTGGTCGTACACGGCCCCCATCACCCCATAGCAGAGCGGAACGGAAACCGGATCCTCTCTGAGGAGGTTTGGCTTGATTACATCCGCATTGTTCAGCGTGTTGATGTCGAACGGTTCCCACAGACCCTCTTGAACGCCGAAGTAGTGATCTTTGTCGCCCACCAATGTTAGGTCAAACGGAGGGTCGTCGTCCGGGGCAGATCGGATCTTTGAGAGAATGCCACTCCAGTTGCCGACAACCTCCAGCGTGTTGCCGGTCTGTTCCTCGTAGAGAGGCTTGATCTCTTCTTTAAATACGGTTTCGTTGGTTCCGCTCCACGTGTTCACGGTGAGTGTTTCACCGGTTGACGTCTCACCGAGGCAGCCACTGAGTCCAATAATTCCGGTTCCAGCCGCAGCGATTGCTGCACGGCGGGACGTTGTCAACGCAGTTTCTCCTTCTGTTTGGTCGCCGTTAGGCATTATTTTTGTAAGTGCTTGGAGGCTATTAAGCCCTCAGTTTGTATGATATGACTCAACACAGTGTGCAAGACGTATCATATTGGCTTGATCGAGATATTCTTATTGCGACTCACGATCTGCGACAATCACGTGTGTTAGCAGGAATATCATACACGTGGTTGATATGCATACAGTTGCGATGACATTCCGCGTTGTCAGTGGGTGATGACAGGATCAAACGAGCAAGTTCAGCGATTGTGCGATCAATAATCCTCGTTTGCTACTCATTGTCGCCGTTGTCTGGAGCGTCCTACCCGACCCCGATCATGATTGGTTTTGTCGATCCGGGATGGCGTGGCTGTCGAGGGTCTTGTCACAGCGATATGCAGCCTCAATGAGTTTTTGACCGCACTGTTCTTTCCGGTTCAGCACTCAATTGCTTCCCGTAGCCGGATGGACAGCGCCGCGAAAGCTTGCTGATCCGCTGATTAGCGTCGTCTCAACGCTGTTTATATTGGCCGCACTGAGGCCCACAGTCACTGTCGTGGCTGTGTTCGGGGGATCGGTTCGCGCGGTTGCTGTAGTCGCAGAATCGTCGCCACGCGCGGTTCCAGCGGTGTACCACCCCATAGCAAGCAACAAGGGCTCAAACGATATCAGGGGTCAGCGGGTAGGTGTAGACCTCGCCGTTGCTGGCTTTGACCGTCCCGATGATCACGAAGATGAGGTCGATCACACCCAACAAGGGAAGCAGCAGGATACCAATGAAGGCAAACACCAAGATTACCGCGATCAGAGTGGCGATGAACAGAACGATCTGAAAGTTCAGCGCGTTTTTCGCGTTCTCTCGCACCAGTTCGTCATCGTCGTCGGCAAGCAACAGGAACAACAACGGGCCGAAAAACGCCGCAACCAACGCTGAGGCGTGGGCCAGTGCTGCAAGTGTTGTATCGCCATCCGCGTGAGTTGTCATGGCTGGTGATTGCAGGGATGACTTATTATCCCTGAGGCAGCGTTGCAGTGCCAGAAATCCCATAGCTAATCCCGAAGTTTTTCACGATCAAAGACACGTCCGCAGGTATGGCCTCAGATTCCCTGACCGATCAGTACTCAATCGTCGTCTGGTTAGCCGCGATCCTCGTGGGACTGTTAACCATTCCCGTCGGCCTCATCATACCGGGGTATTTCTATCTCAAAGCTGACCGAGGGGAAGCACGTCAACAGAGTACACTCGAGATCTGGACAGTGATCCTCGTCGGGATCTTCGGGATCGCCGCGGTCGAACTCGGCGGCCGCAAGGGCGCAAAGATCCTCTGGGGGATCGTTGTGGCACTGTTCGTTCTCTTGATCCTTGGTGGGGTCGCGGTGTTCGCACTGTTGTAGGCCACATCAATCGCTCAGCGCAGGTGTATAGATCAGCTGCACACAACAGATCGGGTTCGACAAGCGGTGTAAACCGTCTCAGTCGTCGCTGACCGATCCCCCGGTTGTCGGTGGGTCGCGTCGCTCGCTGTCACCGATCATCTCGATGGCCGCGCCGAACTTTGTTTTGAGCCAGCTATCGACCGAATATGGCCCACTCCCGGTGATCAACAGAGCCGACACAAGCCCGAACAGCGAGATGTGGGCGACAACAGGATCGTCCGGCAGGCCGAACAGCGTTGTCACAAACAGCCCGAAGGCGACAAGCGAAAACCCACGGGTGAACGCCCCAAGAATGAACATCGTGCCGACAAGCGCCTCGGTGAGTCCCGCGCCGATTACCCACAGTTCAGGGGCGACCGGAACGATCTCGGTTAGATTGTATTTAGCGACGACAGCCAGCGACTCACCGGGGCGCAGCAGCTTCTGGGTGATCCCGAGATAGATGAAGGCGACGCCGATCCCGCTCCGCAGCAGCGTCGGCACCAGCTTTGTGTAGGGTTCGATCCGCTCGGCAAACGGCACCGCAACCCGGCGGTAGAATGGATCGACATCAGAGTAGACGGTGCGGTCGTCGTCGGCCATCCGGGCGATCAGCGCGTCAGCACTCGGCCGGCCACCGCCAAGCAAGGCCACTGCCGCCAGTCCGGGGACATACTCGAAGGCCAACAACAGCCCCGGTTGTGAGGGGAGGGCAGCCAGATAGAGCAGCAGCGTCCCAACAGCGACAACGCGGGTGGCAAGGCCGAACAGCAGCAGGAAGCCGGCAGTAATACCGAACAGCCGGAGGGCTGTCGGATACGGTAGTTGGACGGCAGGGCTAAACAGGTAGCCACCGAACCCCGCACCGATCAGCGGCATCCCCATACTCAGCCGGAACAGCCACGGCAACAGATCCTCATAGTCGGCGATGATCGATCGAAAGGCGGCGATATCGGCCGGAAACGGCCGGACAGTCAGATACGTCGCCAAGCCGGCAACGACAACCAGAAAGCCGCCGAGCAGGATGGCGATGACAAACGGCGTTGTCAACGCATCGGTAAGAAAGGCAACAACGTTCTGTGGCTCCCCACCGGGTGTGACGTACTCGACGTGTGCAGCCGCCGCACCGACGAACACCTGGGCGGCGACAACGAGGGCGGTCAGCACTTCAACTATGCGGCGTAGGCGGTCGTTCATGACCGATCATATGTACGTGAACATCCTAAGCCCACCGATCGATGCGGGGTATCACGCTACTCCCCCGCGAGACTGATCGACACGTCGGTGATTCGCTGGGACGCCACGCTTCGGTGAAAAAGCAGTATCGCCGGAACATCACCGCACAAACAAACGCCCACACCGCCTGCCGGGACGGTGGAATTAATACTCTCGTGGCTCATACCACAGATAGTGAGTGTCAATCTCGAACGGCGGCGTGACGGGCCGGGTGAAACCGATCACGTCGACCGCGCGTGGCAGCTCAAAGAGCGCATTCACCAACAGGAAGGGGTGCTCAAACAGCGGCGAGGCTTCTTTACCGATGCCTACCGGCGGGCAACGACGCTGCTGTACTTCGAGGATGACACACTCGTCGCCTTTGGCTCGGTGCGACGCGATGGCTACATCCTATTTTTAGCTGTCGCCCCCGACGCCCGCGGGCAAGGGTACGGTGAACGGCTAGTCGCCGAGGTCGCGGAGGATTACGCTACAATCACCTGTCACGCCCGCACGAGCAACGAATCGGCACTCGGATTCTACCAACACCTCGGCTTTGAGATCGACCGCCGGATCAAGAGCTACTACGAGGACAACGGTGACGCCTACTATCTCAAACTCGGTGACAGCGACGGAATCCGCGAGCGACTCTCGGAGTTTTTGCGTGGATAAACGGGTTTGCAACCCACGCATGTGATGGGCTCACGCGGGAACGACGGAACGCACCATTTATACGCTGACGCGGACAACCGACGATACTACAATGCCAAGTTCCAACGGGCCCCTCAATACGACGCGCGGCAAGCTCTCAAACTCACCCCGCGAGAGCGGTACCTCCCCGCCACAGCGGGCGATCCAAGAGTTCGACACCGGCCAGAAGGTACACCTGACACTCGATCCGAGCGTACCGGAGGGTCGCTTCCATCCGCGATTTAACGGCCATACCGGCGAGGTTACCGGCACCCAGGGCAGTGCTTACACCGTGTCGATCACCGACGGCGGCAAGGAGAAGACGATTATCGCCCGCCCGGCCCATCTGCGGGCCCAAGAGGAATGACGATATTCAAGGAGAAGCTCGGCGAGGAGTATATCACCATCTCCGAGGCGAAATCACTCCTCAACGAGGTCGAAGACGAGCGCGCCGATGAGGATCGTGATCTGCGGTATGAGCTCGCTCGCGCCATCGAACACGTCAATCGACACGCGGTGTTGGAGGCCGAGGAATCCCGCGAACTCGTTGAGGATCTGCTGGAACTCGATAAGGTCTCAGAGGAGATCGCCCACCGGATCGCCGACCTGCTGCCGGAGGATCGCACCGAGCTGCGGGCGGTCTACGCCAACGAGCGGTTTTCGCTTGACGGCGAGGAGCTCGACGATATCCTCGATGTTGTCTCTAAATACGTTTAATCTACCGTCGGTACACAGCTAAGCTGTTATCAGAGGTGTCTCCCCCGGTGTCGCCGGCAGTGAGAGCTGAGGCGATTTTTTAAATAGCTCGTTTCCATAGATGGTGATATGTCTAACACCGAGGACGACGCCGGCGATCAGGAAACTGCGAGCCGCGAAGCCGTGATTCTTGATTTCCTCCCACACGGCCGGCCCGATGACACC
>KB659964.1_pt43 | contig 16588 bp, 15 predicted proteins | sample 558768 | NCBI scaffold set KB644980.1 | reverse complement strand
CTGGCGTTGCGGTCGGTCTCCCAGTCGTAGGCCGCCGCCGGCTCGGCGTCAAGCACGTCGTCGCTGATCTCGCCACCGTCGGTGACATAATCGAGACAGCCGGCCGTGAGCGTGAGGGTGAGCACCACGAGGACGGCGAGGCCGAGGCGTCGATTCATGTTAGTCGTCGCCGATCACAGCCCGAAGTTCCGCGGGGAGGTAGTCACCGATCGCCGCCAGCAGCCCTGGCGGGTCAGTGCCCTCACCACAGATGATTGACTGTTCTAGCAGACCAAGCCGTTCGACGGTGACGATGTCTTGTGCGTGGCCCGCGCGGTTGACCGTTGCCCGCACCTCGCCGCGGGTCGCGTTGTTGACGTTGACGCGGCCGGGGCCGCGCGGCCACTCGTAGAGGCGGTCGCGTTCATCGTCGGCGAGCCGCGAGGGATCACCGTAGACAAACTCCATCGGAAGGTGTTGAACGAGGCCAAACCGCTCGCGGATCTGGGGTGGGGTTCCCTGACCGAGGCCGAGTTCGCTCGCCGGAATCCGGATCTGCTCGCCGGCGTCAAGCGTGATCCCATCGTCGTCCCACGATTCAAGCGTGCCGGTGTAGCGCTCACCGGTCTTGAAGTGGTCGGTGACCTCACTCCACTCCGCCCGCAACGCGTTGCGGGCGGCGGTCGCGTCATCGCCGGTGACGGTCACGGTGACGAACTCGTCGCTACGGACGCCGATCTCGTCGTCGACATGCAGGTCACCGAGGGTGTTGTCGATCAGTGAGCCGAGGCTTTTCAGGGCACGGTCGCGGGCGTCGCCCGCAACGTAGCATTTGGTGGCTAAGACGACCATTTAGTCGGCGTCCGCGTGGATCTCGACGTTTAGTTCCTCACGGAGGGCCTCGCCGCGTTCGGCCATCGCGTTGACAAGGGCATCGTTGTCCATCGATTCAAGCGGGGACGCACACTCCGGACACTGGAACCCCTGATCCATCGCCTCGCCGAACTCAAAGCGGATCGAACAGACCTCACAGAGATAGAACTCGTGGGTACGCTCGTACTCCTCGCGTTCTTCGATGGCCGCAAGCAGGCGTTCCATCTCGGATTCAAGGTTTTCGGGGATGTTGTCGTAGTGGAAGGTCCACAGATAGGTGAGCCAGCCGGAGTCCTCGTCGCGGACGCGGCGGTAGGAGGCGAGATCGTTCTCGTAGAGAATAAACAGCGCGCGGCGCACGTCGTTAAGTTCGAGATCGAGTTCCTCGGCGAGCTCCTCGTCGGTCACCTCACCCTCCGGCGGCGCGGCGGCGACCGGCATCCCTTCCGGGCCGACCAGCTCGTGGAGGTATTTTTGGATAACCGGATCGTTCAGTAACTCCTCAAAAGCCATTAGAAAATAGTCGGCGGTGAACTCTGTTAAAAGCTCCGACTGACGGAACAACGGAGCTAACCGCCACTGATATGTTAGTTAAAATACAGTATATTTTTATCAAAGAGTGTGATAAGGTAGCGTAATGGCTGGCCGACCCTCCCCAAAGAACACCGATCAGCTGTACGCGCTATCAAACCGGGGGGAGTACGGCAAACTGATCCAGTATATCCGAAGCCACAACAACGAACACGTTCGGTTTGGGGCCGCCGGCGTGCTTTCGGAGTCGATCGAGGAGTTCACCGAGAAGGTAACTCCACGGCTCCAGCAGGCACTTGTCGAGTCGGTACTAAACGATCCCAGCGACGACGTTCGGGCAACTGTCCTCAGAGTGCTCCTCGCGCTGGATGAATCGACGATCGACACCATCATTACCAGGCTGGAAGCCGACCCACAATCGACGCCGACCGGCACCCCCTACCCGCTTATTCTGACCAAGTGGCACGGCAAACCCCGAGCACCACTTCGGTTTCTGGCGGTTGCCGGCTTTGGGCGGGTGGAGAGCAGAAATACGATCGAGAAGCTCCGAACCACGATCATCCGCGAGGAGAATATGCGCGTGCTCCGGCGGGCGATCGAGGAGGGCGGCGATGTCGGGGATGAACGGTTTGTGACACCGATCCAAGAGCACCTCCGGATGGACAATGAAAAATACGAGGGCACATCAAAAAGCGGCCTTGTCGATCAGGTTCAACAGGCTGCCGTTGAGGCACTGGTCAAGATCGGTAGCAGTGGTGCCTACGAGGCGTTGTTGAGTGCCTCCCGCAGCGCGAATGAGGCGCTCAAAGAACAGGTCATCAGCGAGATCGGCAAGTTTGGGGCCCAGGATACGGTCGATGTCGTCGTCGACAAGCTGGATACTGATGAAAACGACGCGCTTCGTCGAGAGGCAGCATCGGGCGTAATTACCTCTTTCACGGAGTCGACCTTTGAAGAAAGCCACTCAGTTCGACAGCGCACGATCGAAAAGATCGACGACGAGATCTCGACCGACGTCTCCGCGGAGTTTGCGGGGATCGTCTCCGAGGCACCACGAAACGCCGAAAAGCGAAACGCAGCGTGGCTGTTGGGCCAACTCGAAAGTGAGACCGATATCGCGGTCGACTCCCTGTTGGATGCCTTGGCCGACGACGACAAGTACCTCCGGACGATCGCCACGGCGAGTTTGACCAATATCGATCACGCGGAGTTAGAGCAAAAGGTCGATGCCGTCCTCGAAACAGCCGATGAGGAGTCCGATGCGCACGCGCTGGCGTCATTTCTCAAAACCCATCTCCACAACGACGCCGAGGCGGCGAAAAAGGAGTTGGTCGACTATCGGTACGTCTCAGAGCCCAGCGACTACACGGTAAGTGGGCGATAAGCCGATCAACCCACTACGAGCCGTCACCGCCGGAGGCGCAATCACGCTCGTCAGGTGAAACAACCTTCTTGCCGGTTGCTTTCGGGATCACCGTTCGCTCGGCGTCGGCCCACTCCCGACTCAACTCCCGGCCCTCGAAGAACCGATCGAAAAACACCGCTAGCCCGGCGACCTCCGAGTGAGGTTGGTTTGTCACCCCAACATTCCAGTCAGCGTGTTCGTACAGCTCAAAGGGAACCTTCTCGCCGCCAACGATCACAAGCAGTGGGTCGGTATCGACGGCCCCGCGAATCTCATCCTCGACATCCTGTATCGGCAGTCCGTACATCGTGAGGTGGACGACCGGGCCCTCCCAGTTGCGGACGACCGCCGCCTGACTGTCGGTTTGCTCGATCTCAAAGGGGCCGCCGAAGCGGTCGGTGATGTCGGTGACGGTCTCGGCGGCCTGTGTGGCGTTGTCGGGGAAAAGTACGCGATCCGCGCCAAGCGCGCGAGCGGTGAGACCGACGTGGGTCGTCATCCGGTCGTCGCGTCCGGGCCGGTGGCCGTACCGAAGCACGACGACCTCTTGGGAGCCCTCCATACCCCAGCGGAGTCATCGGCGACCGGTGTGGGTTTCGGTTTCAAGTGGCGATCACGCAGTGTCGCTGTTGTCGGTGTCGGCGTCGCGTTCGCTGTCGATACCTTCGGGTTCGTCGGTCGAGTCGGTGTCGGCGGAAGCGGTGTCGGAGTCGTCGGTATCGGTAGCGTCGGGGTCATCAGCATCGGCAGCAGGGTTGGCAGCGTCATTGCCATCGGCAGCATCGTCACCGGCGTCAGTGTCATCACCACCGGCATCACTGTCATCGACAGCATCATCACCGGCGTCATTGCTATCGGCAACATCATCTCCAATATCATTGTCATCGACAGCACCGTCACCGGCATCGTCATCGGAGGTATCAGCTATCTCATCGTCGATCGATTCAGCGTCGGGGATCGGTTCGCTGTCCGGTGGTGACGAGGGCGAACTGTTCTTCTCGGCTGGTGACGATGGCGGCGGTGGCCGACGGTTAGCAGCCGTGGCCGTCTCATCGTTGGATGAACTGGTCGTCTCGGCGTCGACCGACTCAACGACCGCAGCCGCGTCGTCGGCTGTCGTCAGGGTTTCGCGGACAGCCGGCCGATCGATCGATCCTGAGGCGGTTCGCGGAAGCTCGTCGTTGACGACGATTGTTCGAGGACATTTGAACCCCGCAAGGTGATCCCGACAGTGAGAATCGATCGTGTCGGCGGTCAGCTCCTCGGGCCCGACAACAAGCGCGGCCACCCGTTCGCCCCACTTTTCATCAGGGAGACCGACAACGGCGGCGGCCTCGATCGCCTCATGAGATTCAAGCACGCTGACGACCTCACCCGGGTCGATCGTCTCGCCGCCGCTGGTGATGCGGTCGTCAAGCCGGTTCACAACACACAGCGAACCGTCCTCGGCGCGGTAGCCGACATCGCCGGTTCGGAGACCGGACGCACAGAAGGCGTCATCGCCGCGGTCGCCGTAGTAACCGGGGGTGACCGTCGGCCCGCTGACGACAAGCTCACCCAACTCGCCGGCCGCAGCCGGTTCGCCGTCCTCGCCGAGAACGGTCACGTCAGTCCACAGCAGCGGGCGGCCGACGGTTTCAGCATCGTCAAACGCCTCGCCTGGCCGGGCGGTGGCGACCTGTGAGGCGGTCTCTGTCATCCCGTAGGTCGGATGTACCGGCACCGAGTAGTTCTCACACCGCTGTATCAGCGACTCGTCAGCCGGCGCGCCGCCGAGCAGAACGACCCGCAACGAATCCGATAATGTCCCCCGGCGATCCAACATCCCTCTGAGCATCGTCGGCACCAGCGAGACGACCGTCACGTCGTAGCGGTCAAGATCGTCGGCTGCTTGCCCGGAGTCGAAGCCGGATCGCACGACGATCGCTGTCCCGTAGAGTGTTGATCGAAAGATCGGCGCGATCCCACCGACATGGTACAACGATAGGGTGAGCAGCCAGCGATCGTCGGGGTCGACACCGAGGCGGAACGCCGAGGCGATCGCACTTGCCCGAAGATTACCCATCGTCACCACGACCGGTTTCGGCCGACCGGTTGAGCCGGAGGTAAAAACGATCAACTGCGGGTCATCACGCTCCCAGTCAACGGGCTCGATCGCCGCCGGCTCGACATCTTTGAATGATTTGACGGCCGCCCACTGGGGGTCGTCAACAGAGGCGATCGGCACCTCCTCCACCGCCTCAACGGCCGTGGGCTCGGTGTCGATATCGCAGACGACAAGCGTGAGATCCAACTGGTCGATCTGTGCGCCCAGTTCATCGGCCGTCAGTCGGTGATTTAGCGGGACAAGCGTGACGCCGAGCCGCTGGGCCGCATGAAAAAGACAGGCACCGAGAAAGGTTCGTGGCAACAGGGTACCGACCTGATCGCCGGCGTTAACGCCGAGACTGGTGAGTCGGCCGGCGGTCTCGTCGACAGCGGCGTCAAGGCCGCTGTACGACCACCGGGTGTCGGTGTCGGCGTCGATCACCGCGAGGTCATCCGGTGTCGCCGCCGCGCGGTGGGATAGCCAGTCACGCACAACCGATCACCGACCTACAGCCGCGCAACGACCACATCATTGGGGGGTTGCGCGCACAGTCAACACTGGACATGGAGCGTCTCTGACGACGCGCTCGGTCACACTCCCAAGCAGGACGCGATCAAGCCCGGTTCGGCCGTGGGTGCCCATGACAATGAGATCCGCGTCAACGGCGTCGGCGTAGTCGGTGATCTGTGTGTGTGGCGAACCAACCGAGACCTCGGTAACGGTGTCGACGCCGGCGTCAGCGGCGGTTTCGGCGATCGATTCGGTTGCCTCCTCAGCATTGGTTTCGAGGCTGTCGAGTGCCGACTGCGAGCTCACATCAAGTGAGGCGTACGCCGAGCTGTCAACGACCGACAGGGCATGGAGTGTCCCGCTAGCGTTAGCTGCGAGGTCAATGGCATGTTCGACAGCTGTGGAGGCCGGTTCGCTGCCGTCAGTTGGGACAATAATCGTATCATACATACGTAATTGTTCGGCGTACCGAAGTATAATAACTGGGACAGAGTGTCACCGTGTGAGAACCCAACAGCAAAAACAACATTTCAAGCGATGGCACTGCCTACAGAGCGGTATGCACATCTTTGGAGGCAGTGATGAGTGAGTCGAGTGAGCCGCGCGTTCGTATCCGCGGAATTTACACAACCGCGCTAACACAGCTGGCTCTTGAATCCGGCTGGACGGTCGTCGACGCCTCACCGCCGATCGAACGCCGGTTTAGCGCCGACTTTGCGGATGGCAGCTCCGATGTAGCCGTTGAGACAACGAGCGATCGACAGGGGGTCGGCGTCGCTGGCGCGTCCGGAGCAGTCGATACGGTGACGACCCGCCTCGCCGATGTCGGCATTGACACCTGCTGGTGGGTTGAGCCGGCACCGGTCGGGTCGGTGTTCGATGGCCGTGTCACCGAAACGAACGGCCAAGGGGCGGTAGTCGACTGCGGCCCGATCGAGGGGTATCTTCCCTTTACTGCGGTCGAGAGACACATCGATACCGGTGACACGGTTCGGGTGCAGGTTCGGGAGTCGACACCGCCGTGGGCGGATCGTCGTCACCGTCTCGGCGGCGAGATTCGGGTGGCGACCGATCTCGTCACCCTCTACCCGGAGGCTGGCTCACCGACCGTCGATAGCCGTGACGACGCCGCTGCCCGCGAACTCCTTGGGATGGCTGACCTGCTTACAGTGACACCACCGGATGGCTGGCGGGTAGAGTGGCAGCACGCCGCCACTGACGCCTCGATGGACGAACTCCGGGAAGCGCTGGAGACAGCGACCAAACGCGTTGAGACGGTCGCCGAGCAGCTGGCTGATCGATCCGCCGCTGAGATCGATGCCGACGATGGGGGTGGTAGTGACAGCCCGCGGACGGTTATGACACAGGGCGCGGGCTCGTGGTTTTGGTTCGGGCGCAACTCGCGGTTTGCGCTTGACGAGATCCGTCGGGAGGTAACGGCGACGATGGCCGGCCACCACCGCATCAAAGCCGGCAGCAAGGGAGCGAGCACGGCGGTCGATTTTGTCGAATCGCTCTCAGCAGACGAAATCGCCGGCGTCGATGGCGACGCCGACACCAAGTTTCCGTTTGCGGCCGTCATCGACAACTTTGGGCCGACCGTTGGCGACGAGATCACAATCAACCACGGCAAGCCCGACGGCCGGCTGTTCAGCCTTGGATCGGGAACGGTCACCGAACGCGACAGCGAGTCGATCACGCTCGTCCGCGAGCTGACCGGCGGCGGCCGCTACGACGGGTTGGGTGTGCCCCGCTCTGACGGCGACACCGCGACAACAACGTTTCAGGAGGGGCGGTGGTGGTATCCGACCGTCTACCGAACCCGCGATGACGAGCTCATCGGCACCTACGTCAACATCTGTACGCCGATCGAATGTTTTCCCGACGCTGTTCGCTACATCGACCTCCATGTCGACGTACTCAAATATCCTGATGGAACCGTTGAGCGTGTCGACGATGACGAACTTGCTGCGGCCGTTACCAACGGTGACCTCAGCGATGAACTAGCTGAAAAAACAAGAGCCGTTGCAACGGCGTTGGAGACATCGCTCTCGTAGCTGTCTGCGGTATGTTACTATCAACTCGTGGCCGACTCAGAAGTGACCGGCCGACTCGTTGGAGTACTGCATATCGCCGCCGCGACCGCCTTCGACCGTATCGGCACCGGTATCACCCGTAGACGGGACTTTCACCTGCACGTCCTCGATCTCCTCAAACTCCATATACATATCCCGCTTGATATTTTGGGCGGTGACATTTGAGACCCCACAACCCGAACAGGTTCCACCGAGTTCAACGACGACCTGACCGGTTTCGGGGTCGGCCTCCCGTACCATGCTTGTCCCGCCGTGCATCTGGATGATCGGCATCTGTTTGACCATCCAGGTTTCAACACGGGATTTGAGGCTTTCGTCGGTCATGGTTCTCTCTATGAACTCAACGTATGGGTAAGTTGTGGTTGTGGCAGCTCCAACAGCGATGATCGTTCGTGACGAATACAGCCGGTCGTGACCGCTCAGAGTCGTGAGCGATCGCCCGTCCCACCTGTGAGCGCGCTGGCGACCGCACCCTTGACCACAACCTCGTCACCGAGATCGGTGAGGTTGACCTCAGGGACATTCGTCATCACCATCTCATCAAGCCGGTCGCGGATCGGATCAAGTACCAGATCGGGGTTGTTGAGCGCGACCGCACCGCCGACACTGACGACCAACGGCGCGTAGGCGTGGATAATGTTGGCAACACCCATCGCGTTCCAGTGGCCGAGTTGGTCGATCACGTGGTCGGCAAACTCGTCCTCGCCGGCAAGATCGAAGATGTCGGCCGCACAAAACTCGGGGTCGTCGAAGCTAAGCTCGGTTGCGATCGGGTCTTCGGCGTGGAGGCGTTCAGCATACCGAGGGATATTGTTGCCCGAGCAGTAGGCCTCCCAATGGCCGTCGTGGCCACAGCCACAGGTCATGAAGCCCTGTGGATCGAGCGTCATGTGGCCAACCTCGCCGGCGTTGCCGTCCCAGCCGGCGATAACAGTGCCGTCGACACAGACGCCCGCGCCGATCCCCGAGGAGATGGTGAAATAAACCATATCGTCAGGGTTGCGCTCGCTGTGGAACCGCTCGCCGATGACGCCCGCGATGGTGTCGTTGTGAAGATAGACATCTTCTGTCGTCAGAAGCTTCGAGATCGGGCCGGTCAGCGGGATGCGGTCGATCCGATCCGGCAGGTTCGCCGGGTTTTCGACCGCGCCCGCGGCGAGATCCAGCGGGCCGATCGCCCCGATTCCACAGGCGGTCGCCGTGCCAGGGGTCACGCCGGCTTGCCCGCAGGCCGCCCGTACCGCATCAAGGATGGCTTCGGTGATCGCGATTCCGGTTGGCCCGCGCGGCGTTTCGGCCGTAGCACTCCCAAGGATTGTTGCCGAGCCGTCAGCGACAACAGCCCGGATATTCGTCGCTCCGAGGTCGACACCCACGTAGACGGCCATCACCCGATTTCGGGGAGCGACCACACTTAATTAGGACGTTTTCGCTCGCCGCTGGAATCATCGGAACGACAATTGCTCAAAGGAGACACGCCTCACAACACAATCGTTGACAGCATTGCACCGCACGACACAGCAGCTAACAGTACCACACCACACAGTGCGTTGCCGATAGCACCACATCGGTGGCGTCGGCCGCAGCGTGCGATCAGTAGTCGGGGGCGTCGTCCTCAACCTCGCGTTTAAGCGATTCCCGGCGGGATTTGGCGTCCCGACCGGTCGCCTCAAGCAGGAACTCGTTTTTCAGCGAGACAGCTTCCTCGGCGGCGTCGGCGTCGCCATCGGCGATAACCTCCTCGGCTGGGCGTTCCTCGAAGTGAACAACGAGCTTGTCCTTTTTGCCGCTGTACTCGGCCGCGCCGGCGAGAATCTGATTGAAAACGGCGTTGTCGGGATCGTCGACGGCGTACAGCTCATGGCCGTTGTGCTCTTCGGTGCCGGTGACAGTTCCAAAGTACGACTCAACTGTGGCTTTGAGGTCGGGGATTCGATCGTCGAGATGCTCCCCGCGACGCATCTTGTACTCTTTCATTGCCCGCCGATTGGCAAGGGGATGGTTTACCGCTTTCGTCGTCGCTATCTACCAACACAATGGGATGTTTTGTCTCCGCCGGTGGCTGTACACGTCGTCCGTGGGGTCGTTTACTCGCCGAGTGGCTCGGGAGCCGGCGGCATCGAGCGTTTGTGCTTGCTGCCCGCAACAAGCGATTCAACGCGGCTGATCTGGTCGTGAGAAACGTCGTCAAGCGTCCGCAGCGTCGCCGCCGTCGACAGTGGGCCGTCGATGTGGAGCGCAAGGATCGCATCGACCGTATCGTAATCTAATCCGAGTTCGTCCTCGTCTGTCTGGCCGTCCCACATCCCAGCGGTCGGCGTCTGGGCGATGAGATCCGACGGGACACCCAACGAGTCGGCTAGTTGGCGCACCTGCTGTTTGTATAGCCCGCCGATCGGATTGCAATCGACGGCTTGGTCGCCGTACTTGGTGAAGTAGCCGGTCATCGCCTCAGCACGGTTGCCCGTTCCGAGAACGATTCGGTCTGTTGCGTTGGCGACAAAGTAGTTGAGCACGGCCCGCGTCCGGACGTAGACGTTACCCATCGCCATCCGATCCTCGGTCGCGCTGGGAACAGCCTCGAAAAACTGCTCGGCGATCGGCTGGATTTCGATCACATCGTACTCGATGTTTAGCTCCTCGGCGACGCGTTCGGCGTCGCTCATGTTGTCGGGATTGTTAACCTGGCTTGGCATGACGAGACCGTGGAGGCCGTCGGTTCCAAGGGCCTCAACAGCGAGGTAGGCGGTCGTCGTTGAATCGATGCCACCGGAGAGGCCAAGGGTCGCACCCTCGGCAGCGGCGTCGTCGACGGTGTCTTCGATGAATGAGACGAGTGTCTCACGGACGGTTTCGATTTCTGCCTCGGAAAACCGGAGGTCAAGCGGTGCTGACTCTGAAATGACAGGCGTGGTAATGGACATAATATATGTGTGATCTGAATGAACTAATAATCTTCTCCGATGAACAAAAGTAGGGTAATTGATTAAATTATGATAAGTACGATCAAAGTGCAGTTAGAGGATAAAATGAAGCACATTGGTCTTTATGTACATATTATTTCAACGATCAGTTATCTGATTGTATTTTGTCAATCGGGAATTTTATTGGATACCGTAATAACTTATTGTTCGAAGGATGAACCTCCCAGATAGAATATTTGCCGTCGGTGGGGCCGGGAAAGCCGTAACCTACGAGCTATTGGATGCAACGTGGGTGCAGGAAGCGGTGTTGCAGCCGCGGCCCGACCCACGTTCGTTGACAGTAACGATAATCGATACTGCCGAGGAGGAAGAAAACCGCGATTTCGAGCGAATCCACGAGCTTGAAGACGAGATTCAAAAAACAAAGAGCCGGCTTAGAGAGGAGGGGGGACGCGGTCGTCCCGGCGAGATCAATATTGAGTACCTCCCACTTACTCGGAATATCCAGCTTCACGATCAAAACGATCTGATCGGTGAGTCGGCGGTTCCGCGGATCGCGTCCGGAAAAGGGATGGATGAGGACAAGTGGTGGCTCAAACCGGAGTTTATCAACGAAAATCTTGATTTTGCTACCGGTGTCGTTCGAAAGCGCGGGCTTGGCAAGGGGTTATACTACAAGGCGTATGCGGAAGATGACGATGTTCGAACCGCAATCGATCTACCGCGACGCGGAAAGGTTGCTGTGATCGCTGGACTGGGCGGCGGCTCTGGCTCAGGCATCTTTATCGATCTCGTCCGCGATCTCAAACAAACAAACCGAACGGCCGAGATGACACTGTTTGGAATCTTGCCCAACAACAATGAGGGGGATGCAGAAACCGCAAACGCACACGCTGCACTCTCAGAGATGGAGTATCTGAGTCTCCAAGGGGAGGATATCTTCAAGGACAAGATACTGGTACCGATCGATCCGACCGGGTTTGGCGGAAAAAAGGCAAATATCCTTCAGTCGTCGGACGCACTGATCGAGTTCGATCGTGCAATGATCTACCTCATTGCGACCTACTACAATATGATGGATATGGAGGATCCATTTGCTGATCTTCCCTCCTACGCGCCGTTTATAATCGGCGTTCCACAGGTTGTTCGGTACAATGTCGATGAGATTCAGGATGCAAAATCCGCGATGAGTGATATTCTAACCGCCAAACAAGACGCCTCGGAGGCGGCAGCGGATATCTACGCAGGGGTCGATCGGTTCCTCTCCAAAGAGTGGCGTCCGGAGGGGCCAGAAAGGTGAGCTGCACGATGCCGATCGATCCGATCTTGAAACGCGGCTCGAAGAGATCAAATCGTTGCTTGAGTTCGATCTCTTTACCGAACTTGAGTACGAATCAGTCTCGATTTACAAGGATATCATCGCCCAAGCCGAGTCGGAGTCCGAGGAGATAACCGAACAGATCGAGGTGATCGGTGGATCGATCCGCGCCGGCACAACAGACGTTGGCGGCGAGACCGATCAGTTCGTCGACAGCACCGACAAACAGCTCGGGGATGTCGCAAAGAACGCGTTGAAACGGCTGGCACAGCGGAAGGATCTGTTGTACCGACTGCGAGGGATCGATGATACCCAGGTACAGAACACGATCAGCTACCTCATCGCGTTGGAAACCGACACCGTCAGTCCCGGTGTCAGACTCAATCAGCTGGAAGCAAAGCTTGAGGAGGCACAAGAGCGAAAGGAGCGGCTGACAGCTGATCTTGAAGAAACCGCCGCAGAGTTGGAAGAACAGCGCCGGAAACAACAGGATGAGATCGACCGACAGGTCGACAACTGGGAGCACGCCGCGCGGCCGATCTACGAGGAGTACACCGAGTGTCAATCGATTCCTGTTGCGGCGATGACCGACGACTTAGAGGTGGCGCTTGATGAGTACGCCCGAGATGTTGAAAATGCTGATTCCGAGGAGCTTGTTGGATCGCTCAACGATGCGAACGTACGGAGCGCGCTCAACGAGATCTCCGAAGAGTTTGAAGCGATCGGTATCAGTAGCGGCGATATAAAACGCCGAATCAACTCTTCATTAAACGATCTACAGGCTGCCAGAGAGGCGTTCGTTACAATGAACACGGAGGAGGGAACGCTCGAATCGTTGGCACCATGGGAAACCTCAGCCGAGGAGGAACGCGAGGAGGCACGGCGAAACTACCGGATGAAGACAAATCAGCTCGAAGATAAGGACGTATTTACTGTCTCCCGAACCGGTGATTCGATCTCCGTCGACTGTAAGTTCAGCGGCCAAGAGTTGGTTCGAACCATCGATGATGAGGTTGACCACCGTCGACAGTCAATTCTTAGCGAGGCGCGGTCTGTTCTCAGCGAGGAGCATCCGTCGGCAATGGACGAACTCCAACGGCAGCTCGACGATGGGGCGAGCTTCGCTGACCTTACGACGATCATCGAGGAATGCACCGAGGACGAGATCCTAGAGACAGAGGAGATTCAGGCACGCCACGACGAGCTTGAGTCGGATCTGGAAGCAGCAGAGAAATCGGTCGAACGGTACGATGGGACAGCTGATCTGTTTGAGGAGCTCAACCAGCCGCGTGAAAAGCTGCTCACCGCCGAAGAACGGTATCGGGAACATCAGACCGAATACGAGGAGAGCCGCGGTACGGATGTCGCTACACAGAATCAATCGTATGATTACATCAAAACGATTCAACCACAGAATATCCTGCAGATACGGGAGGACACTGACATCGGAAAGAGCAAGCTCTTCACCGACCAAACCGAGCGACAACGGCTCCGAGGGGCACTCGAAGAGCTGTCACGGAAGGCCCAAGATCCACAGTATACCGGGCTGAGAAAACGCCGGATCAGCGACGACCGCGCACGGTACAACGAGATGAACCTCGTTGTTGGGGTAATGAGCAAGGCGATCGACTCGATCGGCGATGTTGCCGACCTCGAAGGCGAATTTAAGGGAGCCTACAATCTCGGTGCCGGCGGTGAGAACTATGCGTCGTTCCCGGTTGAAGCCGGTGGTAACTGGGATATCGGTCTCGGCATGTTCATCGGCGGGGTTTTCCTCGATAACCTGCGTGCTGAGGTTGAAGCCGACGGCTATTACACCGGATACAAGGCTCGCGCACAGTCACAAGACACAGATATTCTCGTTCATCACAACCACAAACTCGACAAAGGGTGGTATGTGAGGCGAACAGACGTGCTCAACATGGAGAACCGAAACGATGTCAGCTTCTACCTTCGAGACGAGGCCACAATCAGAGACGAGCTCCTGAGTGACTATCTCGAAACGGTGCGGTTCAGCGGCACAGCCGGAACGGATGATGCTGTTGACGCGGATACCAAACGATGAGCGTCGGAGATCTGTTCCGAGATAACAGCGAGAAGCTGCGGCTCGTCGGCTATTTCGTTGTCGTGATCGCCGTTGCCGCACCGTTGTTTAGCTCGCTTGGAGAGGCGTGGACCCGGTCAGACCTCTTCAAACAGCTCATTCAGACACCAGAAGCCCTCGGGGTTGTCAGCGTCGAGCAACTATCGGCATTCCTGTTTGGAGTATTTCTTGGCCTGCTCTTGCTGTTGATCCTTGATCCAAAAAAACGAGTGCAGGGCTTGTTGCTCGGGTTTGGAACGACCTCGGCACTTGTTGCGTTACAATCACAAGGGCTGTTCGTCACAAATATCGATTTTGTTGCCAGTGCCCCCGTCCTTGTTGGTGGGATCGTCCTTGGCGGGATCGTTGGCGGGGGACGAAATCTCTTCCAGATCCAAACCGCTGACGCGCTTGAGTTCCGACGTGCCGCTAGCCTGTTGTTTTTCATTCTCTCGGCGATCACGGTCGTCGGGTTGATCGAATACCATCTGAGCTTCCCACAGCTCATCGATCCGGTCTTTTCTGAGGGAACAGTTGATATCGTTATTCCAAACAACCCAGCGGTAGAGTTCAACTCCGGCGGGCTCGCACAGAATATTGTTTTGTCAGCAGTCTTTATTTTTACACTCAGAAGCTTCTTCCAATACGACGCCTCCGAGAACTTCTTTATTCTCGGGCCGGTTGGTTCTGGGAAATCCCTCTTTTTGGTCGGCAAATATCTTGAGGCACTCGACGAGGCGGCCGACCGAGATGCCGATACACCGATGACACCGAGTGCAGACCTCATGGAGTTGGTCAGCGAAGTCGATGCCGCATCCGAGGACGCCGGCTGGGAGCTTGGTGCAACAGCGGTTGACGATGTGAGTAATCTGGAGTTCAACTACGTCAAGGGAAGCGTGTTCCCGAAAAATATCCGCATCGGAAGCCTCGATTACGCCGGTGAGTATCTCGATCAGCTGCCGAACGCGCTCACCAGCGAACCCGAGGAGATCGACGACTCGATTCTTCGGCGGCTTGCCCAGCGGGTACGCGAGGCCAACACGCTGGTGTTGATCCTCGACATGGAGCGATACGAGGGCGACGAGTCGTTGGGGATCGAATCGTATTTTGATATCTTGGATGCGACCGACAGCACGAAGGTGTTGCTTGTCGCGACAAAATGCGATGTGTTAGCCGAGGAGTTCCGGGATGAGATGGGGCTCGATCCGGTGATGTATTTCGACGAGTTCAGAGAGTACGTCAACGAAACAATCACGCAAAACGACCAGACCGTTCGGACGTTGGTACAGGACACCGCTGGCTCGGAGATTTACCCTGTGTACTACCAGACGACCGAGCGGAACGGCGAGCGGGTACCGATGCGAGATGCGAATGGGAATGTACAGACGATGGGGTTCAACGAACTCCTCGAAAAAATGGGGTGATCAATCATGTCAACACTCACAGTTTACGACGCGCAAGGAAACGAATACTCCCCAACCGGCGGTGCGACAGGGACGAACCAACGGATCAAAGAGATGGCCCTCGCGAGTATGCGGGTCGCGATCAAACCAGACAGCCGGCAGGTCACCGGCTACTTCCGCGCGAAGGAGACGCCGAACTCACGGGCCGAACAGTTCTACGGCGAGTACACTGATCGAAGCACCGCCGAGCCGCTTGCCGATTTCGTCAGCGCGGTACGCACGCAGATCGACGAGTGGAATCATACAGTTGCGGAGTCAGACGACTCGATGGCGGTGTTCAAAGCGTTGACCAACCAGCGGCGCGCAACGGTACCCGGCAGCGAGAAGGATATGCGCATCTTGGAGGAGTTGGTCGATGACCGAGCGGTAACCGCGGTTGGTGTCTCTAGCGCAAACGATGCTGTCGGGCTGTTACAGGAGTTTGCGGATCAACACTCGGTGGCGATCGCGGACTCCACAAACACCGACGCGCTTTCCGAGTTTGATATCGTCATCGTCACCGGTCGACATCAGGGGATCGAGCCGGTTGGACAGACAACAGGCCGATGGAAGGAGGCGAAACAGTCGATCAGACGAGAGCTTGTCAGCGAGGAGATCAGCTCGATCACGGACTCGGTACGAACGCTCAAGCGAGACTTTGGGATGTCGAGCGGCGAGATCCAACGAAAGGTTTCGGGGCTCGAAGCGTCGAGTTCGGGTAGTCAAAGTTCGAAGCTTGGATCAGCCTCAGGCGGTGGTGGATTGAAACAAAAGCTTCTTTCGCCGCAGGTTGGCAAATATGTGTTTATTGCGTCGATAGTATTAATATTGTTAGTTGGTGGACTAACATTATTTGGAGGTGGGATACCGATATTGGGCTCAGGTGGAGGCGATGTTGTTGCTGGAACAGTATACGATGATACCACTCCAGTGGCCGATGAAAAAGTGATATTAAAAAATGGGAGCAGCAGCGACCAATTAGCCTCAACTAATACAAGTGAAAACGGAGAATTTGAATTCAATACGACTGAATCCAGTGGGCCGTATACCGTTGAGCCTGAGAGTGAAAATTATGATCCAAGAGGAGGTGTAAGTGACGGTAAGACTGATATTGTATTCGGTGAGGCACCTGGAATACTTTCCGGCCTTCCGATTATAGGTGGTGACGGCAATGCAGATGCACCTGACTCTGAGAATAATGAGGGTTCCGCAGATGATAGTTCGTCAGACATAGACCCCACAAACGATACTGAAACTACGGATTCTAGTAATGTGACAAACGAAGAGAGCCAAGCCAATCAATACGTTACGTAGAGGGTTCTGTTGTACGTGAAGAGG
>KB659968.1_pt130 | contig 16629 bp, 22 predicted proteins | sample 558768 | NCBI scaffold set KB644980.1 | reverse complement strand
TCGGCTAAAACGAGCGCGCCCGCTTCGAGCGTCCACTGCTGGCCGTCGCCGAAATCATCTTGGACAGCGGCGGCAGTAAGCCCTGCGCTGGAGCTACCTTTTCCCGAGGTGTACACCGACCGCGGGGCGATGTTTTCGATATACGACAGCATCTGGGACTTCCCGGTTCCAGGGTCACCGATAAGCAGCATATGCAGATCGCCACGAACTCGCGACCCGTCGGGGAGATTTTTTGTCACTCCGGAGAATAGTTGGAGGATCATCGCTAGCTTCTCTTCCTTGTAGCCGTAGATCGCCGGCGCGACCGAGCCGACCATCCTATCGTAGATATCGCCGTCCTCCGAGAGCTGCATAATCGTCTCGATGTCGGACTGGTCGATATCCATATCCTCGAACTCCTCGTCCTCAACGGTGATCGCCACGCCGTCCATATAGAGATCGAACAACGATGTCTTCTCGTTGCCCTCCGACATCTGCTCAATGTGCAGAACGCCAACAGCGGTGACGTGATCGCCGGGGGTGACCTTGCCCGTAATATCGTCCTCGACGTTCATATCGATATTCTGTGGTGTTTCACCGCCGCGCAGGCCTTCGGGGCTCTCCTGAACGCGGATTTTCTGGGCGTCGATAAACTCCGATTGGTCGAAGTTGATGCGGAACGGCCCCTGTCGCTCACAGCCCTGACACTCGTGGGGCTCCTGGAACTCGCCGTCTTGTTGAGGAATGTAGTTCATCGTCCCACACCGCTGGCACTCAAAGGCCGAGTCGGTGATCTTCGGGCGCACGTCGGTCGCCTTGCGGACGATCCCCTGTACTGAGACAAGCTTGCCGATGTGATTGTCGTGAACGCGGATGCCACGAATGTCGACCGAGTCGGGGAGGTTCCGCAACCGGACGTGGGCGTTACCGAGCTTTACATCCGCCGGCAGATCGTAGAGCCGGAGGGCTTCCTCGGCGTACTCCTGAAGCTGGTCGGGCTGGGAGCGATAATCCTCGGCAAGATCCGCATCGAACTGATAGAGGTCGTCGTAATCGATATACAGCGATCGCTTTTCGTTCGGATACTGCTGGGCGAGCTGCCCGATCTCGTCGCGGTAGTAGTTGCGATAAAACTGGATGAACCGGTCGGTGAGTTCCTGATTGGAGGCCTGCGCCATTGAGAGAACGGTAGGTCGCCATTGGTTATGAAAGTCCGGATCGGAAACAGTGCCGAGAGTATTCGAATGATGTACCAACACTGCAAAATTAATCGAGCCCTCACCACTGGTATGGCATCATCGCAGTCGACGACAGCAGCGACCACGAGTGGACAACACGAACTCCTGATCATCGGCGGCGGGGTGGCGGGGCTCACCGCAGCAACGTTTACCGCCCGTGCCGGCATCGAGACGATGGTTATCAACGACGGTGAGTCGGTGCTCCGGCGCAACGCTCATCTCGAAAACATCCCAGGGTTTCCGGCCGGCGTCAATCCCCGACGGTTTGCGGATATGCTCCGCGCACAAGCAACGCGAAACGGGGCCGAGTACCAGACCGGCACCGTCACCGGTCTGACCGGCGATGCAGACAAGTGGATTCACCGCCACAATCACCGGCGGACAGGCCAGCAGCGACACCGAGAGCGAAGCCGACGACGACACCGAACCAACGCGAGAACTCACCGCCGATCAGGTGTTGGCGACTTCGTTCCCGGATGCCGACTATCTCGATGAGTTCGATACCGAGATACGCGATACGGGCGGCAAACAGTACGCCGAGGCCGGCGAGTTGGGACGCACTAATGACGATGGCCTCTACATTGCGGGCCGGCTGGCCGAACGGTACCACCAAGCTGTTATCGCCGCCGGCGACGGGGCTGAAGCCGCGATCACGCTGATTCACGATAACGATATCCCATTCTACAACGACTGGGTCGCCCCCGAGGGCTACTGGACGGATCGCGGCCGGGAGGTGCCGCCGGGCTGTGAGGAGATCGATCCAACCGAACAGCGCGCCAGACAGGAGGCCGCGATGGCGGCGATGCAGGAGTACTTTGCCGCACCGCACGACCAACAGCAACGAACCTTCCCCTCGCTGGTCGACGACGACCGAAACCGGCTTGATTGGGAGCCGTAGAACCCCGAACGCCTATCTGCCTACCGACCTCACACTCAGGGTATGCTTGACGGTATCAACGTCGCCCTGGGCGTCACCGGCAGCATCGCCGCGGTGAAAACCGTCGAACTCGCCCACGAACTCCGCCGACAGGGGGCCGAAGTCCGCGCCCTGATGAGCGACAGTGCGCGTGGGATTATCCACCCATGGGCACTCGAATTCGCCACCGAGCGCGACGTTGTTACCGAGATAACCGGTCGGGTCGAACACGTCGATCTCTGTGGCCGCGAGGGCTGGGCCGACGTACTGCTGATCGCACCCGCCACCGCAAACACGGTCGGCAAGATCGCGGGCGCGGTCGACGACACGCCCGTCACGACCGCGGCAACGACAGCTCTCGGCGCGGATGTACCGGTTGTCGTCGCCCCGGCGATGCACGAGCCGATGTACGACCACCCCGGCGTACTCGATGCTATCGACCGCGTTGAGTCGTGGGGCGTCGACTTCGTTGATCCCAGAATCGAGGAGAGCAAGGCAAAGATCGCCACAAGCGAGGCTATCGTCACCGCGCTGGCCCGGGCGACGACACCACAGGATCTCGCCGGTCGCCATGTCGTCGTCACCGGCGGCGCGACAAGCGAGGCCATCGACCCGATCCGCGTGCTAACTAACCGCGCATCGGGGCGCACCGGCCGTGCGGTCGCCCGCGCCTGTCATGTTCGCGGCGCGGAGGTGACACTCATCCACGACGGCTCGGATGTCCACTACGCCGATGTCGTCGACACAGAGAGCGCGGCCGAGATGCTGGCCGCGGCCGACGCCGCCTGCGAGGACGCCGATGCGATGGTCTCGGCGGCTGCAATCGGCGACTACACCGTCCAAGAGGCCTCCGCAAAGCTTCGCTCCGGAGAGGCCCGAACCATCGATCTCGAACCGACGCCGAAGGTTCTCGACTCGATCCGACAGGGCCACCCCGACCTCCCGCTGGTCGGGTTCAAGGCCGAAACAACCGGCGACGACGCGGCCCTGCTCGAACAGGCGATCGCGTTGCGGGATCGGATCGATCTTGCCTTTGTTGTCGCCAACGATGCGACCGTGATGGGTGAAACCGACACGCGTGCGCTGATGGTTGACCGTGCGGCCGAGGCGGTTGAGGGCTGCGAGGTGGTCACAGGCCCGAAACCGTTGCTTGGCAACCGGATCGCTCAACGGCTTGCGACGCTTCTCGATGGGTAGCTGTCCGAACAGGGTGACACGTTATTGGACATACAAACAGTCTCACAATGATTGTATCGCAAATGAAAGATTGATGCCGGCGATTTTCGAAACACGGGGTAGTTCGGCAGCCAAGATAAGAATCGTTTTGAGGCGTCCCCAACTCTCTTTAGTTACATCCAGTATGACGTTTGGATACTCCTCGCAAACGCCGGACGGAGTGACCGGCCGATGACGACCCCTGAGTTGGGGATCGTTGCCCCGGTTAAACGCTCGGCGACCCTTCGCCAGACCGTCGGTTACGCGATCGGACAGGCACTTGACCGGGCCGCCGACGGCGAGACCGCTGCCGTCCACTTCGTCTCGGTCGCCGCGTGGCGTGCCGACGACCCCGGCTCCGGCCGCGAGCGACAGCACGCACGCGATCTGCTCGATCAGGTCGAAACGTGGGCCGGGTTCGAACTTGACGAGGCTGACGCTGGCGGTGACGCGATCACCGTCGAAACGGCTGTCATCGGCGATGATAGCTACGTGTTCAGTCCGGGCGACTACGCAGATCTGCTCACCGAGTACGCCGAGAGTTATCGCTTGGGTCGCGTCGTCGTCGATCCCGAATACGAGCTTGTCGGTCACACGACGCTGGTAGAGCCCTTGGAGTTCGAACTCGCACAGCGCGACTCATCGTTGCGGAGGCTCCGGTCGACCGCCCAACGCGACGCGAGCGGGTTGTCAGCCGCACCACGCCCGCCCGCTTTCTCGCCCTGTTTGGCGTCTCGCTGCTGTTCTATCAGGTACTCGGGGGGTTCAGTGGGCTGTTTGACCTCGTTACCGGCGTTGCCACCGCGTTGATCGTTGCCCTCACGCTGTCGAGCGTGAGTTTCTACCGCGATCCGACGCTCTGGGAGTCGCCAAAGCGGCTTCTCCGCGGTGTCATCTACATCCCGTATCTCCTCTATGAGATCATCATCTCGAACCTTGTCGTCGCCCGCGTCATCCTCGATCCGCGGGTTGATATTGACCCCCGTCTCACCAGGATTCAGGTGTTCGTCGGCTCAGGGTTCCCGCTGACGATGCTGGCAAACAGTATCACGCTCACGCCGGGGACGCTGACGGTGAAAGCCGACGATCAGGAGCTGTACGTCCACTCGTTGGTGCCGTTTGCCCGCGAGGGACTGTTCGACGGCGCGTTAGAACGCTGGGTTCGGTTCGTCTTCTACGGCCGGGAGGCCGCCCGCTTCCCGTCGCCGCGAGACCGTGGCGACACCGAGATCCTGCAAGATCCGAAGGCGTCGTCGACAGCCGGTGTCGACGCGACCGCGGTCGCCGACGGCGGCGACGAAGCTGTCGATGTTGACGACGACAAGGCTATCAACGATGATGGCGACACGACTGTCAGCGTCGATGGCGACGAAACTGTCGGCGTTGATCGTGACGAGGTCGTCGACATCGACGACACGACGACCGACCAGCGGGAGGCCGACCGATGAGCGTTGCCGACACGACGGTGCTTGCCGGCTACACGGTCGGCGACGGGCTGTTGCTTGCAGCCGCGCTGTTTGTCACCCTCGCGATCGCCATGCTCTATCGGGCGATTCTCGGGCCGACAAATCAGGATCGCGTCCTCGCGGTCAACGTGTTGGGCACCAACACGGTCGTTATCCTCGCCCTGCTTGGGGCAGCACTCGGCGAGCCGTCGTTTCTCGATATCGCCCTTGTCTACGCTCTGTTGAACTTCCTGATGTCGATCGCCATCTCGAAGTTCACCGTCGAGCGGGGTGGTGTCATATGATCGCCGCCGCCCGGATCGGGCTTATCGGGGTCTTCGCCGCCCTCGGCCTGTTTTTTACGTTTGTCTCGGCGGCCGGCGTGATCCGCCTGCCGGACGTGTTTGCGCGGGCCCACACCGCCTCCCAGGCCGACACGCTGGGTGCGGGGTTCGCGTTGGCGGCGGTCGCGCTGACGATCGGCTGGGGGCCAACAGCGGTGAAGACGGTGCTCCTGCTGTTTTTCATCTTCGTCACCAATCCAACGGCGGCCCACGCCATCGCCCGGGCAGCCTACGAGGAGGGTATCGAGCCGTGGACACAGGGGGAGGAGCGACGATGAGCGTTGCTGCCACCGCCCTGCCAGTCACCACGTTGCTGCCGTTGCAGAGCGTCGGTATCACACCGCTTGAGGCGTCGCTGTTCGTCTTTATTCTCATCACGGCCCTCCTCACCGCGTTGTTCCGCGACGTGCTCGCCTCTATCGTCGTCTTTGCGGCCTACAGCCTCGGGCTCGCGGTGTTGTACACGGTTTATCGCGCCCCCGACGTGGGACTGACCGAGGCCGCAATCGGAGCCGGTGTCACCACCGTTTTCCTGCTGTTGACAATCGCAAAAACGACCCGGCCGACAGCCGATACCCGATTTGAGACGATCAACTGGCCAGCGGTTGGCGTCTGTGGACTGTTTGTCCTCGTCGTTGGCGTGACGTTGCCGGCATTCCCGGCGGTTGGCGACCCCGCCTCGCCGATCCTCGCTAACGCCGATGTGACCGGCTACTATCTCGCCAACGCATACGACGAGACGGGTGCTGAAAACGCTGTCACCGCCGTTTTGGCTGCCTACCGCGGGTTCGACACCTTCGGCGAGGCGATCGTCGTCTTCGCCGCCGGGATCGCCAGCCTGCTCGTGTTGGGCCGGGAGGTGTTCACCGCATGAGCAACGACCGTCTTGACAACACCAACAACGACACCGGTGTCGCCCGCCAGCGGCCGATCTACAGCGAGAGTCAGGTCATCATGACGACCGTTAAGGCCGTCATCCCGTTTGTGTTGACCTACGGGCTGTTTATTACCTTCCACGGGACGAGTTCGCCCGGCGGCGGCTTTCAGGGTGGCGCGCTCATCGCTTCGGTCGTGTTGATGATCGCCTTTGCCTTCGGCATTGAGTCGACACGCGAATGGCTCTCGAATACGCTTGTCGTCGTTCTTGCAACGCTTGGCGTGGCCATCTTCGCGGGAGTCGCCCTCGTGCCGATGCTGCTGGGTGCAAACTTTCTTGAATACACCGCCTACTACCCCCTCCTTGGCGACACCCTCGGCCTCAAGAGGTACGAGTTCGTCAAATACGGGATGGAGGCCGTCGAGATCGGCGGGATCGCCTTCATCGTTGCCGGCGTCCTGATGGGGCTGTTCTTCGCGCTTGCGGCCGGTATGACGCCGAGCAGTGAGACGAACACTGTCGGCGACGGTGCCAGTAATAACGCGAGCGATAATCGTAGCGACGGCGGTGACCGTCCATGACCGACTTTCTCGGCGTGGTGACGACGCGACACGCCTACGCGCTGTTCGTCCTGCTGTCAGCCATCGGCCTCTATATGATGATCGCAAACAAAAATCTCGTCAAGAAGATTATCGGGTTGAACATGTTCCAGACCGGCGTCTTCCTGTTTTTTGTCACCTCGGCCTACCGGATCGGCGGCGTGGCCCCGGTTATCACCGAGGGCGGCGGCCCTTACGTCAGCCCACTGCCACAGGTGATCGTGCTGACGGCGATTGTCGTCGGGATCAGCCTCACGGCGGTCGGGCTCGCGCTCATTATCCGGCTGTACAGCGAGTACGGTACCCTCCGGGCTGACGCGCTTCGGGAGGTGATCGGCGATGAGTGACGCCCTTCTCCCGCTGTTGATCGCTATCCCGCTGGTGGCGGCGATCTTCCCGCTGCTGTTGGGGCTCCGCTTCGACCGCGCCGGCTGGCCGGTGGCGATAGCAACGTCGCTCGGGGTCGCTGGCCTCGCCACACGCCTCGCGTGGGCGGTCTCGCCGTGGAGTGGTGGGAGCCAGCGGTTCGTCCACGACCTTGCGGGCTACCCCGCGCCCTACGGGATCGAACTCGTCGGCGACGGGCTGTCGGCGATCCTTGCGCTGCTGATCGGCGTCATCGCCGTTGCTGTCGTCGTTTACGCCCGGACAACCGGCCCCGACAGCAACGCCTTCTACAGCGGTTACCTCCTGTTGGTCGGCGGGCTGCTGGGGATGGTTCTCACCGGCGACCTGTTCAACCTGTTTGTCTTTCTTGAGATCGTCGGGCTGGTGAGCTACGCGCTGATCGCCAGCAACGATGATGGCCGGGCGGCCTACGGCGCGCTCAAATACCTCTTCCTCGGGACGACCGGGGCGTCGCTGTACCTGATCGGCGTCGGTTACGCCTTTGTTGCCACCGGCACGCTCAATATGCGCGATATGGCGACCGAACTCGCCGCGGTCGGCTACGGCGACCCGATGGTGCAGGCGGCGTTCGGCTTCATTCTCATCGGCTTTATGCTGAAAATCGCTATCTTCCCGCTGCACACGTGGCAGCCCGACGCTTACACCTACGCGCCGGATACCGTCTCCGCGTTTATCGCCGCGCTCGTCTCGACGACAGCGGCCTACGCACTCGTCCGGATCGCCTACGACGTGTTTACCGTCGACTTCTTCGCAGCCAACCCGCTGATTACCGACGCCGTGTTGATTATCGCCTCGATCAGTATCGTCGTCGGTAGCTTGCTCGCCCTCCTGCAATCTGACCTCAAACGCGTCTTTGCGTACTCCTCGGTCGCCCAGTTCGGAATGATCCTCGCGGCGATCGGCTTGCAGAGTGAAACCGCGCTGTTCGGCGCGATCATCCACCTCGTCGGCCACGGCTTGATGAAGGCCACACTGTTCATGGGCGCGGGTGTGCTCGACTCAGCGTATGGCGCGCGGACGGTCGCCGACTACGCCGGCCTTGCCAAGCGCGCCCCGATCACGGCGGGGATGATGGCGGTCGCCGGTCTCGCACTTGTCGGGATTCCGCCCTCGGTCGGCACGCTCGGCAAGTGGTTTATTGCTCTTGGCGCGGTTGAGGAGGGTTCGTGGGGTGTCGCCGCCGTTATCTTCCTCAGTACGCTGCTGACGCTGACATACATCGGGCGGCTGCTTGAGGCACTGTACTTCACGCCGGTCGCCAACCCCGACGATGCCGGTGTTGCTGCCGACACGGCCGACGCGATCGATACCGCCGATAGCTCCGTTGTTGCTGACGGCGGCGTTGATCGCGTTGCAACCGAGCGGATCATCGTCGTCGCCGTGCTCGCGGTTTCGACGATCGCGCTGTTCGCGGCGGCTGATCCGCTTGCTGCGATGCTTGATCCCGTCTTCGGGAGGTTCTTCAGATGACTACCGCCTCACTCCAACCGCTGGCTGCCGTTGTTGTCTCGTTTGTCGCCGCCGGGCTGATCCTCGTCTCTGGCCGGCGGCCGAACCTCAGAGAAGCGTGGACGCTGCTGGCGTCGTTCTCGATGTTCGGCCTTGTCGCCACAATGGTACCCGGCGTGCTCGCCGGCAAAACGTATGTTACGAATCTCGGAACCATCGTCCCCGGCGTCGATTTCGTCCTCCGGGCCGACCCGCTGGGCGTCCTGTTCGCCTCGTTGGCAAGCCTGCTGTGGATCGTCACCAGCTTCTACAGTATCGGCTACATGCGCGGCCTCGATGAGGACAACCAGACCCGGTACTTCGCTTCCTTTGCGGTCTCTGTTGCCGCCGCCGTCGGCATCGCTTTTGCCGGCAACCTCCTGACGATCTTCGTCTTCTACGAGGTGCTGTCGGTTGCGACCTACCCGCTCGTCGCCCACGACGAGACACCGGAAGCGCGGGCAGCCGGCCGGAAATACCTCGCCTACACCTTCTTCGGCGGCGGGGTGTTGGTGCTGTCCGGAACCGCCCTTGTCTACTGGCTGACAGGGCTGGCTGGCCCGGCCGGCAGCGCGACCGTCGACTTCACGCCCGGCGGGATCGCTGCCCTCGCCAACGCCGATCCGACGGCGGCGACGCTGGCGTTCATCCTACTGGCAGTCGGCTTCGGGGTCAAAGCCGGGTTGATGCCGCTCCACCAGTGGCTGCCGGAGGCGATGGTCGCGCCGACACCCGTCTCGGGGCTGTTGCACGCGGTCGCCGTCGTCAAATCCGGCGTTTTCGGGGTCGCCCGCGTTGTGCTTGATGTATTTGGCCCGGAGACGCTGGGTGCCCTCGGCCCCGACCGCTTTGGCGATCTTGGGATCGCCCTCCCGTTGGCCGCGCTGGCGGCGATCACGCTGACGGTCGCCAGCATCATCGCCTTGCGGAAGGATCACCTCAAACGCCGGCTGGCGTACTCGACGATTAGTCAGTTGTCATACATTGTGCTCGGCCTCGCCCTGCTGGAGGGCGACGCCCTGATCGGTGGGCTGCTCCACATCCCGGCGCATGCGTTCATGAAACTCACCCTGTTTTTCTGTGCGGGGATCATCCACGTTGAGACCCACACCGACCACATCAGCGAGATGGCCGGCATCGGCAGGCGGATGCCGCTGACGATGGTCGCCTTCGGCGTCGCCGCCGCTGGGATGGCTGGGATTCCGTTGGTGGCCGGCTTCGTCAGTAAGTGGTACATCGTGATCGGGGCGTTAGAAGGCGGCAATACGGTCTTCGCGGGCGTATTGTTGCTCTCGGGAATTCTCAACATCGCGTACTTCTGGCCGATCGTCTATCAGGCCTTTTTCCAGACGCCCGACGACACCGACGAGAAACCCCTTGTCGAAGGGCCGTACGGCGGCCGCGACCGCGTTTCGACCGACGGCGGCGACGCCGGCAACGTGACTGATGATGGCTCGGCCGACGATCACACCAGCGACGATCACCACGAGGCAGGCGGTCACCACGCCGGTGAGCACCACCACGGCGGGCCGCCTGCGGGTGGCTGGAAAACCAGCGACTGGCGCGGCGGCGAGAGCACGTGGTTCATGCTCGGACCGATTCTAACGGCAGCGACGCTCTCACTGCTGTTAGGTATCATTCCGCACACGGTGGTCTTCCTCCGGATCGTTGAGACGGTCGTCGGCAACCTCCCGAGGGTGATGGGCTGATGGCGACCACGATGACAACGGCTGCCGGCGTACTGACTGCAGTACCACCGGGAGTCGCTCTGCTGGTGATCGCCGTTCTTATGCCGCTCTTGCCACGGCGGGCCGGCCATGCCCTTGGTGTTGCTGCCGCGGCGGTGACGCTGGCATGGGTGTGGACGATTCCAGCCGGCGCGTATCTCCAAACCGAGTTCCTCGGCTTTGAGGCCGTGCTGTTCAACGTCGATCAGTTCTCCCGGCTGATGGGGATCATCTTCGCGCTGATCGGCGTTGTCGCCGTGCTGTACTCCTACGCCAGCGAGGCCGAAAGCCTGCAAACCGCCTTCGCGCTCTCGTATGTCGCCACCAGCTTTGGGGCGGTCTTCGCCGGCGACTGGCTGACGCTCATCTTCTTTTGGGAGTTGATGGCCGTCACCAGCACGCTGCTCGTCTGGCACTATCGCGGGAAAGCAGTTCGAGCGGGCTACCGTTACGCCATCTTCCACGGGATCGGTGGCACGCTGCTGCTGGCCGCCATTTTGCAGACCTACGTGGCGAAGGGCAGCTTCCTCTTCGCGTCGGTACCGGGTGGCCCCGAGATGGCGGGCATTGCCGCGGGTCTTCCGGCTGTTCTCGCGGCGATCGGTATCGGCGTCAACGTCGGCTTCATCGGCCTCCATACGTGGCTGCCGGACACGTATCCGCGGCCACACATCGCCGCCAGCGTCTTTCTCTGTGTGTTCACGACAAAAACCGGCGTTTACGGGATGTATCGGGCGTTCCCTGATGGCCACCTCGCAATCGCATACATGGGCGGCGGGATGGCCGTCTTCGGGGCGACGTTCGCGCTGTTCCAAAACGATATGCGCCGGCTGCTCTCCTATCACATTCAGTCACAGGTCGGCTACATGATCGCCGGCGTCGGCATCGGCGGCGCGCTTGCACAGTCGGGGGCGTTCGCTCATGTGTTCAACCATATCCTGTACAAGGGCCTGCTGTTTATGACCGCCGGCGTCGTCGTCTACCGAACCGGCGAGGAGAATCTAAAAAAGCTCGGCGGGCTGGCCCGAGAGATGCCGATTACCGCCGGCGCGTTCAGCGTCGCCGCCCTCTCGATCGCCGGCTTCCCCGGCTTCAACGGCTTTGTGAGCAAGGGGATCATCATCTCGGCGAGTCACTACGCCTTCGGCGCGGGGCCGCTGCCGATCGGTGAGTTCCATACGCTCGAATGGCTACTGTTGCTCGGTGGTGTCGGAACGTTCATGTCGTTTATCAAGTTCGGCTACTACGCCTTTTTCCACGGCACTCACGACGGAAGCGTTGCCGACGCCAACACCGGCCAGAGCGTCGCCATGCTGTCGGTTGCAGGACTGTGTGTCTTCTATGGGCTTGCGGTGCCAACCTCGCCGTTGGCGTCGATCCTGCCGGCTGGTGTCGGGCTGTTCGGTATCCTGCCGTTTGATGTGACAAGCGAAACTGTCGTTGCGCACGTATACCACACCTACACCATCGACCACCTCATCGAAGGCGTCATCCTCGCTGCCGCTGGGCTGATCGGCTTCCGGCTCACAAAGAAACCGCTCTCGAAGCTGGGTCGCGTGCCGGATATCGACTCGATCTACGCTCCGACCATGTTCTACGCCGGCCGTGGCATGGTCGTTGCCGTCACCGAGGGGTACGCCGCTGTTGACCGCGCGGTGATGACAGCAATCGCCCAACTCAAAACAATCGGAATCAACCCACAGGCAACAGCCAACCGGCTTGGGCTCGGCAGCGACGAGCAGCCGCCAACGCTTCGGACCGGGATCGGACGGGGTGTCTTTGTGTTGCTCGCGGCGGTAAGCCTCGCGGTCGCCATCCTGCTTGTCGCGTAGTGAGCGGGAGCCGGCACGGAGGCCGGGGACAGTCCCCGATGGAAACCGTTTTTCGACCGCTCGTCCAACCTCGGTTATGGACTACCGAGCCGTTTCGGAGCTCTCGCCGGACGAGCGCGCTGCCTTTTTCGAGCGCGACGCCGGCATCGATGCCGTTCGCGGCGATGTCGCCGACATCATCGACCGAGTTCACACGGAGGGTGATGTGGCTCTCCGTGAACTCGCTGCACAGCACGACAATGTCGAGGTCGGCAATCTCGACGTGACAGACCTCGCCGAGCGCGCCCACGAAGATGTCGACGACGAGATCCTCGCTGCGATCAGCGAGGCCGCCGACAACATCCGCGCCTTTCACGAGCAACAGGTTCCTGACGACTGGCGAGAGGAGTTTGACGGCCGGGAGCTTGGTCGGCGATTCCGCCCCATCGAGCGGGTCGGTGTCTACGCGCCTGGCGGCACCGCCGCCTACCCTTCAAGTGTGTTGATGGGTGTTCTCCCCGCCAAGATTGCCGGTGTCGACCATGTCGCCGTTGCAACCCCGCCGGCAGATCCGATGAACCCGGTGACCCTTGCGGCGGCTCACGAGGCCGGCGCGGATGCGATCTATGCGGCCGGCGGCGCGCAGGCAGTCGCCGCGCTGGCCTACGGCACCGAAACCGTCACCAGCGTCCAGAAGGTCGTCGGCCCCGGCAACAAGTGGGTGACTGCCGCAAAGCGAGGTCGCGGCGACGTGAGATCGACTTTCTCGCTGGCCCCAGTGAGATCCTGATCGTCTGTGACGAAACAGCCGACCCAACACTTGTCGCCGGCGATCTGATCGCCCAGGCCGAACACGACCCAAACGCCTCGGTCGTTGCTGTTACCGCCGACGAGGCGACCGCCGCGGCGATCGACGACGCGGTCGACGAGCAGGTTGCCAACCGCGAGCGGAGCGACATTATCACCGACGCCCTTGCTCACGACGCCAGTGGCGTCCTGCTGGCGCGGTCGATGTCGGAGGCCGTCCTGTTCGCCGAGGAGTATGCCGCCGAACATCTCTCGATTCAAGCCGACGACGACGAAGCGATCCTCGATCGGATCAACGCAGCGGGGAGCGTCTTTTTAGGGCCACACACGCCGGTCGCTGCCGGCGATTACGCCTCCGGAACGAATCACGTCCTGCCGACCAACGGCGGCGCGAAACGGTTCGGCGGGCTCTCTGTCGACGCCTTCCTGCGGTCGACAACCGTCCAACGGATCGATGCCGACGGGCTGGAGGAGCTCTCGGATGCGATCACGACGCTTGCGGCGGCCGAAGGGCTTGAGGCCCACGCCGAAAGTGTCCGCAAGCGGTTCGAATGAGACGGCACGCGCCGACACTGTTGTAACGACTCCCGATTACGTCACGGCGTCAAGGTTAACATGCTTCGTAGATCATACGAAACTATGAGCACTGGCACCGCCGACGGCGCGACCGAGGAGGCCGTCGAAGTCACGGAACAAGCCGCCGCAAAAGCTCTCGATCTGATGGAGAGCGAGGGGATGGATACAGACGTTGGTGGGCTCCGGCTGTTCGTCCAACAGGGCGGCTGTGCCGGCCTTTCGTATGGGATGCGTTTCGACGACGAACCAGAGGCCGATGATACGATCACCGTCCACCACGGGCTTCGCGTCTTTGTTGACCCCTCAAGCCTGAATTACATCGGCGGCAGTAGTCTCCAGTATGAGGATGGGTTGCAGGCCGAGGGGTTCCACGTCGAGAATCCAAACGTTGTCTCCGAGTGCGGCTGTGGCGAGAGCTTCCGAACCTGAGGCTGTTTTTCACCGATGCGGTCACGACACAGCTGGTGTGGTTGGGTTTTTACCACCTGAGACAAACGTATAGCTAATGGCAGCGAGGCCGCCCCAAAACGAGACGTCGGAGCCCGAAGTGATCGCGTTCGGCATCGCTGAACTCGCCGCTCGGCTTGAAACGGCCAATATCGATTACCCGGCGACGAGCCAACAGGTCTGTGCAGCCGTCGACGACACCGCAATCCCGGTTGACGGCACGGGCAACACAATCGAGTTGGCAACCGCGCTTGACCGCCTCCCACAGGAGGAGTTCACCCGCCAGTCGGAGCTGCTGGATACGCTCCACCCGGTGTTTGAGGAACAGCGCAAACAGGCCACCACAAGCGTTGTCGGTCGGATTCGCGCGCTGTTACCGATCTGAGCGGGCGACCTGTCCCTCGGCCTCACCGTCTGTTGGGGATCGCTCTGCGCGCTGGGTCGGGGTTGTGCGCTGATCGGTACTGACATGCCGCTCAACCCGGTCGATCCGGTCACGTTGTTCGCGGTGGAGTGACTGAATCATATCCGCTAGGAAGCCGAAGATCAGTAGCTGGACGCCGAGTAACAGCGTTGCCACCCCGCCGATCGCGATCAGTTCGTGGCCCACAGCCGCCGTGAACCACCGCCAGAGAACAAACACCAACAGGGTAACGCCGACCGTTGTTGAGGCAAGGCCGACACTCCCGAAATAAAACAGCGGATTATTTGTTTTTGCGTTGCGGTACAGCTCCAGTAGAATGATACTGCCGTCCTTGATCGGATGGAGGTTTGTCGCCGAGCCATCGGGCCGCGGGCGATAGGTGATCGGGACGACCGTCGTGGTAACCTCGTGTTTTGCACACTGGATCGCCATCTCGGTCTCGATGCCGAAGCCGTCGGCTGTCAGGGTCAATCGCTCAAATGAGTCGGTCGAAAAGGCGCGATACCCCGAGAGAATGTCGGCGTAGTTCTCACCGTAGATCACACGAAAGATTCGGTTGAAGATGCGGTTGCCGATCTTATTGAGCGTCGTCATCGCCCCCGGCTGCATATCGGCAAACCGGTCGCCGATGACGTGGTCGGCCTCGCCGTCGACCAGCGGTGCTAACACCGCCTCGGCGTCGGCCGCACGGTAGGTCATATCGGCATCGACCATCAGCACGTAGGGTGCGTCGATGTGGGCGACAGCCTGTCGGACAGCCTGGCCCTTGCCGTTGCCGGTCTGGGTAATGACTGTTGCGCCGGCGTCTTCGGCGATTTGTCGTGTGCCGTCACTGGAGCCGCCGTCGATCACGAGGATGTTGGTGAACCCAGCGGCCTGATAGCTGGTGATCACATCGGTGATCGTTGCGGCCTCATTGAGTGCCGGCAGCAGGACACAGACATCCGCACCCAAATCCATTGTCGTGATGTCAGTACCCGAACCCTAAAACCCTGTGTGGTTGCAGCGGCGGTCAGCTTAGCTTTGTGGCCGGGGCGATCGGTTTGAAGACGGCCATGTTGATCCACCCGGAGACAGTCGCGTTGATCCGGCTGGATGAACAGGATTTTAAGCGGGCCTGTCCGAGAATGTGGTACTATGGGAAAGAAATCGAAAGCGCAGAAAAAGCGGCTTGCGAAGCTAGAACGCCAGAACCGGCGGGTGCCGACCTGGGTCATGATGAAAACCGATATGCAAGTCTCACGCAACGCGAAACGTCGCAACTGGCGGCGGAGCGACACTGACGAGTAACGATGAGTACGAGTGATTTCGAGGAGCGCGTCGAAACGGTGCCGCTCCGCGGTGCAAAGGCTGTTCCGACCCAAGAGCGGGCCGACCGGGCGATGACAATCATCCGCGAGCACCTCGCACAGCATTTCAACGTCACCGAAGACGAGATCCGGCTTGATCCCTCGATCAACGAGGCAGTGTGGGAGAACGGCCGACAGAACCCGCCGTCGAAGCTCCGGGTTCGTGCGGCTCGGTTCGTCGAAGACGGCGAGGCGATCGTCGAAGCGGAACTCGCCTAACTCACCGTGTTACGCACGTCCGTTGCCGGCTCGCCGTACGTCGGTGTCTTTGCACACGCGAGCACCGGCTGTCTGCTCGTCCGGCGTGATATCGACGATGAGACAGCGACAGCGATCGCCGAGGAACTTGGCGTCACGGCAGTGCCGACGACGATCGGTGGCTCCGGGACAGTCGGCTCGTTGGCCGCCGGCAACGACAACGGGCTCGTTGTCTCCAGTCAGCTCACCGAGCGTGAACGGGAGACGATCGCTGATGCCACCGACGGCGTCATCGCCGAACTTCCTGGGCGCATCAACGCCGCCGGCAATGTCATCCTCGCCAACAACACCGGCGCGTACGTCCATCCAGAACTCGACGACGAGGCGGTCTCTGTCGTCAAAGAGGCCCTCGACGTACCGGTCGTCCGGGGCGCGCTCGGCGATCGACAGACCGTCGGCACCGCTGCCGTCGCCAACAACACCGGCGTACTGTGTCATCCCCAATCGCTGGAAGCCGAGATGACAACGATCGAAGAGCAGCTAGATGTCTACGTCGATGTCGGGACGATCAACTACGGCGCGCCGCTGTTGGGATCCGGGCTTGTCGCCACCGACGAAGGGTTTGTTGTCGGCGAGAAAACGACCGGCCCGGAGATCGGGCGGATCGAAGATACCCTCGGATTCATCGAGTAGCGGGTCGCTGCATCGGCTGTCTATTTTGTGTTGTCGGTGACAACCGATCTATGGGTATGCCCTCGCGGTGACAACGACGGCTCGCCCT
>KB659938.1_pt44 | contig 16644 bp, 16 predicted proteins | sample 558768 | NCBI scaffold set KB644980.1 | reverse complement strand
ACGCTCAGCAGCTGTTTGAATATGAGGAGTGGCTGCAGAGTAAGCCTGAGCCATCTTACCTCACGGTCGATGTCTATGTGCCTGTCATCGAGTAACGCCTGTAACCCGGCGGTACAATGAAATTCGTACCTGTCTGTTTTTGTATCGTGGCTGCTGTAGAGGGTTCTTTGGTCGTGGTTCTGGTGTCGAGCGCCGTTTTCGCGATCCTCGCCGATCGGTTTGACCAGCCCCCGGTGCCAGGCTACCTAGTTCTGGGCTTGTTGCTTGGACCAGGGCTTTCTGTGGCTTCGATGGCTCTAGGCGTTTCCTTCAAGCTCGCGTCGGGGGGTCTCATTGACCTCGTGTCGGAGCTTGGCCTACTTTTTCTGCTGTTCTTAGTGGGATTGCAGGTGAAGGTGGACGAGATACGAGGATCGCTCTCCTCCGCAGTCCCGATGTCACTGGTACAATCCCTGGGAGTGGTTTCCGTGGTGCTGCCGCTCTGCCTGTGGCTAGGTCTCGGCACAGTTGAGGCAGGTGTTGCGGCTGTCGCCCTCGTTCCGTCCAGCGCCGCTGTGGTGGTTCCGTTGCTCGGCAAGCAAGGAGACACCTCGTCGCGCCACGGCACCCTGGACATCTCAAACCTCGTGGTCCAGAGCATCCTGATGGTGTTGGTTATCGGTGTCTTATCCTCTCTAGACGGAAACCCTCTGATTGGCGGAGCACGAGTCCTTGCGTCTGTCCTAGGCCTGAGCGTTCTTTCGTGGGCTTCCTACCGGTTTGTTGCACCAGAGGTCATGGAAAGGGTCTCAGGCGACCAAGAAAGCTTCCTGCTGGGGGCGCTAGGGGTTCTCGGGCTCTTCGCCGGCGTGTCGTTCCAAGCAGGTTTGAGCGCCGAGATAGGTGCGTTCTTCGCGGGCGCTGCCCTAGCGCAGCTTCCGTCCTCCGAAGAGCTGTACGCCGAATTCGAGCCCTTGACAGAGTTCTTCCTCGCGGTTTTCCTCGTCACGGTTGGTCTGGGTCTGAGCGTCTCAGCTCTCTCGAAGTTCTGGGCAGAGGCCGTGCTGGTCTCTATCATCCTCGTGCCTTTGAAAGCAGCCCTGTACTTTGGGTCAGCGAGGGTCTCTGGCACCGGGCGTTTTGTGTCTGCGCGGAGCGCTCTCGACCTCTCTCAGGTTTCTGATCTCTCGCTGGTGGTTGGAGCCGTGGCCGTCTCTGGCGGGCTGGTCGCGGAGCCGTTTCTGGCGTTTCTGTCAGTGGTGGCACTGATCACCATGACAGCGAGTAGCCTGCTCATCGTACACGGGAGGGCTATGGTGTCTCGAGTCTTCGATGCGCCAGGACGCAAGCAGGAGGGCGCGAACCCTGTGTTGCTGGGCTTCAACGCACTGGGTGAGAGACTTGAAGAGGTTCTGAGGGACAGGTTCGGCCAGGTCACGGTAGTAGACAGGTCTACGGGAGCGGGTTCTCCCTCAGTGGAGGACGACAATCTCGTCTTCGGCAGCCTGGAGCACGAGGAGGTGAGGCGTTGCTGCAGCCTGTCGTCGGCCCCTGTAGTCGTGTCAGTCAACGAGAACTTGGACGTGGAGTCGGAGGTTCTCAGGGAGTCACCTAGCTGTCCTGTGGTGCTGTCCTCTGACAACAGAGAGGCGTCTCTGGAGCTGCTCGACCTGGGTGCGGACTACGTAATAGACGAGAAGATGCTCTCTTCCAAGGAGCTGGTGGACAGGGTGAGAGGGAGATGAGCGAGCTGATAGTTCCGTTAACAGGTGTTCTGGTTGCCTCCAGTGTAGCCGCGCTCGTGGCACCGAGACTCGGTATATCAAGGACTCCGCTGCTGATTGGTTTGGGGCTTCTCCTGGGTTGGTCGCCGATAGAGGTGTCTGGACTTGTCGACGTCGCGACCCTTGCCGGACTCTTCGTGGTCTTCACGGCCGCCTCTAGGACGTTCCCCCAGAGGTTCTCGGGAGAACGCTGTCGGACGGTGTTTTCGCCTCCCTAATCAGAACTGGTGTGTTGGTCCCGGCCGGGATCGCGCTCGGCTTCTCGATGGGTCTCGGCACCCAGGAATCGGTGTTCACCGGGTTGCTTGCTGGTGCGGTGTCGACGGCAGAAACCGTTGAGCTTATGGAACGGAGGGCGGAGCGCGGATTGGTTCACTCCAGGATCTCGGAGGTGTCGTCGCTCGGCGAGGATCTGTTTGCGGTTGCGGCGTTGGGGTTTCTGTCCAGCCAGGTGTTCGGTGCCTTGACCGCAGTGGCGCTCTCCATTGGGTTCCTAGGTGTGCGGGGACGCTTTGACAGGCTTATCTCAGGCATCAGCGATTCGGAACAGGTTGAGGTGTTCCTAGGTGTGTCGCTGCTTCTGCTCTCGGTGGTTCTGTCCTCAGAGCTCGAGGCAGGTGCCGCTGCAGGTGCGCTGGCGGCAGGTCTGCTTATCTCACGGTATCCTGAGGATGTGGAGATACTGGAGTCTTTGAAGCCGCTGGAGACCTTCTTCTCGGCCGTGTTCTTCGTGTCCATAGGGGCTTCCGTTGACCCGACGCCGTTCGCCGCTCTAGTGGGATCTGTGCTAGCGGTTTTTGTCTCGGTGGTCGGGCCCGCGCTTTCCTTTGCCTCGCTGCGGCTGAGAGGCAGGAACCTGCATCAGTCCTTCCTAGCGGCGCTCGAGCTCGGTTCAGTCTCGGAAGTGGTGCTGTTGGGAGGGCTGCTAGTATTGGGAACGGGCAGTCCTGTCCTTTCGGCATCGGTAGTCGCCGCTCTCGGCGCGTCCGCGGTGTCGTCATACACCTCGCGGAGGTCGTCACGCATCTACTCGTATCTGGTGGAGTATTTCGGGTCTGTGGAGAGGGAGGGGATCGATGCGTCCGACCACACGGTTGTCCTGGGTTACGGAGAAATGGGGGCGTCCGTCGCAGAAGCCTTGGAGAATCCAGTGGTCATAGACAACGACCCGAGGAGACACGAAAAGGCTGGTCAGAACTACAGGTCGGTGTTCGGTGACGCCAGGGATCCCTCGGTGTGGGAGGCGGTCTCCATCGACAGGGCAGAGAAGGTCATTTCAACCGTTGACAAGGACTCCGTTGCGGAACTGGTGGCTGAGAAGAGTGGCTCATCGCAGTGCTTCGTCTTGACGGGTACAGCAGCAAAGGCACGGGAGCTAGAAACAGAGGTGGCGGCAACGGAGGAGCAGCTCTCCGCCGACAGGGCTGCCGAGGTGTTGGAAGAAGGGCTTGACAACGGTTTCAGTGATCTGAGGAGCAAGCTACGCAACAGACTGTCCGACACGACTTAAGGAACTACATCTAAAGTGATGTGTGAGCTGGACACCGGACGAGATCGACGACCTCTCGGGTCAGAGATGTGTGGTGACGGGGGCTAACTCAGGAATCGGCTTCCATGCAGCCAAAGTCATGGCGGAGCAGGGCGCCGACGTGGTGCTAGCGTGCCGTTCGGTGGAGAAAGGAGAGGACGCCGCCAGCGACATGGATGGAGACACCGAGGTAGTCGAGCTGGACCTGGCTTCGAAGGAGTCAATCCAGGGGTTCTCCAGCGAGCTCTCCGGAGGATTCGACGTAATCGTCAACAACGCCGGAGTGATGAACATACCGTGGAAGACTACGGACTTCGGGTTTGAATACCAGTTCGGCGTGAACTTCCTCGGACATTTCTACCTGAACTCGCTCGTGCTCGACCGGCTGCGCACCGGTGGAAGAGTGGTGACGGTGACGAGCCTTGCGATGCGTGGAGGAGAACTCGACTTCGACTCACTAAACAGGAAGGAAACCTACGAGCCCTGGCAAGCATACGGAGACTCAAAGCTGGCGGACATGGTTTACGCCCTCGAGCTTCAGCGCAGACTCGACGAAAACGATGTGGACGCCTCCTCGCATGCAGCACACCCCGGTATGGCCTCCACCGACCTGTTCCGCAGAGGCCCAGAGATGAGGGGCAACCGCCTGAAGCTGGCGGCTATGAAGATATTCATAAGGCTGTTCGCACAGTCAGCGGAGAAGGGATCCTGGGCTACGGTTCACGCCGCAACCGCCGACCTCAACGGAGGGAGCCTGTCAGGCCCCAGTGGACTGTTCAAATCCCGGGGGGCGCCGGAGATCCAGAGCCCTGTGGAGGATGCAGAGGACACCGAGCTGGGCCGGAAACTCTGGGACTTCGCCGAGCAAGAGATGGAATGCGAGTTCAGGCTCGGGGATTTATAGCGCCGCGATTCGACAGGTGAACTGTGATAGATGCTGAAGAGATTTCGAAGTCCTACGACGGGAAACAGGCGCTGAAGTCGGTGTCGCTGGAGGTAGGGGAAGGAGAGGTCATAGGTCTGATAGGTCCGAACGGAGCCGGCAAGTCGACCGTGATGCAGGTTCTGACCGGGCAGCTACCGAGGGACGGTGGCGAGGCACAGGTTCTAGGTCAGGATCCAGAGAACGACCCTGAAGGCCTCAGGGAGAAACTAGGCATACTCCCGGAACGGGAGGATCCACCAAGCTTCCTCACGGGTAATGAATACCTAGAATTCGTGTCGGATGTCCGCGGAGCCGAAATCGACAAGCAACACTGGGTTGACACGATGGACCTGGAAGGAAAGATGGAGAAGCAGACTAGGCTGCTGTCAAAGGGCGAGCGGCAGAAACTAATGTTCGTACAGGCACTGTTCCACGACCCCGATGCCCTCTTTATCGACGAGCCCATGATCAACCTCGACCCACGTATACAGGAGAGGGTGAAGCAACAGATCAACGAGTACGCCAGACAGGGGCGGGGCCGTACTGCTCTCTACACATGTCATTCCGTTGGCCGAGGAGCTCTGCAACAGGGCCTACGTGGTCGAGGACGGCCAGACAGTGGAGGAGCTGTCGGTCGCCGACGAGGACCTGTCCGAGGTGTTCTCAGATCAACATCATCCGTAGGATGCTGCTGGAGGAGTGGAGACTCCAGTCCTCGGTCTTCGGTGGCAGAAGGTTCGCGTTCTTCCCGGCGCTGGTATTCGTGCTTTCTCTGGGATTCTCGGTCGCCGCCCTGAGGTTCTCAACTCTCACCGGTGCGGCGTTGGCGGACGGCATGAACTTCCTCTCCGTTTTCCTTGGTCTCGGGGCGGGCGCTGCCGCACTCTCCTCGAGCGACGCCCTTGAGAACGTGCTCGGCCCCACGAACTTCCTTGTCTACTCGTCACGTACCCTGCCTCTCTCGCGCCGCAGGCTGTTCGCGTACTTCGTCATCTCCGATCTCCTGTACTACACCGCTCTGTTCCTAGTTCCTCTGGGAGCGGGTCTGGCAGCGGCCGGAGGGCTCGAGCCGAGGCTGCTCCTGATGCCTGTCTTCTTCGGAGCTGGCGCGGTGGTTTCATCGGTGTTTGCGGTCTCGTCTCTACGGTCGCCAGCAACCCCGGTGAGTTACGGCACAACGGGCCGCACAATAGAGGACGTGTCGCTCGTGTCGCTCGGCAGGGCAGCAGGCGGCATTCTAAAGCCCGTGTTCTCAATGGGTGTAATCGCAGGTCTGTTCGTCGGACTGACCTCGTACTTTCCCGTGGCGCAGGTATTCCTCAGGAACCCCTCCCTGTCGTTCTCAGCGCTAGCCGGCGTCACGTCGTTGTCGGTCTACAACTGGCTCAACAGGTTCGACGACCCAGAGGACTACGCCTACCTGCCGGTCTCCCGTAGCCAGCTAGTTGAGGCGAAGCAGAACGCGTACCTGCTAGTGGCAGGGCCTCTAACCCTTGTGTTCCTACTGCCGTTCCTCGCGGTGTCGAGGCCGTCGTCGTGGATTCTGTCCCTCGTGACAGCGGCGTCGACCATCACACTGACCGCAGGAGCTGCCTCGCTTATCACCGGACTCAAGCCCAACAGCAGGCTCTACGACTCCGCCGTGTTCCTCAAGTATCTGGGGCTGAACTCGCTGTTCGTGGTGCCCCTCCTGGCGCTGTCCGTGTTCTACACCCCTCAGCTCCTGGTTGTCGTCGTGGGTCTGTCCGGGGTTACAGCGGCCGCAGGAGTGCTCGCCGCCCGACGCGCACGTCAGTGAGGCACACATCTTATTGGCGGACGCGGCCAGGGCGCGGTCATCTGGCTACACCAGCAACGGCAGAAACGCAAGGCCTCCAAGGGCAAAGGCAACCACGTACATCGGAAACCTCTCAGCCGCGTCCAACAGCACGTCAATCGAGGCGTAGCCCGCTACAAAGGAGCTGATGACACCGGCGGATGCGGACAGAATGGACACATCAGGGAATCCCTCAAGCAGTTGGAGACCAAGGTTAGCTCCCAGGACGGCTGGTATGGACGCGAGGAAAGACAGGTGGAAGGCTCTTGAGGCCTCGAAATCCCTCAGAAGAAGTCCGAACACCGTTGACCCAGACCTCGAGATACCAGGTAGAGCAGCAAGACCCTGTAGCACGCCAAACAGGACGGAGTCCCTCCAGTCCGGGATCCGTCGGCCTCCGCCAGAGCCATAGAAGTCCAGAACACCTGTGAGAACCAGTGCCAGACCGGTCACCGCCACTCAAGAGTCTCTGTGACGAAGACAAGGCATCAAATCCCAGGGCGTAGACACCACCCCCAACCACCCCAGTGACCAGTGTCGCGACGACCAGAAACCCGAGGCACCCCTCTCTCCAGGCATCCATGCACGAGCGAGTTCCGGCACTGTACGGGCAGTCTCCACGACCTCAGACCTGAGGTACAGTGCGGCTGCCGCCGTCGTCCCGAGATGGAGATATACCGAGGTTCTCAAAGCTGCTTCCGGTCCCAGCCCGGTCATGTAGACGGCAACGAGAGAGACCACTGCCTCACTCGAGACAGGAAGCCACTCGACCGCTCCCTGAACAATACCCAGAACCACATAGTCGGCCGCCACGGGAGACCTAGGTTCGATCGAGGTTTAATATCCCGCGAGGACAGAGCGAATTAGTCGACTTCTTAAGGTATGATACCTACTTTTCTACATGGCAGAGAAGTTTGAGGAGGCGGAAGCACGCCTGTTCGGAGACATATACATCTGCAGGAAGTGCAACGCCCGCAATCGCACAAACAGTCCGGAGGAAGCTAGCTGCAGGAAGTGTGGGTACTCAGGCCTGAGACCGAAGAACTCCGAACTCGCAGGTTAGGATACTAGACCTCTCGGCAGAGGTCGTGAAGCTGATCTATGGGTGCAGTCGTCTTGACGCCTGTGTGTGAGAAGTGACTGCGTGTCGCCGGGTAACCGGTCTCACGGAGTTCACCTACGAAGTCATCTATCGGCGGGCACTGTGTATCCGCAGCGGAGGCCAGCTCGTGCAGGTCGTAGAACGGCGTCGGGATATCTGCCTCCGCCTCAAGCCTGTCGACGAGCTCCTTCGACTCATTCCACGATTCTGGGATGCGACCGGCCATGTCTGAGGTAAGGCGTGAGTCCGATATCCTGCCTGTCCACAGCGGGCCCGCGTTCCGAACGCTGGATCCGCAGTTCCGACACTCCTCAGCTCTCTCCAGCCTCCTCCACCGGCACTCAGGGCAGAAGGACAGGTAGCCGATGTTGTCGAGATTGCGGTTTGCGCCCTGCTTCGAGTCGTAGACCGAGCCCATCACCCTGCTGTAGTGTCCCTGGTGGAAGCACAAGAGCGGCTTGAAACTTCTGTTGTGACGGGCGAACGCCCTGTAGACCTCCTTGACATAGATTCTGAGACCGGTCTCGTGCATAAACTCGTTCTTCAGCGGAACGGAGCCATAGCGCCGCCGCCCGACCTTGGGATAGCTTCCCGCGGGACCAGCGAGATCCGTGGCTGTCAAACCTATCAGTCCCTCGCGCCGAACCGCGGTCGCCGCTGGGTCGAGAAACGGCAGGAAAGAGCCGTACGGATCCACGTCCACAAGGTCGAACTCGTACTGTCTGTCGGCGAGAAGCCTGCGGGCATCGCGCTGCACGACCTCCGCGTCTAGATTGTTTGCGTCCAGCCCCCTCCGAATGGCATCTACAGAGGAGTCCGAAGTGTCGTTCAGGACGAGTTCCTCGGCGACACCTGAGTAGCGGAAGCCTCGCACTCCCGACGCCGCGGTCGCATCGAGGACAGCGACGTCCTCATCGAAATACACCTTGGCGGCGGCGACGGAGAGATCGCGGTTGGTTCGCATCTCGGGGTTGTAGAAGACCTCTGCGTGTGTATTGGGTTCGTCCTGCTTCTCGGCGTACAGAATGGCCCCGCGTTCCTCTATCTCATCGAGCGACACGTGTTCACCAAGGGGCTGAGCGTTAAATTCTGGGCGAGAGCAGAGTCTTCAGTATAAAAATTTTCGACCGCAAGGTTGTGTCGTATCAGTGAGCAACATAGTTGAGGAGGTGAGGGAGGTCGAGCAGGAGGCCGACGAAAAAGTGGAACAGGCCGAACAAGAAGCCGAGAGAATCGTTGAGGAAGCCGAAGAAGACGCCGAGAGAATCGTGGAGGAGGCCAGAGAAGAGGCGAAAGAAGAGAAGGAGCGCGAGCTCGAGGAGTTCCAGGAGGAAATGGAGGAGGAGGCAGAGAAACAGATAGACAAGGCTGAATCACGGGCAGACAGCATCGAATCACAGGCCGGCGAGAACATGAGTGAAGCGGTCGACCACCTCACCGACACCTTCCGAGAGAGGTATCTAAAGTGAAGCCGGAGCGGATGTCGCGCGTTCGCCTAGTCGCGCCCCGCTCCAGAATCCGACCTGTACTTGACACGCTTCACAGCATGAAGCTCCTCGAAATCCGGAAACCGGAGGACGAAGACCTCGACGAGGGGATGTCGCTCGACGATGCCGACACCCTGTCCCGCAAACTCGTAGACATCCGCTCCCTGATGTCCTCGCTGCCAGAAGAGCAGAGAGATGAGGGAAGTCACACGGTCGAGGAGGCCCTGGACGCCATCCCCCAGATTCTAGAGACGGTGTCGGATGTGGAGGAGAAACGAGAAGAGGCGCAGCGGCAGCTGGAGAATCTCAAGGGAGATGCCGAGTTCTTCCGCGCCATACGTGGCACAGGCCTCAGCGCCGAGGACTTAGAGGGCACACGAAACCTGGATGCGACGGCCGGGGTCTTCCAAGAAGACATCAATGGCGCGGAGATTCTCCGCGGCGAAGACCTGGATGTCGCGGTCTACGAGGAGGAAGACGTGGCCAGAGAGCTCTCCGCGTCTGCGGATAGAACAGTGGACATACCGCAGGGATACAGCGGGAAACCGGAGCAGGTCTTGGGAGACATCAGAAGCCGGGAACACGAGCTGGAGAGCCGACTGGAGGAGGTAGAATCCGAGCTCTCCAAGACGTCGGCGAAGTGGATGGGGTCGCTGAGGGAGGCGGAAGAGCTACTGGAGACACGCATCGAGAAATCCGAGGCACCCTTGGATTTCGGGCTCACGGACAGAGCGTTCTTCGCAGAGGGCTGGATGCCGTCCGACAGGGTGGACGAGGCCAGGACGGAGCTGGAGGCGCGCCTGGACGGCGAGGTACACCTGGAGTCGGAGTCCGGAACAGAGGACGAGCCGCCGGTCAAACACGACAACCCGGGACCAGTGAAACCCTTTGAACCGCTGAACGACCTTCTGTCCGTACCTAAGTACAACGAGGTGGATCCATCGTTCCTGATACTCCTCACCTTCCCCGCTCTGTTCGGTTTCATGATAGGGGACGCCGGATACGGGGTAACCACCTTCCTAATGTTTGCGGCGGGATACAAGCTCTTCCCTGCAGCAAAGGAGATATTCGTATCACTGATGTTCGCCTCCTTCATGACCTTCCTGTTCGGGCTCGCGTTCGGCGACGCCTTCGGTTACATCATATTCGGCGGTCACTCCGAGCTCGCGGCCGCAACAGGAATAGAGCTCTTCAGCCAGATACCCATACTGTTCCACCGCGCAGAGCACCTCGGACAGGTTTTCACCATAGCAGGTGCTTTCGGAGTGTTCCACGTCAACCTCGGATATCTCGTGGGAGGCTACAACGAATACATACGCCACGGCCTGAAAGAGGCGTTCCTCGAAAAGGGCTCCTGGATCCTCCTGCAGATCGGGGTGGCAATCGCGGTTCTGGCCTCCCAACCCATCGGTCTCGGCGTGATAGGTCTCTCCATAGTGCTCATAGTGCTCGGTGAGGGAGCTGTCGGGGTAATAGAGATTCCGAGCCTTCTGTCAAACATAGTCTCCTACCTCCGGGTGTTCGGGGTGTCGGTCGCCGCCGTCGTCCTGGCGAAGACCGTAAACGCACTGGCGGAACCACTGCTGGGGACCGGTAGTCTTGTTTTAACTGTTGCCGGAATAGGTGTTCTCGTGGTAGGACACATCTTCAACACGTTCATCAAAATCATGGAAGGCTTCCTCCAAGGAATACGCCTCCACTACGTGGAGTTCTACGACAAGTTCTACGACGGAGGGGGAAGAAGGTACGTACCCTTCGGAGCGGAGGACGCCTCGCTTTGAGGTTCTCGAAAACAATGCTTGAGGTGCAAACCCACGAATGGCAATAGAAGGAATAGCAGGCATCGGCGCAGCTATTGCGGTAGGCATAAGCGCCATCGCAACAGCCTACGCACAGGCGAAACTGGGCGCCGCCGGAATCGGCGCGCTCGCAGAGGACGACAGCCTATTCGGAAAGATATTCGTCCTGATCGCAATCCCGGAGACCATGATAATCTTCGGATTCGTTGTCGCGCTGGTCCTGACAGGATTCATATAGAACTCTCTTTGACCGGGAGGACATTCTCCCGGTCCGAAATTCTATACCAATGCCACTGAACAAAGTGAAGACCCGGATACAGAACGAAGCCGAGGAAGAGGCAGAACAGATAATACAAGAAGCCGAGGAAGAGGCAGAGGAGACGCGGCAAGAAGCGGAAAACAAGGCCGAGAAGATCAAGACGGAAGCTCAAAAGGAAGCACAGGAAGCCAAGAAAGACATCCGCCGGAAGAAAGAGTCCTCGGCAGAGATGGAGAGCCGAAGAAAGGTTCAGAGAGCCAGGCAGCAAGCAATCGATGAGGCGTTCGAAAGCTTCCAAGACAGAGCGCACACCCTGATAGAGGAAAATCCCGAGGATTTCCTGAGCTCCTGTAAAGACAAGGCTGGTTTCGAGGTATCGAGGATTGAGGGCCCGGAACACCTCGAGGAGCTAGCTGATAACGAGTTCGAGGTGTCACAGGAACCCGGGGTAGTCCTATACGGAGAGGATGGAAAGCGAAGCCTTGACCTCACGCTCGAGAACATAACGGAGTCGATAAGAGAGGACGAGAAGTCGGAAGTAGCCGAGGTGCTCTTCCAGTGATAGTGGAGCGCGACCACCCCTACATCTACGCCAGGATAGCCGCGAAGCGGAACCGTCTCCTAGACGCCGATGACTTCGAAGAAATGAGTCGCACGTCACCGGACGAAATCGCGCGGATGATGGAGGAAGGCGTCTACAGAGACCAAGTCAACAGGTTCGGGCGCAGCCACAGCGGGGCGCGGCTCGTAGAGCTCGCAGCACAGTCCAACCTATCAAAAGAGATGCAGCATCTCGAATCCATGGCCCCTTCGAAGCTGAAGCCACTGCTGTCCCGTATGTCCGAGAAAAGCAGGACGCAGACCCTCCGCAGGGCCATACGGTGGAGCAGGGACTCGGACGTTGACGCCCAGTCAATCACCCCGGGAATAGATATCGAGGAGGAAGAGCTAGCGGAAATGAGCGACCACGAGCTGGCCGAAAGCCTGGGTCTCCAGCAATACCAGGACTCACTCGACTCGGATCGACCAGAGCTGGAGATAGAGAAACTCTACTACGAGAGGCTGCTTGAAGCCGCCGAACACCCCGCCATCAGAGAGCTCGTGGAGATGTCGGTGCAGGAGCGAGACACGGTCACCTCACTACGCCTGATGGCCTACGGTACGGAGACAGGAGAGATAACAGAGTATCTCCTCAACCCCGAAAACCTTCCGGCCGGACAGGAGGACAAGGCGTTCGAAGATCTGAGCAACGAGCTTGGAACCGGTGTAGACAGTGTTCGATCCGCTGAAAGGGCGCTCCGCCGCAGAACCCTCAAACACGGTATCAAGATGCTGCGCTCGGAGCCACTGTCCGCCAGGCCGGTGGCAGGCTATGTGGTGGCGAAGCGCAACGAGGTCAGAAACCTGGAATCCCTAGCAAACGCCCTCGAATCCGGAATCGAACGCGAGCGAGCCATGGAGGAGATAGTGACAGCATGAGATCCGTCGCCGTACTAGGAGGCGAGGACTTCAATCTCGGCTTCCGGCTCGCGGGAGTCGACACAACGTACACAGACAGCAGCGAGTTCGAACAGATACTCGACGAGGGCCGACACGGGATACTGGTAGTGGAGGGAGACATGTACCAGAACCTGCCGGAAAGGCTTCGGGAGCGCGCGGACTCCTCGGCCGAGCCCGTCGTGGTACCGCTGTCGGAGGAAGCGGAGTCGGAGCGACTCGACCGCAAAATCAAGCAGGCAATAGGAGCGGACATAACCGAATAGAATACAATGACACAGGAAACCATCGAATCGGAAGGAGAGATATACAAAATCACCGGACCTGTCGTGGTCGCCGAAGACCTCGACTGCCAGATGAACGACGTCGTCTACGTCGGAGGCGAAGAGCTCCTCGGAGAGGTAATCCAGATAGAGGGGGGACAGGCCTACATCCAAGTGTACGAGGAGACCACCGGGGTGTCGCCCGGCGAACCAGTCAAGAACACTGGAGAACCTCTCTCCGTTGAGCTCGGCCCGGGACTTCTCGGAAGTATCTACGACGGCCTCCAAAGACCTCTCCCGGAGCTCGAGGAGCAGATGGGAAGCTTCATACAGAGAGGAGAGGACGCGCCCGGTATCAACCCAGAAGAAGAGTACAGCTTCGAACCAGCCGTGGAAGAAGGCGACCATGTGGAACCAGGAGACGTGATCGGAACCGTACAGGTCAGCTACGGCGAACACAAGGTTCTCCTGCCGCCGCACAGCGATGGAGGAGAGGTCGAGGAAGTACGCGAGGGCAACTACACCGTAACCGACCACGTAGCGGAGCTCGACACCGGAGAGAAGGTATCGATGCGCCAGGAAGTCCCGATCCGCGACCAGCGACCAGCGGAGGAACAGCTCCCGCCCGAAGTACCTCTCATCACGGGACAGAGAGTGTTCGACGGACTCTTCCCACTTGCCAAGGGCGGAACCGCCGCAGTCCCGGGAGGGTTCGGAACCGGCAAGTGCGTGGTCGGAGATACTCCTGTCGCGCTGGCAGACGGCTCCAAGAGAGCTATCGAAGATATCTACCATGACTATGAAGGACGTGGAGACCAAACACAGAGAGAGAACGAGCGCTGGACCGACCTAGACAACGGACCCAGAGTTCTATCTAGGAAGAAGGGAGAGATCGTAGAAAAACAGGTCTCAACGGTTTACAAGGGTAAGACCGACTCCACCGTATCGGTGGGGACACGCTCGGGCAGGGAGGTCGAGCTAACGCCTGTGCACAGACTCTTCGTTTTGACGCCGGAGATGGAGATAGAGGAGAGGGAGGCCCAGAACCTACAGAAGGGCGACACGCTGCTTGTACCCCGCAACCTGCCAGTAGACTCCAGCAACGTGGAGATAGAAGTAGCGGAAGCACTACCCGAAAAACGAGTGGTCGGCAACGGATTCGAGGCTGTGCGTGAAGCAATCACTGTACTTGAAGAGAATCACGGAACCAGGAAGGCCGCGGCCGAACACCTTGGAATAGACGATCATAGGATGGACGCATACGCCACCGGCAGGAACAGACCAAGGGTGGCGGACGCAACCGCAATCCTAGAGGAAGCCGGGAAGACCCATAGACTCAGGTGTGTAAAGGGCGAAAAGCAGTCGAAACCCACTAGAATACCTGAAGAAGTAGATGAAGACTTCGCGGAACTTCTAGGACTCCTGCTGGGAGACGGAACCGTAAAGCCGAGATCAGTTCAGTTCTACAACAACAACGAGCGACTCTTGGACAGAGTTGAGCACCTGGCAGAGAAACTGTTCGGATTGAAGTCGGCTCGGACAACGGCAAACACCGTCGAATCAGTCAGAGTAGACAGCAAGGTTCTCAGAGACCTACTAGTGTACCTCGGCTTCCCAGAGACAGAGAAGTCTCTAAACTGTTCAGTGCCAGAGACCGTGATGAAAGGATCCGAGGATGTCGTAGCCGCCTTCGTAAGAGGTTACTTCCTTGCGGACGGACACTTCAGCGAGTACGAAGCAGAGCTTTCCACGTCCAGCAGACGTATGCAGGAAGACCTTGCCTATGCGTTAACTAGGATCGGCATCACACCCAGAGTCAGCGAGAAACAGACCGACAAGAACCCGCACTTCAGGGTTAGGTTCTCGGGCGACCAGCTCATCGAATTCCACCGTAAACTGGAGGCGGACTACGACAAGTTCGAGCAGATAGAGGAATACCTAGACCGGGTCGAAGACCACTTCAGAGGAACGGAGTCAGTGGACATAGCACCGGAGACAGTCAGAAGCGCTTTCGAGTCCTCAGAAGCAACGAGAGCCGACCTCAAGTCCGCCGGCGCCAAACTCTCAAACTACGAGACACAGGAAGAGAGAATCAGCGTTCCTGCGCTCCAGAACTTCGCCGATGTCACGAAGAACAAACACCTGGCGGAGATGGCCGGCAACCACCTCGAACACTTCCACCCGGACCGAGTTGCTTCCATAGAAACCCATCAAGAAACAAAGGAAGTGTATGACCTGACCGTACCAGACACCCACAACTTCGTTGGGGGGAATGCACCAATGCTTCTGCACAACACTGTCACCCAACAGAGCCTTGCCAAGTTCTCCGACGCAGACGTCATAGTGTACATCGGATGCGGTGAGAGAGGAAACGAGATGACCGAGGTGCTGGAGGAGTTCCCAGAGCTAGAGGATCCGCAGACAGGAGAGAAGCTTATAGACAGAACCGTCCTCATAGCGAACACGTCCAACATGCCTGTTGCCGCCCGCGAGGCCTCGATCTACACCGGCGTCACCATAGCGGAGTACTTCCGTGACCAGGGTCTGGATGTCGCTCTCATGGCTGATTCAACGTCCCGTTGGGCGGAGGCGATGCGGGAGGTGTCGGCTAGGCTGGAGGAGATGCCGGGCGAAAGAGGATACCCCGCGTACCTGGCCTCCAGGCTCGCGGAGTTCTACGAACGAGGTGGACGGGTGCGTCCGCTCGGACCGGAGGAACCCGGATCGGTGTCGATTATCGGCGCGGTCAGCCCTCCGGGAGGGGACTTCTCGGAGCCAGTAACCCAGAACACGCTCCGAGTAGTCAAGAACTTCTTCGCACTGGACAAGGATCTCGCGGAGAAGAGGCACTTCCCGTCCATAAACTGGAACGACTCCTACTCCGGTTACTCGGAAACCCTGTCCGACTACTGGCAGGAAGAGGTGGACGAGGACTGGAACCAGAACGTACAGCGCCTCCGCGACCTCCTACAGGAGTCCGACGACCTCGAGGAGACCGTGCAGCTCGTCGGAAAGGACGCGCTACCGGACCGCGACCGCCTGACACTGGAGATAGGTGACATGCTCAAGGAGTTCTACCTCCAACAGAACGCGTTCCATCCTGTCGACCAGTACTCCAGCCCGCAGAAGACCTTCGACATGCTGGAGGTTATCCTGGAATACGCCGACCACGCCTACGAGGCGCTGGACGAGGGCGCCCTCGTCGAGGACATAGTGTCGCTAAACAGCCGTGCCGAGATAGGCCGCATCAAGACGGCGGAGGACCACAGAGAAAAACTCGAGGAGGTCAGGGAACAGATGCAGGACGAGTTCGGCGAGGTAGCCGAGCAATGAGCCCTGGCGCCCCACGTACAACTGTCAAGGGAGCGAAACCGATACAATGACACAGCAAGAGTACAGGACAATATCACAGGTCAAAGGACCCCTAGTGTTCGTAGAGGAGACCGAGGAGGTGGCCTACGGAGACATAGTCGAGGTAGAAACCCCGGAGGGAGATGTCAAGCGAGGCGAGGTTCTCGAGTCCTCCAAGGACACCGTTGTCGTCCAAGTTTACGAGGAGACGCAGGGTGTCGGCAGGGACTCCAAGGTCCGGTTCCTCGGTGAATCGGTGAAGATGCCAGTGACCGAGGACCTGCTCGGACGTGTTCTCGACGGCACTGGAGAGCCGATGGACGGCGGCCCAGAAGTAATCCCAGAAGAAGAGCGAGACATCCAGGGAGAAGCCATAAACCCGTTCTCGCGGGAGCTACCGGAGGACTTCATACAGACAGGGGTGTCAACGATCGATGTCACAAACACGTTAGTGAAAGGCCAGAAACTCCCGATTTTCTCTGGCTCAGGTCTTCCACACAACGAGCTGGCGAAACAGGTAGCGCGCCAAGCAGAGGTAAACGACACGGACGAGTTCGCCGTCGTCTTCGCGGGCATGGGAATCACCGAGGACGAGAGCCGGGAGTTCATCGACGAGTTCCGAGAGACCGGAGCACTCGAACGCTCAGTTGTGTTCCTCAACAAGGCCGACGACCCAGCACCGGAGAGAATAATCACACCACGCCTCGCCCTCACCACAGCGGAGTTCCTCGCCTACGAGAAGGACAAGGACGTCCTCGTCATCCTCACCGACATGACGAACTACTGCAACGCCCTCCGGGAGGTGTCGGCCGCGAGGGAGGAGGTGCCTGGCCGCAGAGGCTACCCAGGTTACA
>KB659968.1_pt49 | contig 16664 bp, 16 predicted proteins | sample 558768 | NCBI scaffold set KB644980.1 | reverse complement strand
AGTGCATGATCGCCCGCATCGCAAGCGAGGCAACCTCGTTGACGAAGATGCGGCCACGCGTTTCGGAGTGCTGTTTGACGATGGTGTCGACGATCTCACCACCGAACGCCCCGACAGCATCCTCATCGATGGTGCCCTGAAGCAGCTGACCGTCCTCGATAACGACCGTGTCGCCGGCCGAGGAGTCGAATTCGAGGTTCAACTCGTCCGGCAACAGCAGTGAGAAGACGGTTCGACCGGTCCAGTATGGGCCGGTCTCGCCTTCCCCGTCCGGCTCGGGCAGCTCGTCGACCTGGGTTGCCCGCAGCAGGTCAAGTGCCTGTGTCTCGGTGAACGTTGGATTGTCGTTGGTCAGCAGGTAGGTGCCGGAGATGTGATCTTGGATCGCCCCGATGATGTTCTCGCCAAACCGTGGGCTGAGCATCTGTTCCTGAACACGCATGAGCACGCGCGCCTCGGCGCGGGATTCCTCGGTCTGGAGGGCGTGCATGTTCATCTCGTCGCCGTCGAAGTCGGCGTTGTACGGCGGACAGACCGTCGTGTTCAGCCGGAAGGTCTTGTACGGCATCACGACGACCTCGTGAGCCATAATCGACATCCGGTGCAGCGACGGCTGGCGATTGAAGATCACGATATCGCCGTCGATGAGATGGCGGTTGACCTCCCAGCCAGCATCGATCTTCGTTGCGAGTTCCTCGCAGTTCTTTTCGGTGACCTTCAGCCGGCGGCCGTCAGGGCGTTTGACGTAGTTCGCGCCGGGATGTGTCTCGGGCCCGTTGGCAACGTACTGTTTGGCGTCCTCAAGTGTACGGTCGGTGACGTTGATCGTGATCGTCATCTCGCTTGCGACCCGATCCGGCACACCGACCTCGTTGAGGCTCAGCGTTGGATCCGGCGAGATCACGGTTCGCGCCGAGAAGTTGACGCGTTTGCCAGACAGCGAGCCGCGGAAGCGACCCTCCTTGCCCTTCAGTCGCTGACTCAGCGTTTTCAGCGGGCGCCCCGAGCGGTGTCGCGCCGGCGGTGTCCCGCTGATCTCGTTGTCGACAAACGTGGTAACGTGATACTGCAGCAGTTCCCAGAGATCCTCGATAATCAGTTGGGGCGCGCCGGCCTCGCGGTTCTCCATAAACCGCTGGTTGATCCGGATAATGTCGACTAGCTTGTGGGTAAGGTCGTCCTCGGATCGCTGGCCGTTGTCCAGCGTGATCGACGGCCGAGCGGTCACCGGCGGCACCGGAAGCACGGTCATGATCATCCACTCCGGCCGTGAATCGGCGGCGTCGATGCCGAGTACCTCGATATCGTCGTCAGGGATCGCCTCGAACCAATCCCGGATATCACTCGCCATCAGCTTGTTCATATCCTCCTCGGTGAGATCGACATCGAGTGCCTTCTCTAAGGCGCGGCGACCCTCCTCGCGGGGACGGAACTCCCCACCGAGAATCTGGTTGATCCGATCAAGTGGAATGCCCGTCTCGTCGGAAAGGGCTTGCGGGCTCATCCCCTCGTCGTCCTCGTCGTCCTCGTCGGGCTGCATCGCCTCGGCGATGATCTCCGAGTACTCCCCGGAGAGAACGTCTTGTACCTCGTAGTAGGTTGTTGGCTTTTCGTGTTTGATATCGGCCTGTGGCTCCCCACAGTGCGGGCAGGTGCCGGCCTTTCGGGCCTGTCGAACGGCCGCTTTGAGCACCGTGTCGGGATCCTTACCGAGATCCTCCGCGCGATCAAGTTCGTCACGGAACTCCTCCATCTCCATCTGGGTGAGCGTTAGCCGGCCACACTCCCGACAGGTCGCTCGCAGGAGCCGCCGGATGAGCGTCGTAAAGCCGACGTGGATCACGGGGGCGGCGAGCTCGATGTGCCCGAAGTGGCCGGGACAGGAGCCGGAGTGTTGGCCACAGGTTCGACACTCAAGTCCGGGGTCGATCACGCCGAGACGGGGATCCATCAGCCCCATATCGATCGGGTAGCCGTCGTCGTCGTAGGTGTCGGCCGTGATCACCTTTGTCGCCGAGATATCACGGTACGTCTCGGGATCCATCAGTCCGAAATCGATCCCGCCGAGCTGTTTTGGTGTTTGGGTTGACATTGTTGTTAAACCGCGTCTTCAAGTTCGAGTGTTGGTCGGATGCCGAGCGCCATCATCTCATCAAGCAGGAGCTTGAACGCGTAGCTCACGTCGAGTTCGTGGATGTTGTCCTCGCTGCCGGTCGCCGGATCGTACACCCGGCGTTGCTCTCTGTCCTCGACAGCGATCATCCCGGTGTCCTCGGAGACGTAGACGGTCTCCTTGTCGGAGGACTCAAGCAGGCGTTCGTTGAGCACCATCGACGCGCCGTGGCCGATGATGGTGTCGCGTTCCATCTCGCCGACCCGGAGCCCACCCTCGCGGGCACGCCCCTCGGTCGGCTGCCGGGTCAACACCTGCACCGGCCCACGCGAGCGGGCGTGCAGCTTGTTCGAGACCATGTGGTAGAGTTTGTGGTAGAAGATCGTCCCGACGAAGATCTCCGCCTCAACCTTCTCGCCGCTCACACCGGAGTACATGACCTCCTTGCCGGAGGATTTGAACCCGTGTTCTTCAAGCGCGCCACGAAGCTCCTCTTCGTCCTCACCTTGGAACGGTGTGCCGTCGACACGCCGGCCTTCCAGCGCGCCGACCTTGCCGCCGAGCATCTCCAAAACGTGGCCGACAGTCATCCGCGAGGGCAGCGCGTGGGGGTTCATTACAAGATCTGGCACGAGCCCCTCCTGGGTAAACGGCATATCCTCCTGGGGGGCGAGGTGGCCGACAACGCCCTTCTGGCCGTGCCGGGAGGCAAACTTGTCGCCAAGCTCAGGGATGCGTTCGTCCCGTACCTTCACCTTCGAGAGCATCGAGCCGTCCTCGTTTTCCATGACCGTGACGGTGTCGACAACGCCGTCCTCGCCGGAACGCATCGTCACCGATGTTTCGCGTCGCTTCTGCGGTGAGAGCCCGCCCATATCGTCGGGCTCCTCAAGGAACCGCGGCGGGCTCGTCTTGCCGAGTAGCACCGAGTTCTCGTCGACAACGGTCTCAGGGTTGACCAGCCCGTCGTCGTCGAGGTGGGTGTAGGCGTCCTCACCGCGCGCGCCGCGAACGTCCTGATCGGGGATCTCGAAGCGATCCTCTTGGCCGCCGGGGTAGCGGCGTTCCTCACCCTCGTAGGTGCGGAAGAAATGCGAGCGCATCAGCGCGCGGTCGACCGACCCCTTGTTCATGACGAGGGCGTCCTCGATATTGAACCCCTCGTAGCTCATCACGGCGACAACGAGGTTCTGGGCCGCCGGCCGGTCGTCGTAGCCGATCTGTTCGGTTGTCTGCGTTTTCACCATCGAGAGCTGCGGGTAATGCAGCAGGTGTTGGCGGGTATCGGGCCGGATCCGGTAGTTCGCGGAGGGCAGCCCGAGTGACTGTTTCATCATGCCTGCACCCATCGTAATCCGGGGGCTGGCGTTGTGTTCGGGGTACGGGATCATCCCGGCACCGATCCCGAAGATCAGCGAGGGATCGATCTCAAGATGGGTATGGCGGTCGGTGAGATCGCTCTCGTCGACACCGACGAGGATATCTTCCTCCTCTTCGGCATCGATGAACTCGACGTAGCCGCGGTCGACGAGATCCTCAAACGCAAGCTCGTCGTTTTTGACGGCCTCGACCTCCTCGTCGCCGAGCATGGGTTCGCCATCCTCGACGACGATCAGCGGGCGGCGAGCCCGGCCGGCGTCGGCGTTGATGATGACCTCTTGGGTGCGGCCGCGGACGGAGACGTTGACCATGTCGCTCACGTCGCCACGGCGGCGGGCATCGCGCACCTGTTCTGCAAGCTGTTCTGGATCCGGGTGGGTGCCAACGAGGCTCCCGTTGACGTAGACTTTCGCTTCTCGTGATTGAGCCATTGGTTAGTCGTCCGCGGGGGTTGTTCGTTCGACGCCGTCGATCCCTGGGATCCCCTCGACTCCCATCGACGATAGTTCGCGTTTCAGTCCCTTTTCATCCTCGACATCCTGACTCAGCTCCATCGCCTGAGCGAAGTTCTTCACGAGGCCGCAGTTCGGCCCTTCCGGCGTTTCGGAGGGACAGATCCGGCCCCACTGGGTGGCGTGGAGATCTCGCGCCTCGAAATGCGGTTGAGAACGGCTGAGTGGTGAGCGAAGTCGACGCAGGTGGCTGAGAACTCCCATGTGGTCGGTGCGGTCGACCAGCTGTGAGACACCGGAGCGACCACCGACCCAGTTGCCGGTGGCGATCGGGTGTTCAAGCCGCTCGGTGAGCACGTCCGAACGAACGACCGTGCTGACCGAGAGATCGCGGTTGCGCATGTTGGCGCGTTCAAGCTGGTATTTCACGTCCCGGGCCAGCTTGTTCAGCGCGGTGCGGAACAGGTCGGTCATCAGATCGCCGGAGACCTTCAGGCGTTTGTTGGCGTAATGATCCTTGTCGTCGGCCTCCCGACGATCGAGGGCAAGTTCGAAACAGGCCTCGGCCATCCGACAGAGATAGTAGGCCTTGTTGGTGCGAACCTCCTCCTCGTCGACACCCTCTTCGTGGAGATGCGGGAGAAGATAGCGATCGATAACGTAGTTTGCGCGTTTGAGCTGGTAGTTTTTGCCCTGCCCGCTGGCAACGCGCTGGCCGAGGGTTTCGATCGCGGCCTCGGTGGTCTGGACGTCGGCCTCCTCCAGATTCTCAAGCATGAACTTCACGATCTCGGGGTCGTCGCTAACGCGGTGGACGATCTCCTCGTCGGATTCCAGTCCGAGCGCCCGGACGAGCGTGACGAAATCGACGCTTCCGGACACCGACGGGAAGCTGACCTCAAGCAGGCCCTCACGGTTGCGCTCACAGAGGACAAGCGCGCGGTAGCCACGGCGTTGGCTGAACGTTTTGGCGACTTGGATGTCGTCGTCGTACTTGGTGTCGTGTTCGGCGAGGATCTTGTTCGGTGCGAGATCCTCGCTTGTCATCAGCACCCGCTCGGAGCCGTTGACGATGAAGTAGCCGCCAGGGTCGGCGGGATCTTCGCCGATCTCGATGAGCTCCTCATCGGAGAACTCCGCGATGTTACATTTGTCGGAGCCGACCATGATCGGCATCCGGCCGACCTTTGTCTCCGTGGAGTCGACGACGGTTTCGGGTTCGTCCTCGCCGCCGCGGACGATCGACATCTCCATGAACACCGGCGCGGCGTAGGTGATGTTGCGGAGGCGAGCCTCCTGTGGGAACAACAGCTCCTCGCTGCCGTCGGCCTCGCGTACCCGCGGCGTCAGAATACGGATGTCACCGAGTTCGACGTAAACGGGCTCTTGGCCCTCCTTGTCGCCGATGTCGGTCTCGATCGTTTCCTTCTCGACGGCGACCTGCTGCATGCCGCGTTCGAGAAAGGCGTTGAACGAGCGGAAATGGTGTTCGGCGAGGCGATCCTCCGAAAAGTACTCTCTGGATACGTCGCGTCGATCTTGTCGGTTCATTCGACCACCAGCCGGTAGGAAATCGATGTGTCTGCTGTCCGGGAGTCACGGACGATCTTGATCACGTCGCCCGTTTCGGCCTCATCCGGCAGAGCCGGGTCGTCGGTTTTGATCTCCGGAAGGTCGGTACGATCCAACCCATACTCCTCGAGAACCGAATCGAGTTCGGCTCCCTCGATGGGGATGTGCTCGGGTACGAGTTCGTGTTGGCTTACGTCTACCATGGATGCGTTTTTCGGGTTGAAGAAACTACTATCACGAGATACTACAGTCGATTACAAAACGAGGCCATTTAACGATTGCTAACTCGATGTGAGCCCATCGGCTCATCGACCCCGGCTTACCCGATGGGTGTGCACAGGGGGGACACGGATAAAGAGTTTGTGGCGCGCGACGCCACACCCCCAAGATGAACACGCGGCCGCTCTAGCCACTCAGTCGGTGTCGACCGCGCCAAGCAGGGCGTCGAGGTCGACCCGCTCGGTCAGGAGGTCGGACATCGTCTCGACGGTCTCCGCATCGCGGGTACGACCGCTACGAATGACCGACTCGGCGCGCTCAACGGCGGTCAGGCTATCGGTGTTGATCTGGAGGATCGGCGTGTTGTCCTCCTCGGCCCGACCCAACACCGCCGGCGATGGCCGATGGCCACCGGTCAGGATGAGGCAGTTAACGCCGGAGGCCTCCACTGCTGCGGTGTGGATATCCGAGCGATCGCCGCCGGTGATCGCCGCGGCGTTGCGCGCCCGACGGAAGTATCGGAGAGCCTCGTCGCCCCCCATCGCGCCGACAAGGAAGCGTTCGACGTAGTCGTCGGTCGGCGTATCGGTCAGGGTGTCCGCGCCAAGCTCCGCGGCGAGATCCTCGATCGTGACGCCGGCCAGTCGCTGTTCCTGTGGCACCGCCCCAAACACCTCGACACCGCGGCTTTCGAGAAACGGGATCACGTCGCTGTCGAGCTCCTCAAAGGCACTGTCGGCGATACGGTTGAACACCACACCCGCCAGCCGGTCGCCGAGCCGATCGATCGCGGCAAGAAGGCCGTCGATGTCGCCGGGCTGTGTGTAGTCGGTGACCAACACCGTCTCTGCATCCAGCAGCTCGGCGACCTCGGGATCTGTGAGCCCGACGATCCCGCCGGTCGACAGCGAGCCGCCGCCCTCAACGATCATGGTATCACGGTCAGCGGCGAGTCCGTCAAACTGGGTTTTGACCTGCTGGCGGAGCTCATCCGCGTCCTCCTGTCCGCGGATCGCCCCGTCGATGAACGTCGGCGAGTAGACGACCGGTTCAAGTTCGTGCATCTCGGCGTCGATATCGAGGAGTTCCCGCGCCAACATGGGATCCTCGTCGAGGGTTTTGCCAACATTGCTCTGCAGGCGGGTGCCTTTCGGCTTCATGTAGCCGACCGAGTGGCCACGGTCGTGGGCGATCGTCGCCAGCGCGAGGGCGATGGCGGTTTTGCCGGTGCTTTCTTCGGTTGCGGTGATGAGTAGTGTGTTCATAGGTTCTCGGGGTCGACGGTGAGTCTGATGTCGACGGCGTCGACGCCGTCGGGCGTTGCAACCAGCGGGTTGATGTCAAACTCCATGATCGCCGGAAAGTCCGCAACGAGTTGGGAGAGCCGCTGGATCGTCTCGACGATGCCATCGATGTCGGCGGCATCACGGCCGCGCGCCCCACGAAGGAGCGGCGCGGTCTTGATTTCCTCTGTCATCTCGCGGGCCTCGGTTTTCGACACCGGGGCGACGCGGAAGGTGGTGTCCTCCAACACCTCGACGAAGATGCCGCCGAGGCCGAACATCATCAGCGGGCCGAACTGCGGATCACGGTTCATCCCGACAATGGTCTCGGTTCCGGAATCCAGATCGGCCATCTCCTGAACCTGGACACCAAGCAGGTTTGCATCGGGCTGGTAGTTTCTCGCGCGGGTGATCAGCGTCTCGTAGGTGTCGGCAACCTCGTCGTCGGTGATACCGACGGCGACACCGCCGATGTCGGATTTGTGCAGGATATCGGGGCTGACGATCTTCATCACAACGTCGCCCTCGATCTCCTCGGCGACCGCGCGGGCGTCCTCGGGGGCATCGACGATCTCGCTGTCGGGCGTCGGGATGCCGTAGGCGTCCAACAACCCCATCGCCTCGACACCGAGGCGGTTGTCAGTGCGGTCTTCGACGCGTTCGAGGATCTCTCGGGCGGCGTCGCGGTCGACATCGAAGTTTGCGGGCTCCTCGTAGGTTCGCCGTTGGATGCCGCGATACTCCCACAGCGCATCGAGCGCGCCGATCGCCCGAGAGGGATCGAAGTAGTTCGGAATCCCTGCGTCTTTGAGGATCTCGGCGGAGGCATCGACGCTTTCGCCGCCCATGAAGCAAGCCGCAACGGGTTTGCCATGTTTTTCCCGCAGCTCGACGGTTTCGGCGGCCAGCTGCTCGTAATCGAGAACGGCGGTCGGACAGGACAACACCATCGCCGAGCCAACGTTCTCGTCGGCCAGGGCGGTATCCAACGCGTCACGGAACCGCTCGACATCGGCGTCACCGACGATATCGACAGGGTTGTAGATGTTGCCCTCCGGCGGGAGCTGCTCGGAGAAAGTATCCAACGTTTCCTGCTCGAAGGAGGCCATTGTGAGGTCGGAATCACCGATCGCGTCGGTCGACATCACGCCGGGGCCGCCGGCGTTGGTGATCACCGCGATATCGTTGTTGTCGGGCACCGGCTGGTTGGCCAGCATCTGGGCGGCATCAAACAGCCCTTGTACCGATTCCGCCCGTAGGACGCCCGCCTGATCGAGGCCGGCCTCGTAGGCCTGCTCGGAGCCGGCGATGGTGCCGGTATGTGAGGAGGCAGCCTGCGCGCCGGCGTCGGTGCGACCGGATTTCACGAGCACGATCGGCGTCTCTTGGGTGACCTCCCGGGCCGTGTCAATAAACTCCCGACCCTGTGAGATCCCCTCCAGGTAGCCGATGATCACGTCGGTGTCTGGATCGTCGCCCCAGTGGTCGACAAAGTCGGTTTCGTCAAGAACCGCCTTGTTGCCGAGTGAGGCAACGTCTTTGAACCCGACATCCTCGTCGTTGGCCCAATCGAGGACGGCGGTGATGAACGCCCCGGATTGGCTCATAAACGACATGTTGCCGGCTTGTGGGCTGTCGGGGCCGAAGGAGGCGTTCATCCCGTTTGCCGTCGACATAATGCCCAGACTGTTGGGGCCGACGAGGTTGAGGTCGTACTCGGCGGCGATCTCCTTGAGCTCTCGTTCGCGGCTCGCGCCGTCGCCACCGGTCTCACCGAAGCCGGCGGTGATAACGACAACGTTTTGCATGCCTGCCTCGCCGGCCTGTTCGATCGCCGGCAACACGATTTTCGGCGGGACAACGATGACGGCCATGTCGGCCGCCGCCTCCCCTACCGCATCGACACAGGAGAGGCCCAACACCTCCTCGTAGTTAGGGTTAACCGGCACTACCTCGCCGTCGAACGCCGACAGTATGTTGTCGGTGACAGCGCGGCCGATCGACCCCTCACGTGCGGTCGCACCGACAACAGCGATGCGATCCGGCGCAAATAGTTCCGTTAGGGTGCCCATCAATGCGCGCCTAACTGCCGGATCTTATTAAACGGCGGTGTACCGGATTTAACATGGTAAAGCATCACATACAGTCTCGTATGCTTGCGGTTGTAATGGTCATACTATGAGCACATAAAAAACACCAGTCCAACAGCGACCGGGACGCGCCGATCAGTGACTGTGGCCCATCGCGTCTTCGAGGCTCATCCCGAAGCGATCCTCAAAGACATCCTCCATCGCGTCGTTGATCTCAGCAACCTCAGCCGGCGTCTCGCCCTCGGAGTGGTGAACCAGCGCGTGGGCGTGTTGGGCGAGGGCTTGAACGACAATGTCGCTGACGACAGTCGTCGGTGCTTCACCCTGCTCGGCAAGCGTTTCGACCAAGCCGGCGGGGATCTCGACCGCCTCGGTGGTACCGTCCGGATCTTCGATGGTGTAGGCCTCGGTGTCGACCATGTCGGAGGGTCGGCCCACAGTCATAAGTGGGTGTGGGTTCGGCGTGGCAGGCTGACCTGCGGGCTTATTAGCCTCCCGGTCGAACAGTTGGATGTGGATACAATCGTCGTGCAGACGACGGTCTACGCCGATGCTGAGACCGTCTACGACTTTCTGCTCGATTTTCCGGGCTATGCAAGCTACTCGAAATATCTGACCGACGTGCGGACACGGACGGGCGATGGCGGGGTCGGTACGAAGTACGCCCTGCGGTTTGCGTGGTGGAAGCTCAGCTACACCGCCCACTCCGAGGTCGTCGGCGTCGATCCACCGGCCAGTATCGACTGGGAGATCATCAAGGATATCGACGCCAGCGGCGCGTGGCGGGTTGAGCCCCACGATTCGCCCCCGGCAGATGCCCCCGACGACGCAACCGCCGCCTGTACGGTGGCCTTGGATATCAACTTCGATCCCGATTCGGCCGACGCCGGCGTGTTGAACCTGCCCGCGCTCGTCTCCCTTGGCTGGGTATTGGAGAAGGCGATCCCGTTGATCCGCAGCGAGGCCGAACGCGTCATCCAGCGGGCGGTTGCTGATATCGAAGGACGCTCCCGGGAGATCGCATTAGAGATCACGACCGACTCCGAGTATCTGTGAACAACCGCCGTGACCCGCCGCAATCGTCGTGAGTCGATGGGGAAGTGATAAACGCAGCCCTTCGTTACGAAGGAGTATGATCGGTGGTGTGCCGTGAACGTCCTGATCGTCGGCGCGGGACAGGTTGGCGAGAGCATCGCCAACGATCTGGCACCGGATCACGAGGTGATCGTTGTCGATCAACAAAGCGAGCGCACCGAAGAGCTCGCCTACAACTACGACGTGTTGACCGTCACCGGCGACGGCACGGAGGTAACAACGCTGCAGGAGGCCGGTCTCGCCGACAGCGACATGGTGATCGCCAGCACTGACAACGACGAGACCAACATCGTTGTTTGCTCGACGGCGGCCGCCCACAGCGAGGCGTTCACCATCGCCCGCATCAAACATACGAACTATCTTCGGACGTGGGAGGGTGTCGACCGCGCCTTCGGGATCGACAATATGGTGTGTACGAACCTGCTGACCGCACGGTCGATCACCCGCGTGGTCGGCCTCCCCGCGGCCATCGATGTCGATCCCTTCGCCGGCGGCCGCGTCCAGATGGCCGAATTCGAGATCAGCGAGGCTTGTCCGGTCGTCGAGCAGACCGTCGCCGAGGCCGACCGGTATGACTCACTAACATTTGCGGCGGTCATCCGCGGCGACGAGGTGGTAATCCCGGACGGCGAAACGATCATCACCGCCGGCGACCGGGTCGTCATCATCGGGAGCCCCGAAAGCGTCCACAGTTTCGCTGACGGGCTTGAGCCGGCTCACCCGGGCGATGCTGTTGAGGAGGTGGCGATCTTCGGCGGCAGCGAGATCGGCTACCATGTCACCCGCCTGCTTGGCGAACGGGGCATTACCCCGCGGCTGATCGAACAGGAGCCAGCGCGGGCCCGCGAACTCGCCGAGGAGTTGCCGGCAGCGCAGGTCATGCAGTCCGACGCCACCGATACGAATTTTCTCGAACGCGAGCGGATCGATGAGGCCGATGTCATCGTTGCCGCGCTGGAAAGCGACGAGAAGAACCTGCTTGTCTCGTTGCTCGCCAAGCGACTCGGTGTCGACCGAACCGTGGCGATCATCGACACACCATCCTACGTCGAACTGTTTGAGACCGTCGGCGTCGATGTGGCGATCAACCCCCGAATCGTTGTCGCCGAGGAGATCACCCAGCTCACCCAGTCGGATGCGGCCGAAAACGTCGCTTTTATCGAGAGCGACAAGGCCGAGGTGATCGAGATCGAGGTCGCCGGCGACAGCGTGCTGGCCGGCCAGCCGATCCGGGAATCGGTCGCCGCCCTTCCTGACGGTGTTGTCATCGGCGCGATCACACGCAACGCGTCGTTTGTCAAACCCCGCGGTGATACCGTGATCCAGCCGGGCGATCATGTCGTCGTCTTTGTCGATGCCGCAGCCATCGATGACACGACCGCGAAGATCTGATCATATGCCGCCGGCTCCACATCAACTAGCGGGTCGGCCTGCTTGGCGCGCTCCCGTTCGGGATCATCGGCCTGTTTAGCAGCTACGGCCTGTTTTCCGACCTCACAGGGGTCGTAACGACGCTGCTGATGTCCGTTAGGCGGGTCGAGATCGTTTTCGTGTTGGTGATGTTCACGCCGCCGTTCCCGCGGTCACCCCGTTCAATCCGGGCGATTCCGACGGAGTGGTACTGTGTAACAAGGTTAAATACCCATGGGTGTGTACTCACAGATTGGACTATGGATATTACTGATATTGTTGTCGAGGAGTTTGTCGAGGTCGACACCACCGAACGACTGGCAACGGTTCGGGCGGCGTTTGACAAGGCAAACCCGAAGGGCGTTATCGTCACCGAAGATGGCGAGTACGCCGGGGTGATCGGGGAGTCCGAGCTCGTGAAATCCCAGATTCAAGACGACACAAAGGCATCGGTGTTGATGACTTCCGCGCCACGCGTCAACCACGACGAGGATATCCGCGAGACCGCCCGGCTGCTGGTCGAAGGCAATGTCAACGTCGCACCGGTGTTCCGCGGCGAGCAGCTCGACGGCATCATCACGACCGACGCGATCCTCTCGGCTGTCCTCGAAAACCTCGACGCGCTGACCGTCGGCCAGATCTACACCGACGAAGTCATCACCGCAACGACGGCGGCGACGGTCGGCCAAGCGATCAACCGTCTGCGGGAACACGGCATCTCTCGGCTCCCGATCATTGACGAGAGCGACTCCCTCGCCGGTATTATCACAACCCACGATATCGTCAACTTCGTCGTCCGCGACGAAACCCGCCAGGAGAAAGGCGACCGAAGCGGCGACCACGACCGCATGCTCGATCTGCCGGTCGATAACCTGATGACATCACCGGTGTTGACCGCCGAGCGGTCTGAATCCGTCGAGGCGACCGTCGAGCGCATGTTCGACAACGACATTTCCGGGCTTGTCGTCGCCGACGAGGACGGTGTCGGCGGGATCATCACAAAAACCGACGTGTTGCGCGCGCTGACATTCACTGAGGAGGAGTCGATGGACGTACAGATTACGAACGTCAAGCTGCTCGACAGCATCGATCGGGGGGAGATCGTCGAGTCGATCACCCAGGTCGTCGACAAATACCAGGCGATGAACGTGATTCACGCCCACGTTCGGTTCCACGAACACAAGGAGAAACTACGGGGCACACCGTTGATCCAGGCACAGATCCGGCTGCGAACCAGCCACGGCCAACTCGCCGGCTCCGGGGAAGGCTACGGCGCGAACCACGCCTTCCACGTCGCGCTCGATAAGCTCGAACGCAACGTCTTAGAGCGCAAAGGCGTCAACGCCGACGCCAAACAGCGCGGCCAACTCATCCAAATCTAGAGCTGTAGATCACACAACAACGATTACAGGTCGTCGACGCCATCGATCCCGCTGTCGGTGATCTCGAAGGTTGCCGTCTCACCGGCGGCTTTCGCCCGGTGTTTTTCTAGTGTGGCGCGGCGTTTCCCGCCGCGGAACCGATCCAATCGGAGGACAACGCCCGTCCAGTGTTCCAGCGTGTGACCGCCGAGTGCGCGCACCCGGTCGGCGTCAGGATCGGTGTACACCTGGTTTGTGATCACGACCGCGATATCGTGCTTGCGCGCGATCGACAGCAGTTCGGTGATCTGGCGGGCGACTGCACGCAGAGAATCGCCGCTCTCCGCGTCGCCGCCGCGGTTGAGCCGGTAGAAGCCGGTCGCGCTGTCGAGAACGATCAGCTCAACACGCTCGGCAAAGTCGGCGGCATCCCGGACGGCCTCCTGTTGTTCGTCGAAATCGACGGCATCAGTGATAATGAGCCGGGAGGCAACAGCGTCGAGAGCCTCCTCGGTCGTCGTCTCGATCAGCTGTTGGAACCGATCGATCGACAGCCCCTCGGTGTCGACATACAGCGCGCTGTCGCCGGCGGCGGCGACCCCGACAGCGGCAGACAGCGCGATGTTGGTTTTGCCGGCTGCCGGCGGGCCGTACAGTTGGGAGACTACCCCGCGTTCAAACCCACCGCCGAGCAGCGCGTCAAGGCTGTTACAGCCGGTCGAAACTGGCTCCGTCACAGTCGGGATTTGAGTGGTCACCGCAAAAGCCCCGCGGTCTGTGGTGGTATGGTCAAGCGAATGCTATGCTAATTAGTCCATCACCAGTCGCTGATAGCAGGTAAACTGATTTACCGATAGCACCCAAATAAATCGATATGAGCCGTCCTGTCGACGAGACCGAGGGAGATACCGAGTATCTCTTAACCTCGTCAGAATCGAGTTCGCTTCGGGATCAGATGCAGCAGTTCATCGAAGCCAACGGCGAAGAGATCGATCTGAAATCCGAACGGAAGATCGGAACTGACGACGACAGCGTATCTAGTATCGTAATCAACGACCGAGACGGACGGGTGTAACACGAGACAGCGAGTCGAATGAATCGGCTGTTTTTTGACACCTCTGCGTTGGTGAAGAGGTATTACGAGGAGCCGGGAACAGAGACCGTCGATACACTAATCGAAGGTGAATCGATGGTTGTGATCAGTTCACTCGCAGTCGTTGAGACCGTCTCTGCATTTCGACGAAAATACAACCGAGATGGGATCTCCGAACTGCAAATGAATCGGCTGCTGAGTGCGTTCTTCGAAGAGGCATTAGCCGAGTTCGTTATGCTTCCAATGAATGAATCAGCATTCGAGTTCGTGTTTCCACTGATCGTAGAATATGACCTCCGAACACTCGATAGTCTCCAACTGTCGGCTGCTCTCACAGTTGATACCGACGATAAGCCGGTCACATTTGTCTCCGCTGACACAGAACTGGTTGCAACAGCGGAAGCCAACGGGCTTACCACGGTTAACCCAGACGAGTGACCGAGGGCAATCTCAGTCGAGTTGGTGGTGGGTGACCGCATCAGTACCCGACGCCTCCGTATCGAGTACGGCGACATGGAAGGTATCGTCGGCCCCCTCGATCGGTAGCCCGCCGGGGTTGACGCGAACCGTGTCGCCGTGGGAGGCGATGGTTCGTTCGTGGGTGTGGCCATGGAAGACATAATCATAGGTGTCCGCATCGGCCAACGCCTCTCGGAGCACCCGGTTGGTGCCATGGTAGACCGCGATCTCGACGCCGTCAAACGTCAGTTCGCCGCACTGGCCGAGATACGTCCCGAACTCGTCGACGACGTTGCCCAGTGCCCACTCGCCGTCGTTGTTGCCGCGAACCGCCGAAAACGCGAAGGCGTCGGTGTCGAACGGGGTCGCCGAAAACGGCGCGACGATGTCACCACAGTGGATGACGTGGTCGACGCCTTCCAGTTCGAACAACGAAACGGCCTGCTGGATGTGATCGAGGTTGTCGTGGGTGTCTGAGACAATACCAAGTTGCATGGTCGGATATTGGTGGCAGCCCTCAAGAAACTACGCCGTTGTGCGGCCGCTTATTCGGCTGACTCCTGCGTGGCCGTCCAGCCAGAGACCGCCCGCTCGCGGGCGACAAAAACAGCGAAATACAGGACTGTCGCCACCAACAGACCGGTCGCGGCGTCATTGAGGAGCACGCTCACCGCCGGAGCCAACTCATCAATCAACGGAACCACAAGAAAGACAGCCAGGATAAGCAGCACACGGCCGTCCATCCCGATCCGGTGGAGCCAGTCCTCAACGCCGTCGGTTACGAGGGCGGCGGTTGTCAAAACGAACCCGACAACAACTGTTGGCGGCGAGGAAATGGCCGTAACCAGATTCGGGAGAAGCGTTACTATCACCGACACGGTGAGAACTACCTCTAACCACGTCGGTGGGCGGTTTGGAAAGTGCGGCTCGAAGTCGTGGAGGGCCATGCTTCTCTGTCGACTCTGCTGAATAAAAAGATTGTAGCTCGCGGCTGGAACGACGGCGCGAGTTAGTTCGCGGCGTCGACGAGTAGTTCGACACCCGGCAGGTCGTCGCCGGTGAGCGCGCGGATGTACGCGCCGCCGGCGATCGAGACATGGTTGAACTCGTCCTCGTCCATGCCGTACATCTCGATCGAACGGGAGGTATCACCGCCGCCGACCACCGAGAAACAGTCGGTTTCGGCGATGGCCTTCACCGCGCCGACAGTTCCCGCGGAGAACTGCTCCTCCTCGAAGACGCCGAGCGCGCCCTTCAGGAAGACTGCATCGGAGTTCCGGATCGTCGGCTCGTACTTTTCGACCGTCCGCTTTGAGATATCCATGTAGTCGTAGGCGGCGGCATCGAGTTCCTCGCGGGTGTGTTCTGCGCGCTCGCCGTCATCGTCCTCGTAAGCCAACCCCTCCGGCAGTTCGATCTGATCGCGGCGCTCCGCAAGCAGTCGACGGATCACGTCCTCGTTGGCGTCCCACTGGCTGTCGTAGAGGTCGAGATCCTCATGGCGGTCGTACCCCGACTCGTAGCCTGCCGCCCGCAGGAACAGATGGCTGGCGATCCCACCCAGACAGAAGGTGTCGATCTTCTCGCCAAGTGTCTCCATGACGCCGATCACGTCGGTCGCTTTGGTGCCGCCGACGAGCATCGTCACCTGCCCATCGAACTCGCGGTTGGCGATGGCGGTGTTGGCCTCGTACTCGGTCTCCATCACCCGACCGGCAAAGGCGGGCAGGACGAGCGGGAAGCCAACAAGGGAGGCGTGTTTTCGGTGGGCCGCGGTGTAGGCGTCGTTGATGTAGGCGTCAAAGTAGGGAGGTGAGCGTCTCGACGAACTCGGTGTCGGCCTTTGTCTTCGGGGGCCTCTTCGGGTAGTTCCTCGTCACACATTCGTGTGTTTTCGAGCAGCAGAATCTCGCCGGCGTCGAGGGCCTCGATCGCGTCGATTGCGTCCTCGCCGTAGGTGTCATCGACAAAGCCAACATCGTGGTCAAGAGCCGAGCCAAGAATCTCGGCGTGCTGCTCCAAGGAGACGAAGCTGTCCCGACCGGGCCGTCCCTGGTGGGCCATCAGCACGACCCGGTGGCCCTTGTCGGCGAGTTCGCCGACCGTTTCGGCGTGCCGGCTGAAGCGGCGATTGTCC
>KB659939.1_pt17 | contig 16713 bp, 19 predicted proteins | sample 558768 | NCBI scaffold set KB644980.1 | reverse complement strand
ACGTAGAACTCGGAGTAAAGGATCTGGTGGTGGAGACCGACGAGGACATAGTCTGGAACACCACCGAAACCTTCGCACCGCAGCTCACGGTCGGCGAGAACCAGCTCCAGATAAACACTGAAAAGGAAGGTGTGCTCGACTACAGACTCCAGTGGACCGAGTGCAGAGACCCTGTGAGATCACCCAGACCGACTGGCGGCCGGGTTCTCGGGGTATCGCTCGGCAACGGTCTGTCACTTGAGACCAGATGTGACAGAGACCTAAGGATTAGGTTTTACGATGCAGACAGCCAGGCACTTCTAGGCGAGGACCGGACTCGAGGAACCGGAGAGACAGCCTCCAGCGGATCTCTAAATCTACGGTCTGGCAGCCGCCTCAACTGGTACGCGAAGGTGTGTGATGTGGATCAAGACGCGTGTCACAGGACTGCCACCTACAGCTTCAGTATAGGTAGTCCGAACCGCGGGCTGTCTAACGCAGAGACGCGAGCCATACCAGGGTTCAGAGAGGTCATCCGGGACGAGGATTTCAACCAGACCGGGCAGAAGAGGTCTGATAGACCCAGCTCTAGGGCATACGTCAACAAGATAGAGGACGACAGCGACCAGTTGGAGTACGGCCCAAAGTGGAACAACAGCAACGGAAGTGAGAAGAACGCCGATCAGTACGCCCTCACCCCTAGCCCAGCGTGGACGATTTCGAACAGGGGCAAGCCGTACCCGCCTCCTTCGGACTCCGGGGACTACCGAGCCACTTTCTATCGATACCCGTCCGACCCAGGGAGAAGAACCGAAATCAGCGATCCGTCGATACCGAAGCGCGACAAGGTGTTCGGTAACAGCCTTGGGGTCGTGGCTGCCGAGGACATCAGGCGCGACATCGATGGGGATGGAGACAAAGAGCTCGTGGCACGGGAAGGGACAGGTGTGTGGATAGACCCCGATGAGGTCGAGAAGACCAGGAACGGGGAGTACGAGTACACCGGGCCCGGAAGCTGGCGTCAAAAGTTCCTGTCGTTCAATATGGATGTGACAGGGCCTGACAGCGGGCTCGGGTACGACAGGGATTCGCCCGGTCCAATCATATACCGCGAGGACAGAAAAACAATCATAAGTGACATACACTGGCAGAGAGAACCATGAGTAGAAAGGCACTGTTTGCCGCAGCGCTGCTGGTAGCTCCGCTCGCGGCCGGACAGAGCGGTTCTATTGCGGACGGACTGGAACAGCCTGTATGTGGCGATGACCAAAGCGAGTTCCTTGTTGAGGAGCTGGGTGAGACCGATAACTCCGGTTTGAAGGATGGAGAGTATGGTTGTACCACGAACAAGAACACCTGCTTCTTCGCGGACGGATCCGAGAGAGAGTTCCTGCAGCAGGGAGAGTACAGACAGGCAAATGAACAGGGGGAGCCTGAGGAGAGGTTCAAAGACGACAGAGAGATGTGCTTCAGGCAGCCCGGAGACCCTTTCGGTGCATTCTACGATCAGGACTACAGCTTCAGAACCTGCAACACCAACGGCCTATACGGCAGCCCAGGGATCAGATACTTTGACTCAACGTACGTGACGCAGTACCCGTACGCAGTGACCGGCGGCATAGACGACGACCTGAACCCGTACCTGGAAGGAAAGGGGGTGCCAACAAGGCAGCACAATGTGTCAGCTGAAGATTTCGAGGACGACAGCTCTGTCGGTAGTCCCGTGGAGTCCGGAACCAATTACAACAGGGTTGTGACCCTCGGATTCTGTGGAGGCGACGACGGCTCGGAGTACTTGGCCTCGCAGATCTGCCGTGCCGATGTATGTGAGACGGACAGGACTCACTTCGGTGTTGCGAAGGAGCAAGGTTCCTGCGTATACGATGGTAGGGACATCTACAGCGATGTACCCCCGCCGGTAGACGGCGACAAGCACAAGAGACAGCTCTACGGTCCCGGCGACAGCATCACCCTGGACTACAGGCAAAAGCAGACCATCACGTGCGTGGGGGGAGAGTGGTACGAGGAGGGACCAATAATCTTCGACAGGGAAAACATCACAGTCCCGCTCGGAGGCACCGTCACAGCCGGGTTTGCCGTTGTGAACCTCGGCGACCTACCAACCGAGTATAGTGTGGAGCTTGGCCAGGACACTACAGCGGAACGATTCTCGAGGTTCGAGTCAGAGACCGGTAGCGACTTCACAGTTGAGGTGTCTCCAAAGGAGTCGAGGGATTTCGGCGTGAGCATACGCGGGCAGAGGGAGGACATAGACTCGCAGGTGGAGGTAGCAGCCGAGACAACAGGCCTTACGTCAAACGAGAGAGGGAGCGACGAGCTCGACGTATCAGTCGTTGAGACAAACGCCTCTCCAGCCAACGTGACACAGTACAGGGAGGAGAGAAACATTCCAGGTATCACGGGCATAGAGATTCTGGCACTGATGGCACTTGCTGCATCGGCTTTCCTATTCCGATCCCTGTAGGATGCGGTACAGACAACGGTGCGAGTTTAATATCTGGCGTCCGTCCGTACCATGTGAGCCAGGAGCTCGGCGTGACTGTAGACAAGGAGAACGACATCCACGAGTGGTACCGACAGGTCGTTATGAAGGCGGACCTGGCTGACTACGGCCCGGTGCAGGGCACGATGATCGTGAAGCCGTACGGGATGAAGCTGTGGAGCTCGATACGGTCGGAGTTCCAAGACAAGATCGACAACGAGGTTGACAACGCCTACTTCCCGCTCTTCATACCAGAGCGCCTGCTGGACAAGGAGGAGGACATAGTCGACGGGTTCGGCGCCGAAGTAGCCTACGTGGAGGACGGCTCCGAGAAAGACATGGAGGAGAGGGTGGCGATCAGGCCGACCTCGGAGTCCATCGTCACGGACTTCTTCTCGGACGAGATACGGAGCCACCGCCAGCTACCATACCGCCTCAACCAGTGGGCGAACGTGGTGCGGTGGGAGGTATCGGACACAAGACCCTTCCTGAGAACCCGGGAGTTCCTGTGGCAGGAGGGGCATACGGTGCACGAAACCCACGAGGAGGCAGAGGCAGAGGCGAGAAAGCGCCTCAAGCAGTACGAGGAAATCGTGGAAGAACACCTAGCGATCCCATCGGTACTCGGTTACAAGCCTGAGCACGACAAGTTCCCGGGAGCGGACTACACATACACCATCGAAACACTGATGCCGGACGGACGCAGCATACAGTCCGGAACGAGCCACAACCTAGGCCAACACTTCACAGAGGCCTTCGACGTCACCTACGAGGACGAGAGCTCGGAGGAGAAGACCGCGTACACCACGTCGTGGGGAATCTCAACGAGACTGATCGGATCCCTGATACTGGCGCACGGGGACGACAACGGACTTAGGCTGCCGCCAACCATCGCACCGATACAGGTAGTTGTAGTGCCGATCTACCAGGACGACAACAAGGAGGAAGTACTGGAGTTCAGCAGAGAGGCGGAGAACGAGCTCAAGGGAATTCGAACCGAGGTAGACCGGAGAGATCACCGGACACCGGGCTACAAGTTCAACGAATGGGAGCTCAAAGGCGTGCCGCTGAGAATCGAGATAGGGCCAGACGAGGCGGAATCCGGAACCGCAACACTAGTGAGGAGGGACACCGGCGACAGAGAGGAGGTCGAGATCGACAGGCTTGGTGACCGCGTTGACGAACTGATGGCTGGAATCCAGGAACAGATGTACCGAGAGCTCGAAACGTACCAGGAGGACAACATCCGCACGGCGGCGTCCAAGGAGGAGATACTCGGCACGATAGGCAGAAGCCGTGGATACGTACGCGCCAAGTGGTGCGGCAGCGAGTCCTGCGAGGCGGAAATCAAGGACGAGGTGGCGGCAGAGATAGTTGTGCTACCGTTCGAGGAGGACTCGAGCCCCGAAGCCGTCCAAAGTGAAGGAACAGTGGAGGGCGAGTGTGCGGTGTGCGGCGGAGAGGCTCGAAAGTGGGCTTGGTACGCAAAGAACTACTGACACCACATGTGTCTATCCGTCAGGTCTGAAGTGACGGGTTTATTTAAGATATTGATTCCAATCAATTAGTAGTATAGAGGAGATTTTTTTGAAACAGCAAGAGTCTATGGATTCGGAGGCGGAGAAACTAAAAACCGGCACCACAACGATAGGCGTTGTCACGGACGAGGGAGTCGTGCTTGCGGCCGACAGGAGGGCGTCGCTGGGACGACTCGCCTCCTCGAAGACAGCAAAGAAGATCTTCGAACTCGATGACAACCTCGGCCTGACGATAGCCGGCTCGGTAGGTGACGCACAGAAGATAGTACGAACTATGAGGAGTCAGCTCAAGCTCCAGAAACTGGAGACCAAGGAGCTGTCGGTGAACGCAGCGGGAACGCTACTCTCCAACATCCTCCACGCCAACAAGTACACACCTTTCATGAATCAGTTCATCCTCGGCGGCGTCGGAGACGACGGCGGGGTGCTGTACTCACTGGGACCAGCCGGAAGCCTGATGGAGCACAACCAGTACACTGCAACCGGTTCCGGAAGCCAGGTTGCCTACGGAGTGCTGGAGGACGGCTACGAGGAAGAGCTCGACCATCAAGAGGCGATCAAGCTCGCGACCCGCACGGTACAGGCAGCGATGGAGCGAGACACGGCCTCCGGGGACGGCATCATGGTAACCGAGATAACGGAAGACGGATTCGAGGTACTGGAGGAGAAGGAGGTAGAGTCCCAGCTCGCGTAGAGGACAGAGAGGCATATCGAACATCTATGGAAGACATTGAACGAGTAAAGGACAAGCTACCCAGAGGCACATCGGTGGCTGATGCCAAGTACGAGGGTAGCGACATCGTCCTGTACGTCGACACCGAGGACTTCTTCGTCGACCACCACGACAGGGTCAGCCAGATAGTTTCGGACGTGAAGAAACGCGTCCACATCAGGCCGTCGAAAGACCTCTTCAAACAGCCAGAGACCGCCAGAGCGAGAATCAAAGAACTGTGCGGAGACCACGTCGAGGACATGATATTCCAGCCCGAGCTCGGGAAGGTCATAATACGCACCGGCTCACCGGAAAGAATCGACAACCCCAGCAAGACGCGCGAAATACGCGAGGAGACGCTCTGGAAGCCCCAAGTCGAGAGAACGCCTGCCATAGACTCGAAGTATGTCAACAGGGCCAGAGAGCTGACCGTGGAGGATCCAGAATTTCGGAAGGAGTTCCTCAACGAGGTCGGGGAGAAGATACGCCGCGAGTCGGACGACGAAGAGTGGGTCCGGGTGTCGTCCCTAGGGGGCTTCAGACAGGTGGGACGGAGCTGCGTGCTCGTGCAGAGCGAGACATCGAACGTCCTACTTGACTGCGGAATCGACCCCTCCGCAGAAGAGGGTTCACGCAACAACTTCCCACATCTGGACGCCCCGGAGCTGGATATCCCGGCGCTCGACGCCGTCGTGCTCTCCCACGCCCACATGGATCACATGGGTATGATACCCTATCTCTACCGCATGGGGTACGACGGGCCGCTGTACTGCACAGCACCGACCCGCGACCTCATGATAATGCAGACGCTCGACTACATAGACATAAGCCACAGCGAGCAGGCCTCGGCACCGTACGAGTCCAAGCACATCAAACAGGCGGTCAAGCGAACCATCACACCCGAGTACGGCAAGGTAACCGACGTCGCGCCCGATATCAAGCTCACCCTTCGAAACTCCGGACACATCATCGGGTCGTCAATCGTCCACATGCACATCGGGGACGGCCTACACAACCTGCTCTACACCGGGGACTACAACTACGACGACAGTCACATGCTCAGGCCTGCCTCAACCGACTTCCACCGCGTAGAGACAGTGATAACAGAGTCCACGTACGGAGGGCGCGACGACGAACAGCAGCCACGGAACCAAGCCCAGAAACAGTTCCTGTCGAAGATGAAGCAGACGCTGGCCAAAGGAGGTAAGGTGATCGTGCCGGCCTTCGCCGTCGGTAGAAGCCAGGAAATACTCGGCGTGATGGCGGACGAGCTCAGTCACGAGCACTTCGACGCCACCGTCTACCTCGACGGCATGATACGCGACGCCAACGCGCTACACACGGCTTACCCGGAGTACCTGTCGAAGAAGATACAGAAGAAGATATTCGCCGGGAACTCGCCTTTCACAGACGACCAGATACGCAGCATCTCGAGCCACGAGGAGCGAAAACAGGCGTTCGAAGATCCCTCGTGCGTGGTGCTCACGACCTCGGGGATGGTAACAGGAGGACCCATTATGTCCTACCTGAAGAAGGAAGCGTCGCGGAGCGACAACACCCTCATATTCGTCGGCTACCAAGCGGACGGAACGCTCGGCCGCAGAATACTGAACGGAGCCAACCAAGTAGAGATAGACGGCGAAAGGGTGGAAGTAGACATGAACGTGGAGAACGTCTCCGGTTTCTCAGCCCACAGCGACCGCGAACAGATAAAGGACTTCGTGCGCAGCCTAGACGGCAGAGCCGATCACGTGTTCTGCAACCACGGAGAGACCAAGAAGTGCTTCCAGCTCGCCTCCTCAATCTACAAGTCACTGAACGTATCGACCTCGGCGCCCGACAACCTCGAGGTCAATCGCCTGAACTAGGATTCAGGCGCAACACGTTTTATGACACAAACACGCACAACGAACTAGTGGTATACGAGGTCAAGTGCAGCGAGTGCGGCAAGATCATGGAGTTCGGTGGAAGCAAACCAGGGGAAAACGAGTTCGACAACCGTGACCCGCTACCCGAGGACGCCATGAAGTTCAATGGACAGACATACTGCCGCGAGTGCGTCAAAGAGTTCGTGGAGTTCGGCACGGGAGACGTAAAGGCTAGAATAGATCAACTCGAGGACACGGTGAAGAACTTGAAACAGGATCTTGGTTTCGAGAAAGGACTAAACGGCTAGCCGTCCGTTAGCCTTCGCTGCGCGCAATGCTGGCGTAGCTCGGCGAGGCAATAATCCAGTCCTCGTCCACACCAGCCATGTCGCCGTCCACGGACTGTACCGTCTTCCTCAGGCGCTTGACCGCACGCTTGAGGTTGCTCATATCCCTGCCGCGAAGCTGTTTGATGTTGACCCATACAATATCTCCGTTGCGCAGGTGTTTCTGGGCTCTGTCGACGTCGTCGAGCTCATTGAGGGTCTCGGCTCTGATAGTTACATCCCTGTTCTCGGCGTCCGACGGCTCAGCGTCGAGTTCCACAAACTCACTGTTGTCCGGCGTGGGTTCATCGTTCTCCTCCGACTTCAAGAAGTCCAGTGCCATGGCTGTGTCTATCCTCTAACAGTACATGACTGGAACGACATTTAATAGTTCTCTATCCCTCGAGGTTCTCAACCTTCGAGGCCAGGTTCCATACCTCAGTGCGCATGTGCTGGGAGATGTTCGGGTCGTTGCCAATCTCTTGGAGTATGGAAGCGGCCGAGTTCGCCCTCACAGACAGCTCTCCCTCGCCGCCCAACTCGTCGACCGCCTCTCGCATCTTGTGTGACACGTCATCGGGTATCTCGGGGTCGTCCGTGAGGCGTTCTATCCTCGTCTTAACAGACTGCGCTGATGCCATGCCAAGGATTAGCCCTCCTGCAGCTGGCTCTGCGTCTGCTGCAGCTCTTCCTGAAGGTTCTGCTCTCGCCTCTCGAACTTGTCCTTCCTGGCTTCCAGTAGCTCGGTTCTGTCGTCCAGCTCTTCTTCGAGGTCGTCCTTGTCGCGCTCTATCATTACGCTGCCGACCTGCCTGAACACAGTTGAGTCGTCCTTATCTTCCAAGGCATCGAGAGCCTGCCGCGACTCCTGCAGTTCCGTCTCCGCCTCTTCCCTCTGCTGTGCGACTTCCTGAAGTTTCTGTTGTTTCTGCTGTAGCTCCATCAGTGCTTGCTTGGAATTCTCCATTCTATCTATTCATCACCTTGTCGTGTAGCATCGAGAGCCTGAACGTAGTGTCGTTGCACGCTCTCAAAATCCCCAACGATTGGGCGTCAATGTCCACTATCAGACTCTTCTCGTGTTCCTCGACTTGGTACGATGCCTTTCCGCCATCCCTGAGTGAGGGTTCGATACTTCTCCGTGCCGTCTCAGGTCTGTCGACCTCGAGCCGGTTTCTCGAGTTCATTCCGCCGGCACGTGGTCGGGATCGTCGCTGCGCTGTTTGAACAGCACTCTGTGACTGCACTTTGGACATATGACCTTGTCTTCTACGGGATTGACCTCGATTTCCTCTTTGCACTTTGCGCATACGTAACCTGGCACTAGTCGTCTAGCTCCTCCTTCGCTGCCTCGAGTTCTTCGGTTTCGACCTGTAGTGCTCTGTCAAGCATCTCCGCGGCGCCGCTGTCCGGTTCATACGCCCCGCCTGCAAACTTCTCGCCGCACTTGCCGCAGGCCCAGATCGCGGAGGATTCCTTCTCTATTCTGTCTGCACCGCATTCGGGGCACTGGTCGTCGTACTCGGTTGTCTGGTCGTAGTTTCTGCGTACCTTTGAACCGTACCTAGGTCCGAACTTGCCGGACGTCCTGGCTTCGCTCACTGCTCCAGAACCTCCCTCAGCATCTCGGATTTCTGCTCGGCTATCTCGACCGCTTCGGTGATGTCGGAGATTTCCATTGAATCGTCGCCACCCTTCTGCATCGCTACGATGTTGCCGTCCTCCGTGAACGCTATTGTGAGTCGGGCGCCGAGCGCCTCCTCCTCCCTAGATGTCGTGTCAAAAAGCAGGTTGTCGCCGATTCTGCGCCCTGTGGCCGTGATTGGAACGGATTCCATGGGTATGTCGCTTCCCTCTTCAGGCTGCTCCCTTAACAGGCCTTCTTCTTCGTTGTAGTCCGGTAGGAATCCGTCCTTCAGCGATGCCATGGCTCCGAGCGCGGCCGCGTCCAACAGGTTGCCGTCGTCGTTGAGGACGTGTACATCTATGAACAAGGTGTAGACTTTCTCCCCTTCCTCGATGCACAGCTCTTCGAAGTCCACCGCAGGTGCTTCGCGGATCCCTCTGTCCACTACCCTCGCGAGCTCGACTCCTGGTTCCTGTGGAGGGCCTGATTCGTACTCCCTGGCGGCCATGGGTGCGAGTTCCGCGTTCGTGACAAGGGTGCCAGCGTCCGGCCTGTCGTCGTACGGTTCCTCAACATCCACCTTGAGGCCGACAACCAGCTGAGTGTCGCCGATAGACACATAGGCCGATCCCTCGGCGGTCTCGTTGATGTAGCCTGTTTTCAGTTCGATTTCTCTGTACTCGTGCGGCTGGCGTCTGTCCAGTCTCTCGCCTTCGTCCGCCAGACTCCTTATCGTCTTGTTGTTCAGTTCCATTCTATTCTGTGTCCTCCGTCAGTGCCTCGCGCTGCATACGGTGTAGGTTCTCGCATCCCGTCTCCGCCAGCTGTACGGCTTCCTCTACCGTTCCGGGCGGTATGTCGCCGTCCATCTGCAGCAGCGTAACCTCCTCGCCACCGTTGACTGTAGCTATCGGTATGTCGGCGTTTCCGTGCTTGTCCTCTGGACCATCGACGTCCAGGACAACCGTATCGTCGACCACGCCCGCTGCGCAGGCGGAGACGAGGCCCTCCATGGGTATTCCGGCGTCCGCGAGAGCCAGTGAGGCGGCGTTGATACCTGTCACGCGTGTTCCTCCATCGCTCTCTATTATCTCCATTGAGATGTCGATACCTGCGTTCGGAAACTCGTGTAGGTCTACTGCAGGGGCGAGCGCCTTCTTCGATACAAGACCTATCTCTTTCGCCCTTCTGTTCGGTCCGGGCCGCATCCTGTCGTCTACGGAAAACGGCGCCATGTTGTAGCGCATCTTGATGACCGCGCGGTCTGGCTCCTGCAGGTGTTTGGGGTGGAGTTCCTGCGGGCCGAAGACCGATGCCACTACACGGGTGTTTCCTGTCTCCACTCGCGCAGACCCTTCGGCGTTCTCCAGGACATCCACCTCCATTGAGGTCTCCCTCAGTTCGTCTCTTTTGCGTCCGTCGAGCCTGTTTCCATCCTCGTCTATAAACTCCATTTCTTGTTCAGCCATTCAAATCAGCCTCCATCAGATCCTCTGCGGATTTCATAAGATGCGGTCTGTCCGCTACCTCTCCCACGTTCTTGAGGGCCTCTGCAGCCTTCACGTGTTCTCCTCCCTGTATCCAGACACGACCGTTTTGACCTGCAATCATGCTGGTGTCGGTCTCTTCCTTCAGTTCCCTGATTATGTTGCCGCCCTTACCTATCAGCGCGGAGACCTTGCTGGGCGAAATCTCTTCTATCCTACCAGACTCCAGAGTCCTGCATCTTCTGTCGTCCATTGTCAGGTTGACATCGAAGCCTTCGGAAACACTGGAGACCTTGACTACGATTGCGTCGCCGACATCGTAGTACTCGGTGAGCTCATCTTCGTCGAGGTCGATATACTCGTCCACCGCCCCGTCCACCTTCATCATGCCTTCGTACGGCGAGTTGAGGTCGACCATCCAGGAGGAATAGCGCACGGCCTTCACCTCGCCGATGACTATGTCTCCCTCTTGGGGAATGTATCTTCCGTTGCTCGGCCTAACCGACACCGTTCCTTCTTGGTAGCGGACTATGCCAGCGTATCTTGACCTCAGTTTTTCGCCGTCTTCGTATACCCCGTTTCCGGCCTCGGCCGTGTCTCCTTCGAATACCGTGTCGCCCGGGGCTACTTTCTGTCTGTTGTCAAACTTCTGTGTCATTTGTTGATTGTACACCGTGTAGCGGCCAAGTCAGATTTCTCTGTCTCTTTCGCTTGTCATTAGTAACTTTGCAATTCTTTTAAGTAGCGCGCAGGGTTATTTGACCTCTTTCATCTCCGTCTGGCCTCCGGTCATCTCCTGTAGCTCTTGCCGTAGTTCCTCGAGCACACCAGCAGGAAGGGTGATGCGAGCGGTGAAGTAGCTGTCTTTCCACTGTTCGTCCTCTATGTCCGCCACCTGCTGAATTCTGTCGTAGGCCTTACCGGTTTCGTCCGCGGGGATGCGCAAGGCCACGGTCTTCTCATCAAGCGATATCGGTATGATGGGCTTCAGGAGGTCAACCGCCTCCTCGAACCTCTCGTTCAGATCCGCATCCCAACCGACGTTGATCCCGGTTTCGTCCAGCGCGTTCTCTATCCTCTGTGGGGGATGAGGATTGCCTGTCCGCGGGTTCTGCGCTCTCCTAGATATCATGTCGATCAGCTTCCTGTACTTCTCGTCCCGCATCTCCGCCTTCTGCTCCGTCGTCAACTGCATATCACCGGAGGCGAAGACCTGTTCGGCAGCCTCCATCACGTTCCGAGTACCGAACTCGTTCTCGAGCTCCTCCGGCGAGGCCCTGTCACCCTTTCCGGCATCGGTGAAGACCTCCTGGACAAACAGTAGGCGGGAGATGTCGTGTTCCTCGCCCTCCAGCTTCGATTCCTTCGCGAGCTCCGGCTCAACCAGTATTTCGAAGCGCTTGCCGTCATCGAAGGCGACCCTGACGGCGTCGCTGGTGTCCATCAGATGTCTGCGGCGTCCTCGAGATCCTCCGGAGACATGCGGTGGTAATTATCGTCCTCCGACACCACCGACAGCTCGAAGTTCTCTGCCTCGAGCTCCTCGTCCTCGTCGCCCTTCTGAAGCGCCTCTACAGCGAGCTCTATGGCGTCCTCCTCCGACATTTCCGGCTCGTGGTTCTCGCGCAGGACCTCGGTCGCCTCCTCGCCGTTCCTGCCGATGGCCACAGCCTTGTACTGGTTCAGGGTTCCGGAGGGATCAGTCTGGTAGACATGAGGCTTGTCGTCTCTCACTCCGCCCACGATGGTCGACACGCCAAACGGCCTCACGCCTCCGTACTGGGTGAACTGCTGGCACTTGTCCGCCACGAACTTCGACAGCACGTTCATCGGAATCGGCTCGTCGTAGGTCATCAGATACTTCTGCGCTTCGTCCCGAGAGTCGTCCACCAGAGTCCTGCCGTCGGCAACGAGACCCGACGTCACCAGACCCGCGTGATCCTCGATCTTGAACACCTTCTCCGGGTTCCTAACACGCAGGTCATCCACCTTCCGCGTAGCAGCCAGCACCACACCATCCTCGCACGTCAGGCCTACAGCCGTCGCACCCTTCTTAACCGCCTCCTTGGCATACTCCACTTGGAAGAGCCTTCCGTCCGGCGAGAAGATGGTTTTACCTCGGTCATATTGCTGTTGCTGCTGGTTAGTCATCTGCATCATTTGTTGAGCTCTACATACTGGAAAGTGAACGTCGAGTCTTTTAATTCGAATCCGGAGAAATACGTGTGACCGAAGACGTCAGCATGGTGAGAGAAAGGGTCGAGAAACTCTTCGATGAACAGGATCGACAGCACTCCGGTTTCGCGTGGATGTACGAAAACCACATCAGGTTAGTGGAGGAGGAAGCGGACGGGCTCCTCAACGAGCACGGAGGTGATGAGAAAGTGGTAAGGCTGGCAGCTCTGCTCCACGATATCGGTTACCTCAGGGACTACAGAAACCACGAGCAGGTAGGCTTCGAGAAGGCACAGGAGGTGCTCGACAATCTGGGTATCGAGCTCTCGAAAGACAGATTGGCCTCTTTGATGGAGGCAATAAGCCAGCACGGATACTCAGGAAACCCGGAAGGAATCGAGGCACGGATCGTGGCGTCTGCCGACGCGCTCTCGCACCTTAGACCGCGTTTCTGGGCTGCGAACGCCAAGAAGGACGACAAGCCTCTGCCTGAATTTTATGACTGGATGGAGCACAAGATAGAGAGGGATCTGGATAAAATCTGCCTGGAGGAAGCACAAGAGAAGGCAGCCAACCGTGTCAGTAGCTACAGCCCAAATCTCAGGCCCTGAGACGGTTCAGTAGGCGTCAGTCCTCCGAGCTGTTTTTAGTTTTCGCCGAGACAGATTGTCTGTGGACCACTAGCTCAGGGGTTAGAGCACCGTCCTTATACGGACCTCACGCGGAAAACCTGCCGAGAGGCCTGCGTGTTGCCTTGTGACAGGCGGCGGTCCCGGGTTCGAATCCCGGGTGGTCCATTACACTAGTTCGTCTACTTTTGCGGCGCAGATGAAGTCGTTCTCGTGCAGCCCGTCTATCTTGTGGGTGTAGAACCGGACGGTGGCCTCGCCGTATGTGAACTCTATTTCGGGGTGGTGTCCCTGTTCCTCAGCTATCTCGGCGACCTCGTTCACGAACTTGAGCGTTTCTTCAAAGTTGTCGAAGTCGAGTTGGCGCTGGATATGGTGGTCGTCAACCAGTTCCCAGTCGTCGTGGATCTCGTCCATGTGCTGCCTGATTTCGACTTTTCCGAGCTTGTCGGCGTCGCCTCTGCACGCGGTGCAGACCTGGCTTGACAGATTCTCCGGCATGTCTGTAGTTGTCACGCCATCTGTTAAGACGGTTGGGAGAGGCTACTTGATGACCACTCCTACACCGTCCGCCTCGATGTGGTCTCCCTCGCCGGTGTACTCGCGGGTCTCCTCAACGGTGAAGTTCTCGGGGGCTATCATGTGTCCAGCGACGCGGAGGTGACCAGAGTCGATGCTCCAGTCGTTGTCGTCCAAGGCGTCGTCCACCTCGCCCAGATCATCGCCCAGCTTGGGTCCAAGTGTCTCGTAGTCGAGTCCGATGTGGGAGATGGTCTTCTCGAGTCTGTCGCTGTCGGGCACGGAGACAACAGATTCCGCGTGAACCGTGTCCGCAATCGCCGCCTCGAAGCCGGAGGTGTCGGCGAGCACCTCGACCCGGCCTAGTTCCGCGCTGAGGGACATGTCGTTCTGGTTCTTGTACTGACGGAGCGCCGAGATCGCCTTCATCGCCCGTTGCCCGGTCTCGATATCTGCGTCGGTTTCGGAGGTCTGCGGCCAGTCCTGGAGGTGAACCGAGGCGTCGCCGTACATCTCGCTGTAGACCTCCTCCGTGATGTGCGGCAGTATGGGTGCCCAGGCCCTCAGCAGCTTTTCGTGGACATGCCTGAGTGTGTGCTCGGCGGCACGATCCTCGCCGTTCTGCAGCCTCTGCTTCGCGACCTCGAGGTAGTCGTCGCAGAAAGTGTGCCAGAAGACCTGGCGTAGCTCCCTTCGCGCGGCGTCGTACCTGTGTTCGCGCATGTGCTCAGTTATCTCCTCCAGCGACCGATCCAGTTCCGCCTTCATCCACCTGTCAACTGGTTGCAGCGAGTCTTCGTCCACGTCGAGGGTTCCTTGTGTGAGCTGGTCTACGAGCTTGGACGCGTTCCATATCTTCCTCACCATCTTCTCACCTGTCTCTATGTCCTTGCGCTTCAGTGGGAAGTCGTTACCTACCGACGTCGAGGTACACCAGTACCTTATTCCATCGGTGGAGTAGTTCTCCATCAGCTCGCTCGGAGGCGTGTAGTTGCCTTTCGACTTCGACATCTTCTCGCTGTCCTCGTTCAAGACATGGCCGTTGATCAGCACGGAGTCAAAGGTGTCTCTCCTGTGTGTTCCAGGCATTTGACTACGGTGTTGAACAGCCAGAAGCTTATGATGTCGTGGCCCTGGGGCCGGAGGTTTGCGGGATAGAGCTGCGGCCGCTCCATAGAATATTCCTCTTCTTCCGGGTTCCAGTCCCAGCCCGCGTTTATCAGGGGTGTCAGCGAGCTTGTTGCCCAAGTGTCGAGCACGTCTCTCTCGGGATTGAAGCTGTCGTGGCCGCACTCAGGACAGGAGTCGACCGGCGCGTCGTCCTCGATCGGGTCGACAGGAAGGTTCTGCTTGTCCGCCACAACCGGTTCATCGCAGTGGCCGCAGTACCAGACCGGGAAAGGTATGCCGGAGTCGCGCTGCCGCGAGATAATCCAGTCCCACTCCAACCCCTCGATCCAGTGACGGTACCTGGTGAACATCTTCTCGGGATACCAGTCCATCTCGCGTCCGGCCTCGAGGTAGTCCTCCTTCCTGTCAAGTATCTCGATATACCACTGCTCCGACACCCTGAACTCGACCGGGTGGTCGCAGCGCTCATGGGTTCTTATCGTATGGGATATCTGCTCTTCGCCCCACCAAGTGGTTCTCGTCCTCGAGGCGGTCGACAATCTCGCTGTTTGCCTCATCCGTCGACATTCCCTCGAGATCCTCCGCCAGCTCGGTCATCCTGCCGTTCTCGTCTATGGCAACCCGGAGATCGAGGTCGTGTGCACGGTACCACTCGATATCGGTCTGGTCTCCGAAGGTGCAGCACATCACGATGCCGGAGCCGGTATCCATGTCAACGCGCTCGTCCTCCATTACCGGGACCTCGTGGCCGAACAAGGGGACCTCCGCCTTCTCACCAGCCAGGTGTGACTCGTCCGAGTCCGGGTGTACGAACACCGCGACGCACGCCGGAAGCAGCTCCGGCCTCGTCGTCGAGATAACGAAACCTCCACTGGAGACCAGGTCAAACTCGATGTCGTAGAAACCCGTTTCCTCCTCATCGTCCTCCATCTCAACCTGGGAGATGGCGGTGCCGCACTCCGGACACCAGATCGTTGGCGCCTCCTCCCTGTACTCTCTACCCTTCTCGTAGAGGTCGATGAACGACAGCTGCGAGGTTCTCTGAACCCGGGGCGAAATCGTCTTGTATGTGTTGTTCCAGTCCATCGAGAAGCCGAGTCCCTGCATCTTCTCCGTGAACCTGTCCTCGTAGTCTCGGCACACCTCGCGGCACTTGTCCTGGAACTCTCTGCGCGAGAAATCCTGGTGCTCCACATCCAGTTCCTTCTCCGTCAGTCGCTCCGAAGCTATGCCGTTGTCGTCGTATCCGAAGGGAAACAGGACGGATTCCTCTGACATCCTCCGGAACCTGGCGGCGAAGTCCTGCAGCGTGTGCTGATAGAGATGTCCCATGTGGAGGCTGCCTGACACCGTCGGCGGCGGCGTGTCGATTGCGTAGACCTTGCTGTTCCCATCGTACGCATATGTTTCCTGCTCAACCCATTTCTGCTGCCACTTCCGTTCAACTTCACTCGTTCGTAGTTCTTCCATCTGTGCTGTTTCCCTAAGGCGCCGTGGACGTTATTAAGTTGGTTCCTGCCACCACAAGCATTATATGTTTGGCCTATAAAGTAACAACATGTCAGCAGCTGCGCAAAGCACGAGCCAGCCATCAGGTTCTCCACAAGAGCCATCTCTCGGTACGGGAGAGATGGACGAGACCTACGACTTCTCTGACATTGAGAATGAGTTAGAGGGTAGTTACGAAACAACAATCGAGGCCATAGGAGACCCGCATGACACTGACCTAGATGCCTACAGGCGCGCACAGGAAGAGAAAGAAACCCCGGATGTCTACGTAGTGACAGGAGATATGGGAGAGGCTAAGGAAGGGGTAGACGAGTATAAGTCGGCCTTGGAAGACAATCTAGAGGCTCTCAGTGACCTTGATGCGCCGGTTACAGTCACGCCAGGCAATCACGACGCCCAAGGAACAAGCCCTGGACAGAAGCTCCGGGAAGAACTGGGAGAGGATTTCTTCGAAGATAAGGTATCGGAATACGACGGTGTACATTATCTGAAGGAGGACTCAATGAAAGTCGGAGATACGACCATAATAGGCGGGACAGACCATTTCAGGCCTGAGATACCTCAAGAACTCCTGGGAGGGCCAGACCCCGAGGAATATGACTACAGTTTGGAAGAGGTGGCCGAAAAGATTGAACAACACCAATCACCGGACTACGGTTTGTTAGGTAGTCTGGTGTCGAAGACTCCGGTCTTAGGCGACGTGTTTGACT
>KB659968.1_pt217 | contig 16755 bp, 21 predicted proteins | sample 558768 | NCBI scaffold set KB644980.1 | reverse complement strand
GATCTGTTGATCGGGTTCTGCCGACTCCGGTTTCCGAACGGCCCGATTCGACGAGAGCTCCGAAACGCGGCGATTGTCCGCGAACTCCACGTCTACGGGAGCGAGGCCGGTATCGGTGAGCCGGCCGGCGAGGCAGACTGGCAACACCGCGGCTACGGTCGCCGGCTCCTCGAAACCGCCGAGGAGCTCGCCGCCGACGCTGGCTTCCAGAAGCTCAGCGTGATCTCCGGGATCGGCGTTCGGGAGTACTATCGCGAAAAGCTGGGGTACACACAGGACGGCCCCTACGTGAGTACGTGGTTGTAACCGGGAGTACGTCGACAGCCGGCCCCGCATATCGACGGTTCGCAAAAATCGGGGGACACAACGACGATAGGCACTCCCTGAATCCCATTAGCAAACCATCATTTCTCGTAAACGGTCAGTGGAATTTATATCCGAGTAGCCACCACAGTAAGTTATGACCGCGGTCAACGATGTGGGGGTAACGCCGACGGGCAAGGGCCACGGGCCGTGTCTTGTTGACCACATCAGCGATACGACAGCCGCCCAGCGTGGTGCGATGGTAGCCCACGCCTTGGCGACCGTGCGAGACACCGAGTTGCTTGTTGCTGAGCCAACGTCCGGCGGGAACGACGCCGACACGCGGCTTCCGTCGGATCACCGTGATGCATACAGTCGGTCGACAACCCCTGTTGAGGCGATACAGATTGAGCCCACAGTCGATCGCCGAAATCCCTCAGCCCTCGTTGTAGAGCGTGAATCACACCCATCATTCCTATCAGGGCTCCGTGGTACAACCGCCGAGCAGTTAGCCGACCGGACGGACGTGCTCACCGTTGACGACCGCGGCGATGTTGCGACGGTCGCGTCGATCCTTGTGCCGATCGCCGGCGGCCGACACAGCCAGTTAGCAGTCGAAGCCGCACAGGCGATCGCCGCCGCAAACGACGCCGCTGTCGATCTGTTTCATGTTGTCGAGGCCGACGGGACAGCGAACCGCGAGCGCGGCGAACAGATCTTGGCGACGGCGGCGACCGCGCTGGGTGAGTTCGACAACGTCGATACATGGCTCTACGAGGCGGATTCGGCGGCTGATGCGATTATCGAGCAGTCGACCTACTATGATCTGACCGTGATGGGCGCGCCGACCGTCGGGCCGCTGGAGCGGTTTGTGTTCGGCTCAACCTCAACGTATGTCCAACAAGACGCCGATTCGTCGGTTGTTGTTGCCCATGCGCACAGTCCCTAATCACTCGACGCTCGTCGACTCCGTTGCAAGCTCGCCCGCGATCCCGGTGTAACCGGTCGGCGTCAACGCCAGTAGCTCCTCGCGTACCGCGTTGTCGACATCGAGTGATCTAAACAGCTCGTGAAAGTCATCTATGGTCACATTCCGGCCGCGGGTCAGCTCTTTGACGCGCTCGTAGGCGTCGGTGTCGCCCTCCCGGCGAAGGATCGTCTGGACGGCCTCGCCGATAATCTCGGGTGTCGCTTCGAGATCGTCCGTCATCACCTGCTCGTTGGGAACGATCTTCCCAAGGCCGGCCTGCGTTTTGCCGTAGGCGATCAGACAATGTGCGAAGGCCGCGCCGATGTTGCGTTTGACCGTCGAGTCCGAAAGATCACGTTGGAGTCGTGAGGTCGTCACGTAGTCCGCGAGGAAGGTGAGATCTGAGTTCGCCTTTGAAAGATTGCCCTCGCTGTTCTCGAAGTCGATCGGATTCACCTTGTGTGGCATCGTCGACGACCCGGTTTCGCCGTCGACCGTTTGTTGTCCAAGATAGCGATCCGAAATGTAGAGCCACATATCCCGATCCATATCGATCAAAACGTTGTTGACGCCCCGCACCGCGTCGAACAACGCAGCCAGATCATCACAGGGGTTGACCTGCGTCGTCAACGCGGTGTGGTCGAGTCCAAGATCGGTGACAAACGACTCCGAAAACGCCTGCCAGTCTACCTCGGGAAACGCGGCGTGATGGGCGGCGTAGGTGCCCGATGCTCCAGCAAGCTTCCCCGACAGTTCGTCAGTCGCCTGCTGGAGGCGAGCCATCGTCTTCCCGAGGCGGGCAGCGTAGACGGCCAGTTCCTTCCCAAACGTCGTCGGCGTCGCCGGCTGGCCGTGGGTGCGGGCCAGCATCGAGAGATCGCGGTGTTTGTGAGCGAGGTCGGTGAGCTCGTCGCGGATCTCGCGGAGTTCCGGTAGCAACACCGCCTCGATTGCGGGTTTGATCAGCAGCCGGTGGGCGAGGTTGTTCACGTCCTCGCTGGTGAGGCCAAAATGAAGCCAGGGGTAGAGCCGCTCGGCGTCGTCGATGGCGTCGCTCTCACTCAGTCGAACACGGAGAAAGTATTCGACGGCTTTCACGTCATGGTTGGTCGCGCTGTAGCCGGCCGCGCCGTCGACTTCGAGGTTCTTGATCAGGTCGGCGTCGTCGCCATTGAACTCCTTGTAGCTCATGCGGACGGCGGCGCGCTCGGCGTCGGTGAGAGCGAGATCGACGGCGTTGAGATCGGCAAGTGCGATGAGGTATTCGGCTTCAACACGGACGCGGGCCCGCATGAGCCCGGACTCGCTGGCGTACGGAGAGAGGGGGGCTGTCCGGCGGCTGTACCGTCCGTCAAGCGGCGAGACCGCCGCCAGCGGGTCACTACGGGAAAGCTCGGTCATGACCGACGGTGTCCGTGGTAGTCTCAAAAACATGTCGATGGCTCCAGCGGGCGGCCGAATGACGGTCGGCGGTCGCCGACGGAGTAACCCCGACACCGACCGCAACTGTTTTTCGATCGCCCGGGCACCCATCGGTATGGTAAAAATCGCCGGTGTAGCGAGCAATCGCGGCCGAAATCTGCTACATATCGCCGACCGCGCGCCGGGTGGCGCGGAGCTGGCTATCGTGCTGACAAACGAGGATGACGCGCCTGTCGTTGAGGAGGCTGCCGAGCGGGGCATCCCGACCGAGGTCGTCGCCTGCGAGGACGGCGAGTCTCGGGAGTCCCACGAACAGCGGATTCTGGACACACTGGACGGCTACGACTTCGATCTTGTCTGCCTCGACGGGTACATGCGAGTCCTAACCGACGAGTTCATCGACAACGCGCCGACAACGCTCAACATCCATCCCTCGTTGCTGCCGGCGTTTCCCGGGATGGACGCCCACGAGCAGGTGCTTGACGCCGGTGTCCGAACAACCGGTTGTACTGTCCACGTCGTCACCGAGGAGGTCGATGGTGGGCCGATCGTCACCCAAGAGGCCGTCCCGGTCTACGAGGGCGATGCGGTCGACGATCTCAAAGAACGGGTGCTCCACGAGGGTGAGTTCACGGCTTACCCACGCGCAGTGCGGTGGTTCGCTGAGGATCGCGTCAGCGTTGATCACGAGAGCGAAACGGTCGCAATCGACGGCGACACCGGCGGCGACTTCCCGGAACGGCGACTCGTCGCCGACGATCTCGCCGACACGCTGCGCTACGGCGAAAACCCCCATCAGGAGGGGGCGGTGTACAGCGACGGCACCTGCGAGGAGGCCAATGTAGTCTCCGCGCCGCAACTCAATGAGGGCGCGAAGGATCTCTCGTACAACAACTACAACGATGCCGACGGCGCGCTCAACCTGATCAAGGAGTTCGACGAGCCCGCCGCCGCCGTCATCAAACACACCAACCCCGCCGGCTGTGCGGTCGCGGACTCGCTGGCCGACGCCTATGATAAGGCACTCCGCACCGACGCGAAAAGCGCCTTCGGTGGCGTTGTCGCGCTCAACCGTGAGTGTGACACCGACACCGCCGAACAGATCGTCGACTCGTTCAAAGAGGTCGTCCTCGCGCCCGGCTACACCGACGCCGCACTCGACGTGTTGACCGACAAAGACAATCTCCGCGTGCTCGACGTGGGTGAACTCGGCGAGATCTCGGAGACGATGACCGAGAAACCGATCGTCGGCGGGCGACTCGTTCAGGAGCGCGATCTCGGCGACCCCGCGATCAACGATTTCGAGGTCGTCACCGAACGGGAGCCGACCGACGAGGAGTTGGAGACGATGAAGTTCGCGTGGCAAACCCTCAAACACGTCAAATCAAACGGGATCGCCTTTGCGACGGGCACCGAAACCGTTGGGCTGGGCGTCGGGCAGGTCTCCCGCGTCGACGCTGTCGAACTCGCCGAAAAAAAGGCCGAGCGCGACGCCGAAGGCAAAAGCTCCGAGGGAGCTGTCATGGCCTCCGACGCGTTCTTCCCGTTCCCGGATGGGATCGACGCCGCCGCCGAGGCCGGCATCGACGCGGTGATTCAGCCCGGCGGCTCGGTCAACGACGATGACGTGATTGAGGCGGCCGACGACCACGGGATGGCGATGGTGTTCACCGGGATGCGTTGTTTCCGGCATGACTGAGTAGCCCAAGCGATACCATTTGCGGACGCACGCTTACTGGTGATCGATCACGGCCACACCCGGTATCCGGTTGTCGACGACACCACAGACGACGAGACGGTCGTTGGCTACGTTGACACAAGAGATCTGCTCGCGGCGACCGGCTTGGTGCCTCGCCGAGCGTCAGAGAGCCGGTCACCACCGGCGGCTCGCCGGATCGAAGTCACCGCCGTCGAGAGTGCTCGCGTTGCGGAGGTTCAGCTCACACCGATCGAAAACGTTGCTGATGACACTGAGACCAACGGCAGCGACGACTTTGCCGCTGGAACGACCGAGTCGGTGTCGCCCGCCGGCTCAATCGAGTTCTGTGAGATACTCCGGCGGGACGCGGTCGGTCGTGTAGACCGCTTTTCCACGTTTCGTGATCGTGTGGTCGGCTGCCAGCATTGCCGCGGCGTCGACGACGAGGATCACGGGATCGACAGCGTGGCGGCTCCCAACGGCATCGGCGTCCTCGACCGATTTGCTGAGATGGACGTGCTGCCGACCCATCGGTTTGAGCCCCTCGCGGGTGATCGCCCCAAGGGCGTCCGGCGAGGTGCCGTGGTAGAGCGTCTCCGGGACTGGCGTTCCGCCGGCGTCGAGATCAACGGCGACCGAGTGGCCGTAGGCCGCCCGCACCCGGTCGTCGTCAACCTCGAATCGGCCCTTCGGGTCGGTGTGGATGATCCCGATAATCGCCTCGCGGTCGACACCGTACTTCTTGCTCGCGCGGTCGACGACAGTCGCCAACTCAGTCCAGCCGGCAGCGTCGAGTTCGAGGCCGACATCGTCGGGAAAATGCCGGAGCGCGCCGCTGAGAAATGTTGAGATCTGGGTTCGCGTCGAGTGATCGAGGATTCGGTTGCCGGGGGCTCCACAGGTTGGACACTCGGAGGCGTCGAAGTAGCCGTGAGCCGCACAGTGGCAGATATCGCTCATATGCCGGTCGGATGTCGCATGATAGTTCCTATCTGTTCATGGATGTTTTGCCGTGATACGTGCCTGTGGAGGGGGATCTCGTCGTAGATCGGTGTATCACCGACCCCCCGTCGAACGCGGTTGGTCGATGGTGAGCTGACGACCGACCAACACCAGACTCCCGACGAGCAACAGGACGGCTACCGGCAGCAGGAACTGAAACGCCGTGAGCAACGCGCTTGAGGCCTGAATCCCGATGACAATCAGGACAACAGGGCCACAGCAAGCCGTTCCCGAGAGCAACGCGGGTAGGCCTGCGAGCAGGCCCGACGACGACCGACCGAGTCCGCAGGCCGTTGGCTGCCGCCATGCCAGATAGCTCACCGCGAGATTCAACCCGACGAGTGCGGCGATCGCCCCACCGAGGAGCGTGTTCAGCGACGCGAGATAGGTCACCGGCCCAAGCGCGACGCTGGCGACTGGCCGGAACGCGAACGTTCCCGCCGAGCGGAACAGTGTTACCAGCGGGTCGTCGGCGACGGTGACGCTGATCCCGCCTAACCCAGTGTCCAGATGGCCGATAGCCCACAGATAGACCAGAAGGTACGCAATCGTCACGCCGGCGAAGACGGTTTGACTGTCGCGTCGGTGGAGCGCCATTGCCGTCGCCGTCCGCGTTCGCGAGAGCGCGTCGTTGAGCCGGGCGCGTCCTGTCTCACTCATAGACGTTCGTCTCGGGATAGTAGCCAACCCATGCAAACCACATCGCGTCGAAGGTGTGGATTCGTTCGAGCGGGAGAGCATCGGGCGCGTGCGTTTCGCCGCCGATCGTGATCGCGCCGTCCTCGTTGCCCACCGTCTGCTCGTTGGGGTTCAGGTAGACATAGCCGGTGTCGTAGCGGTCGTCGGCGACGGCAACGACCGGAGTGTCGTCAAGTTTGCCCGTCAGTACCCGCTGGTTGAGAAGGGCGTCTTTCGGGAATGCGACCGCGCCGGCGGCGGTGCGGGCACCCATCACGACACGCTTTGGATGAAACCGGTCGTCGTTGGTACGGCCCGGAAACAGCATGTTTTCGCTTTCGTAGTACCCACCGCGGGGGTTGTAGGAGCCGTATGGATCGCGGCCATAGTTGCTGGCGTGGCCGGTATCAGTCGAAAGAACCTGTGTATCCGGGTGTTGGCCCTGCCACTGCTCCCATGTCGTCCAGATGAGGCGAAACTCCTGAAGCGACCGAATCTTTGGGTTCTGGTTCCACGGCCCCGGGATCGATGTCGCAAGGATCTGGGGCCACCACGTCTCTGTCGTTCGGTCGTACATCACGAGATTGGCGTTGATGAGCCGCCCCGAGACGCCGAACTCCGTGTTACCGCGCTCAAACCCCTGTACTGTGCCGGTCAACGGGCAGTATGTAACGGCAACGGGCGTGCCGCCGAGGTCGTCGTTGACAATCTCGTGGGAAACGAGGATCTTCTGTGGGTAGGCTTTCGTTACACCGTCGCGGGCGACACCGAAGACGGGGTCGCCCGGCGCAAGAAAGTCGACACCGGCCGCGTCGATAAACTGCGGATCGTCGATCGAGGGGATGCCGTCCTTACTCGGGCCGCCCGACCGGGCCTCGTCGGTGAGGGCGTCGGCTGTCGTCGGCAGCGGTAGCTGCGCGTCGGCGGTCGGCAGCGAGAGGGGCCCGGAGAGTTGAGCCTCGTTGCCGCTGTTGGGGCTCGAGCAGCCGGCGAGGGCCGCGATCCCGGCTGTTGCAAGGAGGTGACGTCTGGTCAGGCGGGGCATAGTCGTGGTTCGCGCCATCACCGCATAACGCTTGAGCGACTGTGCGAGCGGTGTGCAAATCCTGTCGGCTTCCAACCCATCCGCTTTTTTCGCTGCCGTGACAGAGCACTGTATGCAGCATCGCCGCGTTACGCTCGGCGTTCTCGCCATCGTCCTCCTCGCTGGTTGTAGCGGAGCCGTCCCGCAGTCGACACCGGATAGCGAGCCGACGACCGATGCTGCCGCTGCCGACCGTCCCGGCCCGTCATGGAATGTCACAGTCATGCGCGTCATCGACGGTGACACGGTCGAGATCCGGTACCAGAACGGCTCAACCGAGACGGTGCGGCTTCTCGGTGTTGACACACCTGAAACGCCGCCGAACTCGGTTTCTCCGGGTGAGTTCGAGGGGGTTGCCGACACGGACGCCGGGCAAGACCATCTCACCGAATGGGGTGGGCGTGCAACTGGCTTTGCCGAGAACAATCTGGCCGGTCGGAACGTGCGGCTCGTGGTCGACTCACAGGCGGATCGACGTGGTGGCTACGGGCGACTATTGGGTTACATCTACATTGACGGGAAGAACTTCAATCGGCTGCTGCTCACAAACGGGTATGCCCGCCTCTATGAGAGTGAGTTCCGGTATCGGGACCGCTTTGCGGCGGCCGAAGCGACCGCCCAACAGGAGGGCGTTGGGCTCTGGGGCTATCAGTAGGCTCTCGGTGGGTGATGACGCCAGGCATCCCCGGTTGGTTCGTATTGTTCTTCCATCATTTTGTTACGAGGAGTGATCGTTCCGGTCGATCTTCGAGAATCCAACCAGATCATTCTTTGAGTTCTCGAAGCGATGGTGCGGTAGTGCAACGCGGCGATCGCTTGGCTGATCTGCCTCCGAGAGGGTCGTGTTCATGAACCGACGCCATCTGCTGGCCGGCCTCGCTGGTGTCGGACTTACCGGCGGGAGCCTGTGGGTTGTCCGTGAGAGCCCGGCTACCGGCTCCGACGAGCTCTCGCTCACCGTTGAGACGATCGATGCTCCCGGGTCGACCGCGGGCTCGCTCAGCCTCCCGGCTGCTGACACACCGACGCTGATCGACTGCTTTGCCACCTGGTGTGATCCGTGTGCCGAACAGATGCCCACCTTACAGATGCTTCACGAGGAGTTCGGCGAGCAGGTCGCCTTTGTCTCCGTCACGAACGAGCTCATCGGTCGCGGCACCTCGAAAGCCGCGCTTCGCCGCTGGTGGGACAGCCACGGCGGGTCGTGGCCGGTCGCGATCGACCGCGACGGTGCGGTGCTTGACGCGCTTGGAGCCAGCAGTATCCCGTATCTCGCTATTGTCGACGAAACGGGGACGATCCGGTGGGCCGACAGCGGGGGGATCGATACGGCGTCGCTTCGTGAGCAACTCGCTGCGGTAACGGAGTCAACATGAGCGGATCGGCGTTTCTCGGGACACTGGCCTTTGCCGGTGGAGCCGGCGTCACGACCTTTTTTTCGCCGTGTGCGTTTCCCCTCCTGCCGGGCTACATCGGCTACTACGTCCATCGGAGCGATGAATCGACGACAGGGGTTCTCTCGGCGGCCGCCGCGGCCGGCGGGGCACTGCTTGCGGTCGGGCTGATCGGTGGGTTCGCCCTCGGGATCGGCCAACAGCTCACACCACTGTTACCGCTGTTTGAGCCGCTTGCCGGCCTCGGATTGGTCATTTTCGGTGTGGCCCTCTTGTTGGGTGTGACGCCGCATCGCTCGCTCAAACTGCCGAGCCGCCCCGACTCGCTGGTTGGCTTTGCGGGGTTCGGGGCCGTGTATGCGGTTGCCGCCGCCGGCTGTGTCATCCCGGTGTTTTTCGGCGTTATCTCGCAGGCACTCACCCTCCCACAACCACAGGCAGTGGCTGTTCTCGGGAGCTATGCTGTCGGCATCGCCGCTCCGCTTGTCGGTGTGACACTACTCACCAGCGTGGGAATCGACTCTTGGCGGGCCGCAGGCCGGTATACTGGCTGGTTCGAACGTGGGGCAGCAGTGGTAATGATCGCCGCCGGTCTCGGCCAACTGTATCTCTCGATCGTTGTTCTTGATGTGCTGTGAGGTGGTGATGTGAGACGAGCCCGCGAGGCCGCCAAGGGTTGATATCGCTGGCCGTCGAACGGTATATGTGGCTTCCGCGACCCCACTCGGCTTTCAATCTGTCACGACCGAGTACGACGATCACACCCCCCGCGTTGAGGGGACGATCCCCGGGTGGCTATCGGGGACGCTCATCCGCAACGGCCCCGGTCGGTTTACCGTCGGCGACCAACGCGTCAACCACTGGTTCGACGGGTTGGCGATGCTGCGCCGCTATGCCTTCGATGATGGGGCGGTGCAGTACTCGAATCGACTGCTCCGCACTGAGGCGTACGCCGACGCCGAGGCCGGCCGCCTGACCGGCCAGTTCGGCACCGATACCCGAGGGTGGCGGCGGCTGATCTCAACGCTTCGCTCGGCCGGCCTCCCCGAGCCAACCGACAACGCAAACGTCCACGTTGCCCGGATCGACGGCGAGTATGTCGCCCTCACCGAGGCCCCACGCCGGATCGCTTCGATCCGGAGACGTTGGCGACCCACGGGTCGTTTCTCTCGACGATGATCTCACCGAGCACATCACCGCGGCACATCTCGTTGACGATCCCCACAGCGGGGAGCTGATCGGCTTTGCGACCCAGTTTGGCCTCCAGCCACAGTATCACATCTACCGAATTCAAAACGAGAGCCGGAGCCGAGAACGGATCACATCGATCGACGCCAACGGCCCGGCGTACATCCACGACTGCAGTGTGACCGATCAGCACGTCCTGATTGTTGAGTCGCCGCTTACGCTGTCGGTGATGCGCGCGCTCAATCCGTTTTCCGAGGGTGCGATCGATATGCTTCAGTGGAACCCCGAGCAACAGACGCGCCTGCTCGTTGTCGATCGCGACACCGGTAGGCTGGTTTCCGAGCCAACATTCGAGCCGACATTCTGTTTCCACCATGTCAACGCGTTTCGGGACGGCGAAACGATCGTCCTCGATCTTATCGAGTTCCCTGATGGCGACATTGTCGGCGCGCTGTCGATGGCTGAACTCGCCGGCGAGGGGTTTCCTGCTGTCCCGGATGGCCGGCTCATGCGGTATCGAATCGATCCTGCGACCGACAAGATCGAGCGGACACAGCTTTACAGCGGTGGGATGGAGCTCCCCCGTGTGCCGCGACAAACGATCAGCCGGGATCATCGCTACGCCTACGGGCAAGCCACCGACCGCGAGGGTGCAACCGGACTGGTGAAGGTTGACTGTGAGACGGCAACGACACAGGAGTGGTGGGAACAATCTGTCTACGTCGAGGAGCCGATCCCGATCCAGCGACCCGGCGGCGACGCGCGTGACGACGGTGTCGTGGTGGCGACCGCCCTCGACACAGCGCGAGAGCAGACCCGGTTGCTCGTCTTCGATGCCGAGACGCTGACGCTTCAGGGGCAGGCCTTCCTACCACACGCGGAGCCGTTTGGCTTTCACGGCCGGTTTTTTGCTGAGTAAGCAGCGCGTCGAAGGATGGCCGCCACGACGATCCGGTCGTGGTGTCGTGGCCGGGATGCAGGGCGGTTTTATCTGTGGTCGCGGAACAGATGTGTATGAGCGAGAAGCCGTCGTCGTCGACATCAGATGACACCGAGGGGCGGGCGGCCGACACTGTTCGCGCCGTTTACGACCGGATCGCTGACCATTTCGCGTCAACGCGTGCCTACGCATGGCCCGAGGTCGAGTCGTTTGTGACGGCGGTCGCCAACGGTGGTGGGCTCGGCCGCGCGCTTGATATCGGCTGTGGAAACGGGCGACACACGCAGCTACTGGCCGAGCATGGTGCTGATGCTGTCGGCCTCGATGTGAGTCGTGGACTGTTGTCGACTGCGGCCGCCCGTCGGGTCGAACAGTCGTTTCCCGCTGGTCTACTGCAGGGTGATGCCGCTTGTCTGCCGTTTGCCGACGACACTGTTTCGACGGCGGTCTATGTGGCGACACTCCACCATCTTCGGCCGGAGTCAACCCGCCGGCAGAGCCTCGCTGAACTCGGCCGGGTGTTGCAGCCGGGCGGCCTCGCCGTGGTCTCCGCGTGGAGCACCGCCCACGACCGGTTCGCCGCCGAGACAGCTATCGACACGACAATCGAGTGGACGCTGCCGGGCGGTGAGACGGTTGACCGCTACTACCACATCTACGATCCCGACTCGTTTCGGGCGGCAGTTGCTGCTGTCGAGGGGATCAATCCGCTCTCGGTGACCGTCTCCAGCGGCAACTGTTATGCGATCGTCACGACAGCCGATACCGATGTGGGAGCTATCGATCTCGCTATCGAATCGGTATTGTAACACTCGTGCACGACTGATGTGGAGTTATATGACCGGAGCGACAAAGGGTAGTACATGACTACAACGGATGGTGCGGACGCTGACGCCGAGCCGACAGAGTATGAGGTAGCAGTGATCGGTGGCGGGCCGGCCGGTCTTTCGGCCGCGCTCTATACGACGCGACTCAGTCACGACACGGTGCTCATCGACCGCGGTGGCGGTCGCGCGGCGATGATGCTAGATACGCACAACGTCATCGGGGTTCCTGAGGATGTGTCGGGCAACGAGTTCCTCCAGACCGCAACCGAGCAGGTCGAAAGCTACGGTGCCGATGTGGTTCGGGATCTCATCGACGAGGTCGAGCACACCGCGGACGACCGGTTCCACCTCAGCGGCAACAACACAGAGGTGATCGCCGACCGTGTCGTTCTTGGAATGGGGTTTTCCGACGAGCGGCCTGAGCCGCCGCTCCCCCGAACCGGAAAGGGGCTGCACTACTGTCTCCACTGTGATGCCTACATGTTCATCGACGAGTCGGTGTACGTGATGGGCACCGGCGAAGCCACCGCCCACGTCGCCATGATCATGCTCAACTTCACCGACGAGGTTGATATCCTTACCCGCGGCGACGAGATCGAGTGGAGCGAGGAAACCCAGAAACTTGTTGAGGGCCACCCGGTTGACGTGATTCACGAGGATATTGAGGGCCTGAACAGGGCCGATGATGGCTGGCTTGAGAGCTTTGAGTTTGAGGACGACACCGTCCGCGAGTACCGCGGTGGCTTTGCTATGTACGGCTCCGATTACAACACCGGGCTGGCAACCTCGCTGGGCTGTGAGTTAAACGATGATGGCACCGTTATCACCGGCGATCACGGTGAGACAACTGTCGACGGCGTCTACGCTGTCGGTGATATCACACAGGGCCACAACCAGATCCCCGTTGCGATGGGGAAGGGCGCGAAAGCCGGGTTGTCGATTCACAAGAATCTGCGGACATTCCCCATGTCACTGGAAGAGCTTGAGGCGAAGGGGCCGGTTGATGCGGGCGAGGTTCCCGGTGTGTCACCGGAGATCCGGGAAGCTGCCGAGGCGTTTGCCGACGACTGATCGACCTGAACCGGTAAGGTATTAGTGGGCGATCAGAAAGCAAACAGTGCGCGCCGGTGGTCTAGTGGTAGGACCTGAGCCTTCCAAGCTCATGGCCCGGGTTCAAATCCCGGCCGGCGCAGTTTTACAGAGGACAACAACAGTGAACGACTTTCATATCGCTCACGTATCGTTTGAGGCTGTCTGCAACACGCCGGATTTGAATCAAGGAGCCATGCGAACGTAGCGTGCAGAGCGACCGTGGTTCAAATCCCGGCCGAAGCGTCACGGTTACAAGCTATTGATACGATTGTATATCCTTTCTACTCTGTTAAAAATCAATTGTATATGGAACTCGACTGCAAACTATATGTAGAAAAGTCCGTTATAGTTTGTGTTTGTGGATATTTGTATCATCAGCTGACCGGTCAGGCAACAAAATTTACTCAAACCCGAGTTGTACATTATTTTGTTCACGAAGATCACACGTGTATTCCTATAATTGCCGCTTTAGTCAAACAAATGTATGCATATAGCGTGTAAACAAATGCAATGATGGCAAGAAAACCAGTCGAACCAAAACGATCAAGTATCAAATCAGGCCGATACGCGCGGTTCCGAGCGACGGCCGACAGCGGTTCACGGTACAGCCACCTGCGGGCAGCAACCGGGGCTGTCTACCGGCGACGATCACAGCGGCGACGCCGCTAGCGCGACTCCGCTGTCGTCCCACTGTGCCACCGTTTGGTGGCCACCCACTCCACCTGGTATCTGACCCACATGCTACTCATCCTGTGGGTTTTCGTGATGCTATCGTCGTTAGCAACCAGAACGTATCTTCGTCGTAACTGTAGTTTCCTCAGTCGTAAACGATGATCCAAGCGATTAGTTGTACTGCTCCTTGAGGTACGATGCGATCTCGGAGCTGTCGGCCAAGTAGCCGTCTGGCAGGTCGTCGTTGACAAGCACCGGAACACCGCGTTGACCGGTGACCGATGCCAGTTCGGAGCGATCAGCTTTCGATTCGGGGACAATCACTTCCTCGTGGTCGACATCGAGTACGTCCAAGACGCGACGGACACGTTTCGAATACGGGCAGTCGGGCCGGTCGTAGAGGGTGAATGCTGGCATGCATCTAAGACAACGATCGAGAGGAAAATAGCGATTTTTCAACAACCGATCGGAGTTGGCGCAAAGAGTGCTCAAACTTAGTTCAAATCCTGCATGGGTACTGTGCCGATTGGACAGATCAGACCGTACTGGTTACTCGTCGCTGTCGCCGACGCTGGACGTTGCCTCGGAGATCACTCTCTCGGTGTTGTAGTCCTCCGGCTCCCCGCCGAGTTTGTCCGCGAGATCAGCGCGGATGTCCTCGCGCTTGGCTTCCATCTGCTGGCGGAACTCCTCGGTCTCCTCGTCGGTCATCGGTTCCTGACCTTGTGCCATTGTTCGAACCGTCTGATGAATCGTTGAATATCCTCGGCTAACTGCGTTTCGAGGATTTCAGGCCCGCTATCCGGTGATTGTTCCACTGAGCGCGCGGATAGGTCGGTTCGGCAGAACACTTTTTACCGTTTCGCTGTAATCTGTAAACAGAGTTTAACAGTGTCACAGCCCGCACACCACGCCGACGGCGACATCGTTCGTGACTTCCTCTCGGTCGCGGACCTGCTTGCGGAGCCGCAGCTGGCGCGGCTCTACGCGTTTTTCGACCGCGAGGGGGCCGCGACAGTCAAAGACGCGATGGCGGCCCTCGATCTCCCGCAGGGAACGGCCTACAGCTACGTGGATCGACTCGTGGACGCTGGCGTGATCGAGATGACCCGCGACGAACAGCCCCGGCGGTACGCGGCCCGCGAGATCGACCTCACCGTGACGACGGCCGCTGGCGAGTACACGATCACGCCAGCACTGATCGACGCGGTCGGTCGACGCGAGACCGACGACGATATCGACACCTACATCGACCGCCACGGCGTCGCCGGCCTTGCGACAGCACTGACGTATGCTGTTCGGCGGGAACGCGGCGAGACGACCCACCGGCTCATGGCTGACGATCTGGATCTCTCGCCGCTTGCCGCAGAACTGATCCTACAGGCACTCCGGCCAGTCGTGACTGACCACTTTGCTGTCGATGCGTCCGGCGGCTCACTCGACGAAATCGACCGGCCGATGCCCCCAGCGACGCGTGAGTAGTCTCCATATCGCCGATACCGGACTGTTCGTTGCGATGGGCCAGCCGTCGAACAGCCGCTATCAAGCTGTCCGTCGGTTCGCCCGCCGCAACGACCTCACGTTCGTCGTTCCGGAGCGCGTCTACGAGGAGTTGACGAGCGATCAGCCGGCTGTCGAGAATCCGCCCGTCGACACTGCAATCGAAGCGGGCTGGGTAAAAGTCGCAGCACCGCTTCCGTTTTCGGAACCAATCGTATCTCGTGTCATGGACGGCGTCCAGCGATATATCGCCAACGCCGCTGATCAACCGGCCGACGAGATCGAGCAAGCCGATGCAGCCCTTGCCGCGCTGGCGGCCCACCACCTCAGCACGGGGCAGGCAACTGCGGCGTACATCTACACGATCGACATCGCAGCCGGCGACGGTGCTGAGACTGTTCTCGCCGATGAGGGATACGGCGACTCGGTGACGTTCGTCAGCGGATTCCGGTTCATCGATGATCTACTAGCGGACGACACTGACTGATGGATGTCCCTCTGGTAGATTGCTCCGACCACGAACCAAACGCGTTTTATATACTCACGGCAAAGCCACGGCAAGGAGATTACACTATGGAAATGCCACGCCGGATGAATACATACTGTCCGCACTGCGATGCTCACCACGAACACGAAGTCGAGAAGGTTCGCTCCGGTCGCTCGACCGGCATGAAGAAGGTCCAAGACCGCCAGCGCGACCGTCAGACGTCGACGATCGGCAACGCCGGGAAGTTCTCGAAGGTGCCCGGTGGCGACAAGCCAACGAAGAAAACCAACCTCACCTACCGCTGCAGCGACTGCGGCACCGCTCATATGCGTGAGGGATGGCGTGCCGGCCGACTCATCTTCCAGGAGTAAGTATGGCAGGCAACTTTGTTACCATCGAATGCAGCGACTGCGGCAACGAACAGGTCGTTTTCGAGAAGACCGCAACGGTCGTCAACTGCGCGGTCTGCGGCACCACCCTAGCAACACCGACCGGCGGCAAAGCCGACATCGACCACGAGATCGGCGAGACCGTCGAGGCACGGTAAGCTCCCCGATCAATGAAGTACAGTGGCTACCCTGAGGTCGGCGATCTTGTTGTTGGTGAGGTTGATGAGATCACCGATTTCGGCGTGTTCGTCGATCTGGATGAGTACGAAAACAAACGCGGGCTGGCCCACATCAGCGAGGTTGCCAGCGGCTGGATCAAAAACGTCCGCGATCACGCCCAAGAGGGTCAGACTGTCGTCGCCAAGGTGCTAGATATCAACGAGAGCTCCCAGCAGATCGATCTCTCGATCAAGGATGTCAACGAACACCAGCGCAAGGATACCATCCAAGCCTGGAAAAACCAACAGAAGGCCGACAACTGGATGGAGCTCGCCCTCGGCGAGGATGTCGACGACGACACCTACAGCACGGTCGTCAACGGCCTTCTGGCCGAGTTTGACACGCTGTATGCGTCCTTTGAGCAGGCGGCGATCCACGGCATCGACGCGCTTGACGACACCGATCTCGCCGACGAACACGTTGAGGCGATCGTTCAGACCGCCCGCAACAACGTCTCGGTGCCGTTTGTCACCGTTACGGGTTACGTTGACCTGCGCTGTCCAAGCTCTGATGGTGTCGACGACGTGCAGGAGGCACTCCAAGCGGCAGAGGGAAACGGCGAGGTGCCACCTGAGGTCGAACTTGAGGTTACCTACGTCGGCGCGCCCGAATACCGCATCAAGGTGCAGGCCCCCGACTACAAGACCGCCGAATCCGAGCTTGAATCGAGTGCATCTCGCGCCACCGAGGTCATCGAGACCGCCGGCGGCGAGGGCGAGTACCACCGTGAGCGACGCGAAGACGACGAATAATTCCTTTTGGCATGAAATCAGACATCCGGGTTTGCAGCGCGTGGGAGACCGAACACGATCGGCCGGTCTACAGTCTCGGCGACAGCTGCCCCGAGTGTGGGAGCCCGACCGAAACAGCGCGCCCGCGCCGTTCAGCC
>KB659966.1_pt42 | contig 16773 bp, 17 predicted proteins | sample 558768 | NCBI scaffold set KB644980.1 | reverse complement strand
TTTTCGTCAACTCCCGGCGCAACGCCGAGTCCGCGGCGGATCGACAGGCCGGCGTCGTCGCCGACCACCTGACACGCGAGGAGCGCGCCGAGCTCCGCGATATCGCAGGCGAGATCCGGCAGGTTTCCGATACCGACACCAGCGACGACCTCGCCGACTGCGTCGAGCAGGGCGCGGCGTTCCACCACGCCGGCCTCGCGGCCGAACACCGGAGTCTCGTCGAGGATGCCTTTCGGGATCGGTTGCTCAAGGTAATCTGTGCGACCCCAACCCTCGCCGCCGGTGTCAACACGCCGAGTCGGCGCGTCGTCGTCCGCGACTGGCGGCGCTACGACGGCGAGTTCGGCGGGATGCAGCCGCTCGACACACTCGAAGTCCACCAGATGTGTGGGCGGGCGGGCCGGCCCGGACTCGACCCCTACGGCGAGGCTGTGTTGCTGGCCGACAACAGCGAGACGATGGACGAGCTCTTCGAGCGGTACGTCTGGGCCGACCCTGACCCAGTGCAGTCGAAACTCGCCGCCGAACCCGCCCTCCGGACGCATCTGCTGGCGACGGTCGCCTCCGGATTCGCCAACAGCCGCGAGGGCCTATTTGAGTTCCTCGACGCCACGCTGTATGCGACCCAGACGGGCGACGAGGGGCGACTGGCGACGGTGACCGACACCGTGCTGGACTATCTGGAGCGCAACGAGTTCATCGAACGCGAGGAGGAGACAATCCGCGCGACGGGGATCGGCCACACCGTCTCGCGGCTCTATCTCGATCCGATGAGCGCCGCCGAGATCATCGACGGGCTGCGGTACGCCGAGGAGCACGCTGGTGACACGGCAGGGGAGGCGGCGAACGCGAGCCAGCGAGACGAGGAGCTGGAGCGGCCGGCCGCAGAGGAAGGGTTCGTCGCCGCGAGTGATCTGCAGTCGAACGGCGCGGGCGACGGTGGCGATGCCGATGCGGTTGACGACAGCGGCAGCGATGATAGCGACGATCAGAACTCCGCCCACCCGACGCCGCTCGGCCTGTATCATCTCGTCAGCCGGACGCCAGACATGTACGAACTCTACCTGAAGTCCGGTGACAGAGGGACCTACACCGAACTCTGCTACGAACGCGAAGGCGAGTTCCTCGGGCGCGTGCCCTCCGAATACGAGGAGGTCGCCTTCGAGGACTGGCTGGCCGCGCTCAAAACGGCGAAACTGCTCGAAGACTGGGCCAGCGAGGTCGACGAGGACCGGATCACCGAGCGATACGGGGTCGGCCCCGGCGACATCCGCGGGAAGGTCGATACCGCCGAGTGGCTGCTCGGCGCGGCCGAACAGCTGGCCGGCGAACTCGATCTGTCCTCCCGCGTGGCCATCCGCGAGGCGAAAAAGCGGATCGAGTACGGCGTCCGCGAGGAACTCCTCGACCTCGCGGGTGTGCGCAACGTCGGCCGGAAGCGCGCTCGCCGGCTCTACGAGGCCGGGGTCGAGAGCCGTGCCGACCTCCGGGAGGCAGAGAAAAGCGTCGTCCTCGGCGCGCTCCGCGGGCGGGCGAAAACGGCCGAGACGATCCTCGAAAACGTCGGCCGGCAGAACCCCGCGATGGACGACGTGAGCGCGGCCGAGACGCCGACCGCCGCGGTCGGTGGGGGCGACGGCGAGAGCGGCGGCGAGCGCGACGGGACGACAGCCGCCGACGAGGGCGACGACCAGTCGAGTCTGGGTGATTTCGGGTGAAGAGCGTCGTAACCACCACGACGATCGAGGATATCGACGCCTTCCTCGCCGACATCGAGGCGATCAGCGACGCAACCGGCGCGGCCGTCCAGTGTTTCGACGCCGACTACGTCGCCGGCGAGCGCCACCTCCGGCGGGCGGTGAGCCTCGCCGCGCGGGCCCGCGAACAGGGGACAGCGGTCGCCCACGACCCCGCGATCGAGATCCTCCTCTATGCGGCCGGTCGCCGGCAGATCAATCAGGCACTCGATATGGGCGTCTCGGCGGGCGAGATCGACGTTGCCGGCGTCGTCACCGGCGGCGACGAGGCGGCGGCTGCCCGGCGGCTCGCCGACCGACTCGATACCACAGCCACGGACGAGGGAGTCGGCGTCGGCGACACCGAGACCCTCAAATCGTTCTTTTCGATCACCGACCGCGAACTGGCCGTTGTCGACGGCGGTATCGACGCTGTCGTGCTCGAACGGGTCGCGCTGCTCGACGTGAAAAAGTAGCCACGACGGTGTACCCCTGCGTTTCAACTGGAGATCAGATGACGTGCGTCAGACATTGAGCCGGTCAGCATGTCAATCGAACCGAAACCACGGCTCGTTTCGGACGTTCGTGACAGCAGACCATACTGTCGGCGTGTGTCGACCCGCCTGTCGCAGGGGCCGGTTGCGGTGTGGGAGTCGCGTGCTGTTGATGACCAGTAGGGGCTCGATTCACGGTGAATCGGCAGGCAGGACCGACATTTTGCTGCTATCGAACGATGAATTTATTATACATAAGCCACATAATTTAGATACCGTCTGGTGTCTCGGTTTTCAGTGTTGAACATGGACTGCGACTGGCGGCACCAGGCGGCTTCTTCATTCCGGTGACGCGGTACTGTACACCGAAAGCTTGGCTGCCGTCGTTTGCGCGTTGATGGGCTGATATCACGACGAATAATTTCCGGTGAGTGATTATTTCGAGTTGGTGAGCCGTAGTGCTCGGTGGCGATGATACCAGTCACCGGCGGAGACTGATGACGTTCGTCGGCGAGAGTTGAGGACAACAGCCACGTTTTGTCTTTCAGTCCTGATAACAGCAAACATTCATTATCCAACACTGTCACCCACAGGTATACTCGGTAGCGGCTGTCTTGGTTGACTGTAGGCTATATTTCCCTGATGTCAATAGGAGCCGTTATCAGAATAGATAATTCAATATCAGGTTTTAATATCATTCCACTCGCAGGTTTCGATTAGCGTCTGTGGGTGCTGGTCACACTCACAGACCAGCAGTTACAGAAACCCAAGACCCGCTTTCTCGATAGCTGTGTTTCTCGCTGGAGAGATGACTGCGTGACTCGTGAGCGATGTATACGCATGACTCCGTTGCGCTGAGGTCTGTGAGGAAAACGACGGCGTTGGATAGTTCCACCAGGATTCGAACCTGGGTCGTTGCCCCCAGAAGGCAACAGGATTGGCCGCTACCCCATGGAACTGAACGGTTCGAAGGGAGTGGATGAGTTTACAAAACCGTGTCGATTCCCGGGTTGTCGTCGGCCAGCGACATCGCCGCCAGCCGTGACTGTATCAGCAGCTATTTGTCCGGCAGCGACCCTCCGTTGGGTATGTACATCGGCCGTTTCATCGTCGTCGGCCCGGGGATCGGCGCCTACCGCGTCTCCTCGCGGTCGTTCCCGAACCGTCGCATCACCGACCGCGACGACCTGCTCACCGTCGAGCCCACCCCCGACGCGCCCGAGACGGACAACCCCTACGTCTCCTACAACTGCCTGCAGGTGGTCTCGCCACCCGCCAGCGACAGCGAGTGGGTCGTCGTTGGCAACGGCTCGCACGTCGATCCGATTGCGGAGAAAGTCGAGCTGGGCTATCCCGCCCGCGACGCCCTCGCCGACCCGCTGCTCGCCCTCGACTACGAGAAAGACGACTACAACACCCCCCGGATCGCGGGTGTCGTCACCGCCGACGCCGCCCACATCGGCACCGTCCGCGACGACGCCCTGCTCGTCGAGGCCGTCGACGAGCCGACACTGGTGGCGACCTACGAGGAAGACAGCCCGCGGCCCTACGAGTTCGACGCTGCCAGCGCGGCCGACGCCGCCGGGGCCGTCTACGACGCCGACTACGAACACGCGATCTGTGCCGCGGCGGCGACCGTCGACGACGGTGTCGACTACGCGATTCACAACGGCGAGTAGCCGTCACGCCGGTTAGTCGGCGAACTCGTCGGCGACCGTCGCACCGACGCGGACAGCGTTCTCGATCCCGAGGTCGAACACGTCCCGCGTGATGCTCTCGGCGGGATCACCACCGGCAGGCTCGCGGTCGAAGTTCGCCGCCGCGCGGATCGAGAGATACTGGTCAAGCAGGCCGAACCGCTCCAGTGCCGTCGCGGTCCCGGCATCCTCCATCTCCGTCGTCGCGAACCCATCGACACCGACAGTCGCACACCGGGATTCGATCTGTGCGGCCGCCGCGGTGCCGTGATAGACCTCGTCGCCACATGCCGTCGGGCCAACCCCGACCGTCGGCGAACGGTCGTCGTCGTACTCGTCGCGGATCGCCTGTGCTGCGTCGCTATCGGCCAGCACCGCCTCGCTGGCGGCCGCAGCCGCGCGGTCGACGAGAGCGGGATCGAGCTCCCAGACGTAGTCGTCGACGAGCCACCCCATCGGTCGCGTCGTCTCACCGAGCCGGAGTTTGATGTCGCCGTCGACCACGCGGTCGGCGACGAACACGGAACCGAGCGTGCCCGCGGCCGGGGCAACGCCAGCGATACCGACGGAGATGATCGTCGCGTTGTCGAGGGCGACCGCCTCGCCTGCCGCGAGCGCGCTGACGGTCGTTGCCGCCGCGCTTTTGCCGATGCCCGTCGGCGCGAGGACGAGGCCCGCGTCGGGTGCGTGCCGGACGGGATGGAGCGACACCGGGCACGTCGACCGACGCGAACTCGTAGCGGTCGAGCCACGGCTCAACCTCGGAGGCGTCGCCGGTGTACTCGGCGTCGGTAAACGCCGGCAGGACGACGACGTCGGGATGTAGCGTCATGGTAGGTGTCGAGACAGCCGGCCACAGAAGGCTTCCGACGCCCCAACGCATATTTCGCCGCCGACAGAACGTGGTGGTATGCGATACGGCGTTGTGGCCGACATCCACGGCAATCTCCCGGCCTTTGAGACCGTGACCGACGCGATGCCGGCCGTCGACCGGTGGCTCTGTGCCGGCGATGTCGTCGGCTACAACCCGTGGCCCGCCGACTGTGTCGCCCGGGTTCACGAGCTCGATGCCACGACCGTCATAGGCAACCACGACCGCGCGGTCGCCAGCGACACCGGGTTCCGGTTCAACTCGATGGCGGCAGCAGGCGTGGAATACGCCCGCAAGGAACTCGGCGACGACGCCATCGACTGGCTCGCCGCCCTCCCCGACCGCCGAACCGTCGCCGACGGCGAGATTTTGATCGTCCATGGCCACCCAGACAATCCGGATCGCTACACCTACCCCGACGAGTTCGGCCCGGAGATGCTCGACGGCGACGCTCGCGTGACGATCACCGGCCACACCCACGTCCAGGGCGTCCGGGAGTTCGACGAGGGCGTCGTACTCAACCCCGGCAGCGTCGGCCAGCCACGCGACGGCGATCCCGACGCCGGGTTCGCGGTCGTCGAGATCGACGATGAGACTGGTGATATCGATGTCGAGACCCACCGCGTCAGCTACGATATCGACCGCGTGGTCGACGCTGTCGGTGAGGCAGGATTACCGGAAAAGATCGGGCGGCGACTGCGGAGCGGGCGATAGCAGCGCGGGCAGCCGGGAACGGCTACCGGCGGATCAGACCTCGTTCTGGACGATCTCCAGCGTCTCCTCGCGGTCCTCCCACGCGACAAACAGCGCGATAGAGGTCGCACTCGTGATCACGTTGTGGAGGTTGATCCCGGCCTCGGCGATCGGCGTCAGCACCGTCTGTATCACGCCCGGGCGGTTCGGGAGTTCGCCGCCGGTCACGCGGATCACGGCGATATCGTCCTCGACAGTCACACTCGATAGCGTGGTTCCGCTGACGACCTGGTCGTGGAGGACCGGTTCGGCCTCGTCAGCGAGGTCGCTGTTGACGTAGAAGGTAATCGAGTCCATCCCGCTGGCGACGGCGTCGATATTGATCTCGGCGGCCCGCAACGCGTCGGAGAGTTCGGCGAGAATCCCGGGGCTGTTGCGGATCGACCGCCCGGCGACCGTGAGACAGGCGAGGCGCTGTTCCTGCATGTCGATCAGGTTCTCGAACTCGCCTTCGATCTGGGTGCCGCCGGTCAGCAGGTCGCCGTGCTGGTAGTGGACAACCCGGACGTCGAGGTGTTCGTTCTTGTAGGACAGCGCGCTCGGCGCGACGACCTCCGCGCCGCGGAAGGAGAGATTGCGGAGTTCGTCGACCGAGATGCGACCGACGTTGCGTGCGCCCTCGACAACGCGGGGGTCGCCGGTCATGACGCCCTCGACGTCGGTGACGATGACAACCTCGTCGGCGTTCATGTAGTTGCCGAGCATGACGGCCGTCGTATCGGAGCCGCCACGGCCGAGCGTCGTGATATCGCCGGCGTCGCTCTCCGCGAGAAAGCCCGTGATGACCGGGACGACGCCGTCGAGCTGTGCGGCCAGCTCGGTGGCGCGTTCCTGCGTCGCCTCGACGACGACCTCGCCGCGGTCGTTGGTGATGATCGGCCACTGCTCGCTGCCCGGCTCTAAGAAGAGCGCGTCGACATCGCGAGCGCCGAGGGCCGCCTTCAGCATGCGGACACTGGTGCGTTCGCCCATCGAGACGATCTCAGCGCGATCCTCGTCGGAAACGTCGAACTCGATATCGTCGATCAGTTCGTCGGTCGTCGACCCCATCGCGCTGGCGACGACGGCGATCTGGTGGCCGGCCTCGACGGCGTCGGCGATGGAGTCCGCGGCCCGGTTGATCCGCTCGCCCGTGCCGAGACTCGTCCCGCCGAACTTGGCGACTACGCGCATGACCACCCACCTCGTGCGACCGGCGACACAGCCAGCGGCGTGGCCGCCCGAACTGTGCACCACAACTCGTGTTGACACATGCCCGCTTCTTACGAGGGGTCCCGCATAACAGTGTTCACTTTGCGGTCGGCGACGAGGATCAGAACCCGAAGAACGGAACGAACCGGAAGACGATGTACGCGCCGACCGTCGAGATCACCGGGACGACGTTCTGTAACACCAGTACCCGGGCGGTCGTCCCAGGGCTGAACAGCTCGTCGGCCGCGGGGATGTCCGCGGGGTCCTCCTCGCCCATGTCGGGGATTGCCTCACCCTCGGTGTCGGCGGCGAGTGCGCCGACGGAGACCCGGGCGTCGCTGGCCCGCTCTGTGATCGACGGACCCGCCCGCACCGTCCGGGTCGCTCGTCCCCAGCCGAGCCCGATGATCGACATCGTGGCGATGACGACGAAACTCGCCGGGATCTTGATCGCCGAGAGGCCGATAACGAGCAGGGAGCTGACGGTTGCGACGACGATAGCGGCGGTCAGCGGCAACGAGGTGATGTCGCTGCCGAGGGTGTCGAGCGTCCGCCGGGCGATGGTGAACGCGCCGACGCCGACCGCGAGACAGGCGATGGCGATCCCGATGTTCATCGAGATCTCGCCGCTGCCGACCAGTGGCGCGATGGCGTTGGCGACGTTGCTCGTCCCCGAGCTAAACGCCATGATACAGCCGATGCCGACGACGACGCCGGTGCCGAACAGCTCCCGACGGGTCGTGCCGGGCCCGGTTTCGACCGTCGGCAGTGCCCCCTCGCGGTCGACGGTCACCAGGGGGCCGTCGCTCTGGACCAGCGCGATCCGGCGGTTGAGCGCGGGGTAGAAGTAGCGACCGATGACCGCCGACACCCAGAAGCCGATGATCGGCGCCACGAGCCACCACGAGACGATCTCGCCCATCACCGCCCAGTCGAGCGCGCCGCTGGCGAGACCGAGCCCCGCAATCGCGCCGACGGCGGTCATCGAGGTCGAGGCGGGGACGCCGAAGACGTTGCCGACGAACAGCGCGAGACCGATGAAAAACAGGACCGTGATCGAGGCGGGCAGCGTGAAGACGCCCGGATCGGTGACCAGTTCGCTCCCAAGCGTGTCGACGACCCGGCGGCCGATGGTCCACCCACCGGCGAAGAAGAAAACCGTCATCAGCGCGGCGGCGCCCGTCTTGCTCAGCGCGCCCGAGCCGACGGCCGGCCCGAACGCCGGCCCCGTGTTGGAGCCGCCGATGTTGTAGCCGACAAAGAGGGCAACAGCCACACCGACCAGCAGAAGTGCCTCAGTCACGCCCGCTGATTTGACGGCAGTATCAATAAGTCGTCGGATTCCACACCGACGGCTGGCTTTTTGTCGGTCGACGCCGGAGGAGCCGCCATGCAGACGCTGACCGAAAAGCGGGTCTTCGGCGCGAAAACCGGAACGACCGAGGTGTTCGTCGCCACCGACACCGGGCTGGTCGTCGTCACCGTCTCGGCCGAACAGGTCGGCACCTTCGGGCTCACCTATCGTGGGTCGGTGACCGCTGTCGCGGCCGACGCCGAGCACGTGTTGCTCGGCACCGACGAGGGGCTGCAGTACAGCCGCCTCGACACCGCCGACCGCGCGTCGTCGCCACCGAAATTTACCTTCAGCACGGTCGGCGACGGCGACATCGGCCGGATCACCGCCGTCGGCTTCGGGCCGACCGGCCCACTCGTCGCCGACGACGCAGGCGGAATCTTCAGCGTCGATCTCAACAGCGAACAGCACGAGCAGGTTGGCGAGATGGGCGACGTGAACGCTATCGACGGCGGGCTGATCGCGACCGCCGACGGTGTCTCCCGGTTCGACGACGGCGCTCTCACGCATGTCGGGCTCGACGCGGCCAGCGATGTCACCGGCCACGGCGTCCCGCTGGCGGCCACGGATGACGGACTGTTCCGGCTCGGCAACGGCTGGCTGTCGGTCGCCGACGGCCCCTTCGAGAGCGTCGCGGGCGACGGCCACGGCCATGCGTCGGCGGTCGGCCCCGACGGGCTCCGCACGCAGGCGGAAACCGACGGCGAGTGGGACAGAGAGGAGCTACCGGTCGACGAAGCGGTCGCCGATCTCGCCTACGGGAGCGGACTGCGAGCCGCCGTCACCGAGGCGGGCACGCTCTGTGTCACCGCTGGCGACGGCTGGCGACACCAGCGGCTCGGGCTGCCGGGCGTCTCGGGCGTCGCGGTCGCCGGGAGCGAGTCGGCATGAGTCGTGTGACTCTTATCGAATACAGCGAACCACGCCTATCGATGTTCTATCGTAGCCTGCCGTGTGGGACACAGGACACAGTTTGAACTGAGGACAGGCACGGTGTAGCGGCAGTCGGTGGTAATTGATGCAGCCGTAGTATGTCGTAACTCGGTCCCACTGCCTCAGTATCCGCCACCACCGCCGCCACCAGTATAGGTCACCTCGGTCTCATTGGTGATCGACTCGGACACGGTTGTTCCGTTGTACGTAACTGTCAGATTCACTGTCGTTTCATCGGTATCGGTGTCGTACGACGCCTCATAGCTGAATGTGTCTGTGATCCCTCCCTGTAGTGATCGACTTGTGCCGGTCGTGATCGTGTCATCCGATGCGGTGATCGTTACCGTTCCTGTCGCAGATGTATCACCGGCATTGCGCAGGGTGTACTCGACTGACTGCAACTCGTCTTCATCCCACTCCGGTGAGAGTGACCTGATCCGTATCTCCCCGGGACGGACAGTCGTCGTAATCTCGCGTTCGACAGTAGACGCAGATGTCTCGACGACCACGCGGAGCGTTATCTCGCCGGTTGCATTCGTTCGATACACGTTGCCACCATCACCGAGGTCGAATGTCGCGGTCTCTCCCGGTGATACCGTGCGCGAGGAAGTGTTTGCGATGGGTGTCTGGAGACGATATACCGAAACCGACGCATCCGTCGGGAGGTCTCCATCGTTGGTAACATCCACCGAGAGGTTGGCAAGTGTGTTACCATTCCACGTTGGGGTTACGTTGACCTGCGGCGTCGGGGCAGCCACGGTAACCGGTTGTGAGTCCAGAAGGGTATCATTCTGTGTCAGCCGTATCGAGTAGTTGCCTGATCGGTCAGGGAGAGCCAGTCGAGTCTGATTGCGCGGATTATCCACCGATTGGCTGGTGATGGTTGTTTGATTCGCATCAACTAACGAGAGAGTAGCGCTACTGACAGTGCGATTAAACGAGATCACCGCTTCGCCCGTTTCACCGCTGATTTGGATGTCAGATATCTGTACTGCCGAAGCGGTGACGCTGGCGTCGTCTGTTGCGGTAGTACTGTCACCAGTCGTCGGGCCGGCGCAACCTGCGATGAGGATCAGTACGACGGCTCCAAGCACTGCCCGGTTGGATTTCAACATACCATCAACTGGGCTCCTATCGATAAGAGCCTTATTCGGATTGGGTTCCGGCCGACGCGTCCGTGTTCACGATGCCGGTCGTGAGGATGTACTGGACGGCCTGTTCGACGGTCATATCGACGTCTTCGATCCTGCTGACCGGGACATGGGTGAGATGCCCGCCCATCACCGGGTTGGGCGCCATCGGCAGGAACACAGTGTGATACGCCGCCGACGCATCGCCTCTGAGACGGTCTGCGGCCGTCGCAACGCTTTCGGGTGGCGATTCAGACGTGAGAAACGCCAGCGTGTATGCGTTTTCGGCCGGAAACTCAACCAGTTTCACCTCGCGAAACTGTGCGCCATCCTCGCTGGGATCCAACACCAGATCGCTCATCTGGCGCGTCGTCTGATAGACCGACCCGATGCCGGGGAGCTGTGTCACGTAGTTATCGATCGTTTTGATGATATTTGCGCCGACCTGCTGCTGTGCTATCGTGCCGATAATCAGCACCACGATCCCGATGAGCACCACGCTCAACGCCTGAATAATGATCACGATGGTCCCCGATTCGACGCCGCTCTCGGACAGTATGTTGCTGATCGGTGAGAGGACCCCGCCGACGAAATTAAACAGTGCCAACAGCACCCACGCCGACACGGCGAGGGGAATTACCACGGCGATACCCGTGAGAAACCGTCGCTGGAGATTCTGCTCTGACATCTATCCCAGACGTGTTTTTGCAGGGTGAAGAATTTTACAGCGCACTACGTTCGCTTCTCAGGTAGCACGGAGTGGTCGTGTGATCCGCAGCAACGGGACCGAGGGGAGGCCGCCACGGCGTGCAGGGAGTTCAAGACCCACGGGACCACACACCCGGTATGCAGCTTTCGGAGGCAACGTGGCCCGAGGTGGAGGCTTGCGACACCGACCTCGCCGTCCTGCCCGTCGGGAGCACCGAACAGCACGGCCCCCACGCCCCGCTCGGCACCGACGCGATCACAGCCGAACGTGTCGCCGCAGCCGGCGTCGACAGCTACCGCGAGCGAACCGGCGACGAGATCCCGGTCGCGCCGACGATCCCGGTCGGGATCGCCGCCGAGCACCGCTCATTCGACGGCACGCTGTGGGTCTCTCCCGACACGTTCCGCGCGTACGTCCGCGAGACGGTCGCCAGCCTCGCCCACCATGGCTTCGACCGCGTCGTCATTGTCAACGGCCACGGCGGCAACAGCAACGCGCTCCGTGAGGTAACAGGCACAATCTCGCGGGAAGACGCGGCTTACGCGGTCGCATTCACGTGGTTCGAGAGCATCGACACCGAGGCAGAGATGGGCCACGGCGGCCCCGTCGAGACCAGCCTGCTTCACGCGGTCGACGACGGCCTCGTCCGGGCTGACGAACTCGACGCCGCCGCGGCGGGCGCCAGTGAGGGCTGGGGCGAGTGGGTTGCCGGTGTCAACCTCGCTCACGACAGCGACGAGTTCACCGACAGCGGCGTCGTCGGCGACCCACGAGAGGCGACGGCCGACCTCGGTGAGCGACTGCTCGACCGGAGCGGTGAGGCACTGGCCGACGTGCTCGCGGCCGTCGGGAGTCGAGAGGTATAGCGAAAAAAGCAGCCGTCAGTCGTCAGCGTCGCCGTCGTCCGCCGCGTCGTCGTGGGCGTCCTGTAGCTCGCTACGGAGCTGCGGGACCGTCCCCGTTAGCTCGCCTACGTCGTCGTGAACAGTCTCGATGGTCTCCAGCAGCGACTCCACGGCCGCAATCTCGCTTTCCAGATCATCGGCGTCCTCGAAGGCGTCGGCCCGCTCGCCGAGTGTGTACCACTTTTTCGCCTGCCGGAGTTCCTCGGAGGCGTCACCGACATCAAGGGCCGATTTCAGACCGTTGAGGACACCAAGGATGTTGTCAGCACTCGTCTCCCAGACCGCATCCGCCGTCGGCAGTTCTTCGTGGGCGGCCGTCAGGTGGCGTTCCACGTCCTCGCGCGTCTCGGCGGCAGCCTCGCCGAAAAGTTCGTCGTCGTCGAATGTCGCTTGGCTCATACCCCTAAATTGCGCCGTGAGGGGTTAAAAACGAGCCCGAAAGTGAAAGTGAAACGGATCGCGCAACGACCCTCGCTGTCTTCGCGCTACGACCCGTTGCCAGCGGCTGCGTCGCGGGACGTGTCGTCGCCGTCGACCGAGACCAGTTTCATCCGCGGGTAGCCGTTCTCCATTTCCATCCGCGTGTGTGCGGTGACGCCCTCGTGGTCGATTCGCATCTCGACGGTCATTAGGCTGCCAGTCAACTCCGTGTAGCCGTTTGCGTGGTCGATAGCGTCGGCCACGCGCTCGTCGTCGATGGCGACGGTGACCGATTCGCAGAACGGCTGGTTCTCGATGGATTCGGCCATCGCGGTTTCGAGGCTCCGCGTGCTGTCGGGGCTGACCGGCGTCCCCGCGAACTGGTGGTACAGCGAGCCGAACTTGATGCCAGCCTCGAAACAGGCCTGCTGGGTTGGCGTTGCCATAGATCGTATTCGGTCCGGGACGGCTAAGAGATGCCGGATTGGAGCACCGGTCGCACCGTCGCCAACGGCCGACAACGCAGGGTCGGCGGTCACCGGAGAGAACCGCGCGTTACTTAGGCGTCCTCGTCCCCTAGTCGAGTGAATGGCGCGACCTGTGCTGTTGACCGGGGCTGGCGGTCGTGTCGGGCAGGCCATCCTCCGCAACCTCGGCCCGGCCTACGACTGGCGGCTGCTTGATCGTGAACCGCTGCCCAGCGAGAAGCTCCCCGAGGGAACGGACAAGGGCGATGTCCACGTCGTCGACGTGACCAACACGCAGGCGGTCAGGGAGGCAGCCGAGGGCTGTGATGTGATTATCCATCTGGCCGGCGACCCGCGGCCGAACGCGCCGTGGGAAAGCGTCCTCCAGAACAACATCGACGGCACGCGGTCGGTGCTGGAGGCCGCCGTCAGTGCCGGTGTCGAGAAGGTCGCCTTCGCCTCCTCGAATCACGCGGTCGGCAACTACGAAACCGAGGCCAAGAAGCCGGAGCTCTATCGCACCGACGACGATTTCGCCCTCGACGGGACCGAGCTCCCGCGGCCGAGCAACCTCTACGGCGTCTCGAAGGCCGCCGGCGAGTCGCTGGGTCGGTACTACCACGACGAACACGACCTCTCGGTCGTCTGTGTCCGGATCGGCAATCTGACCGAGGGGCATCCACCCCGGAACTACGAGCGCGGGCAGGCGATGTGGCTCTCCTTCGGCGACTGTGCGCATCTCTTCGACTGCTGTGTGACCGCCGACTACGGGTTCGAGATCGTCTACGGCATCTCCGATAACGACCGGAAGTACTACTCTATCGAGAATACGCGGCGCGTCCTCGATTACAACCCACAGGACAACTCCGCCGACTACCACCTCGACGGCACCCCGAAAGACGAGGCCTGACGCGGCAGCGCGGCCGATTCGTGAGATGCGTCCCGAGTGCGGCAGCTACGTGACCAGCGACTCCAGTTGCTCGCGGCGACGACCGAGATCGAAATGCGGCTCGATGTCGGGGCTCTCGATCAGGCGGTCGAGCGTCAGAAACACGTCGACACCGTCGGTTTCGAGGCGTTCGAACAGCGATTCGATGGTCGACCGGTTGAGCGCCAGCGAGTCGAGGTGCTGGAGCAACGCCACGAGTGCCACACCGGCCTCGCCGCGTGGAAACCGGTCGTGGATCGTCTCGAACGCCGGTTCGGCGTCAGCAGCTGGTGGCTCACAGTCGGTCACACGGAGACACTCCCCACAGCAGACGAGGCCCGCGGCGTCAGTTTCGGTGAGCGATTCGGGGACGGCCATCGCGACCCGAGGTCCCTCGCAGTGTGGACACTGATCGGTCATACGGACGCATCGACGGCAGCAGGCAAAACAACCCGGATCACAGGTGATGTACACGTCGCTCTCGGACGAGCACCGGCGAAAGGTAGGGGTAGGGTGAACCAAGGCCGTTCGTGCCTCGGCTCTCGATGTTGAACACGGATATCCTGTGACTGCGACCAACACTCACAGACGGCGTTTGTACATGGTGGGTGGAACGGTAATAAGAATGGCTCTGCAATTATTTTGTTTGATACTCGGAGATGTAGCCGAGAGCAATGGCTTTGAGCAGTAGTTGTGTCTGTCAAACACCATATAAAGCCTGTGCGATACGTCTGATTATTGATTTCGAAGCTATTGATATTTATCGAGACCAAAGGTGCGAACTGAGAACGATTAGTAGCTTGCAGTAGCAGATGTAAAGTGAAGAAGCCGCCTGGTGCACCAGTCGCAGCCATGTTCAACACTGAAAACCGAGGCACCAGACGGTATATTGTATAATGCACCCTACCAATATAAAAATACCGCTTTGATTGCTCGTTACCCGGGGCTGTGGGTCGCCGATTTTATTACTGCTGATAGTTCCGGAGTGCGACGGCGGTAGTGAACAGGGACCAGCATGCGTCTGCTCAAGCGAGACGGCGTTGAGAAACCACCACAGCGATACCACGTGTCGCGCAGCGCAGACGGCTGCTCGCAAACCAGGGGTGCTACTGGCTGGGAGTGCCACCGACGGACACCAGCCGCGACGAAGGATTGCGGGAGTTCGAGGCCCCAAATGTCGCTAGCGATAACGGAGTCAACTGACCGAGAAACGTAGATACAACCGGTTGCAAGTAGCTGTCTGGCGATTTACGCCATGGAAGAAGCCGTCTGGTGCCGAAAGTTACAGTCCATGTTCAACACTGAAAACCGAGGCACCAGACGGTGAGTATATGTATTGATTTCACAGGTATAAAACTACCGGATAGTATCAGTCGTCAGACACAGCGATCTCGGCATCGGCGTCGGCCGGCGGCACCTCCTCGTCGTCGGCCTCCTCCTTTTTGGCCTTGATTTTCTTCATGCGGAAGATCTCCTCGCGTTCCTGCTCCTCAAGTTTCTGTTCGATATACTCCTGATTCTCATAGAGCTCCGGCAGGAGCTTGAATTCGAGGGCGTTGACGCGGCGTTTGGTCGTCTCGATCTCGGTGAGCATCTTCTTCATCGCGGTTTCGACCTCGGCGGCGAGGATGATCGTCTCCAGCAGTTCCTCGTAGGCGTCGGCCGCCTCGTCGATGCGGGCCGACGAGCCGAGCAGGCCGTAGCCACGCTCGTCGAGGGACTTCTTGACCTTCGAGGAGTCGATCTGCGGGACGACGACGCCCATGATGTTTTTCGACTGGATCGTGATCTCGGGGTGCTCCTTGAGTGCCGAGGCGGCCCCGCGGACCGCGACATCGCCCTCCATCGCTCGCGCCATATCGAGCTTGCGCTGGGCGGTCTCGTAGTTTTCGTTGAGATCGCTGCGTACGTCCTGAGCCTGATCGAGAATGTCCATGAACTCCATGATCAGGCCGTCACGCTTCTGTTCGAGCGTGTCGTGACCGCGCTCGGAGAGCTCGATGCGGTCCTCGATTGCCATCAGGTTCTTGCGTGTCGGTTTGACGTCCTCAGCCATCGCTTACTCTACAGTTAGGGGCCACAGTGTTAATCCTTTCAGTTTGCCCGAAAAATGGAGCCGCACCGAAACCGAACCGCGTTGTTCGTCGCCTGTGCGTGATCGCGTCGATCAGTCAGCGGGCTGCGCGCTGCCGCTGTCACTGCCGCCACCGACCGATTTGAGCACATCGTGGTTCTGCAGCAGGTACGCACCGTAGCCGACTTTCGCAGTGATATCAAGCACCATGAAAGCAGCTGTCTCGGTAGCCAGTGGAATGATCTCAAGCGTACCCTCAGTACCGAGGATCCAGACCACTGGGTAGGCCAGCCACAGTACGATCAGAGCATTTTTTAGCGTGCTCGTCAGGCTGCGGGCCGCGTCCGACTGGTTCGCTGCAGCCGCGCTCAGTGTCTGTGCGAGAACGTATAGCAACACGAGTAGCGCACCTGTGCTGATACCCCACCAGACGATGCGGTAGATTGGCTGTGCCACGAATGCACCAATAAGACCGGTTGCGATCATGAACACGTCGAGACCGACGAGTGTGTATATCGTTTCCCGGTCGGCATTGGCGAGCAATGCGATATCCAACAGTAGCAATGGTGTTGTGAACAGCCAATCAGTGTACCGTGCCCAGTAGATTGGCAGTGTCTCACCGTTTGCCAGTGTCACGTTTGCTACACCGAGGCCGCTCGCCATCGCGAAGTACATGCTGAAGGCGATGGTCGTGACGAAAATGTTTATTGCGTAGAATTGCTTGAGTTTTGTATCCTTTACTCCCCATCCTCGGCCAAGGAAGTACAGTAGTCCCAAGGCCATTCCAATTGTGCCGATCCATAGGAAGGTACCCTCTCCTCCTGGTGTGTATCCAACCATATGCAATTACTACGTTTGCAATGAATCAACAAGTAAGTTAGGATTTCAGAAGCAAGGTGCTATCAGTTGTCGCAATGAATAGAGCTACGTCTTACCAAGTCAGTGGCACAATTTCCGGTGTTTCCGAAATAATTCCATCAACCCCGAGCTTTTGAAGAGACACAGCAGCGGTCTGAGTCGTGATCGTCCAAACGTTTAGCTGCCAGTCGGCTGTCTGCGCCGCCTCACGCAACGACTTACCGGCCGATGAGAGACACAATGACTCGGTGAA
>KB659941.1_pt9 | contig 16793 bp, 21 predicted proteins | sample 558768 | NCBI scaffold set KB644980.1 | reverse complement strand
CCCGCGAGCAGGAGACAACAAAAGGCGTGATCCACCAGACGACGATCTGCGGGACCGAAACCGAGGCCCGCGAGTTCTACATCGACGTGTTCGAACGGGAGTTCGGTGTCGAGCCGTACCGCGAGAACGACGCGAAAATCACCGTCTCGGGGCGATTACCGCGAACGTTCTTCGACACCGTGCTGGACGCGGGCATCTTCGCGGAGACGAAACGGGTCCCACAGTGTGTTTTCAACGCGCCAACGTCGATTATCGCGGCTTATCTCCGGGGGTATTTCAGTGGCGATGGGGGCATCGCTGCGGACAGCCTCACGGTGTCGGCGACGACAGTCAGCCCAGAACTCAAACAGGATGTACTGGCGTTGCTCACGCGGCTCAACATCGCAGGCAGAGTGACGACCACCGAACCAGTGCAGCTTGCCGAACAGTTCCCGGAGTTCTACGACAGCGATGACCCGTCATTGGCGGCACAGAGTTACAAGCTCAGAATCAGCTCACAGGATGCCGTGGAATTTGCCGAGACGGTCGGCTTCCATCTCACTCGAAAGGACGCACAGCTCCAGCAACAAGTCGAGTCCATCTCGCATCGAAAACGACGTGTGTTTGATGACGGGAACGGAGACTTCCTATTTGACTCGGTTGCGAGTGTCGAGTATACCGAGGCGGAAGCGGACCATACCTACTGCCTGACAGTCGAAGACACGCATACACTTATCGTAAATGACACGCTGGAAGCGCAATGTGACGGCGACGAGGACTGCGTTATGCTGCTGATGGACGGACTTTTAAACTTTAGCCGACAATTCCTGCCGGACAAACGAGGCGGCCGGATGGACGCCCCGCTGGTCATGTCATCGCGGGTTGATCCGACCGAGATCGACGACGAGGCTCACAACATGGACATCGTCTCCAGCTATCCCCGCGAGTTCTACGAGGCGACCCGCGAGATGGCCGATCCCGAGGCCGTCGACATCCAGACCGGCGAAGACACCCTCGATACGGCCGACCAGTACCACGGCTTCGAGCACACCCACGACTCGACGAGTATCCACATGGGGCCGAGCCTCTCGGCGTACAAGACGCTGGACTCGATGATGGACAAGATGGACGCCCAGCTGGAGCTAGCGCGCAAGCTCCGTGCGGTTGACGAGACCGATGTGGCCGAGCGCGTCATCGAGTACCACTTCCTGCCTGACCTGATCGGGAACCTCAGGGCGTTCTCGCGGCAGGAAACCCGGTGTCTCGACTGTGGTGAGACCTACCGCCGAATGCCGCTGTCGGGTGACTGCCGGGAGTGTGGCGGGCAGGTCAACCTCACCGTCCACGAGGGCTCGGTTAACAAGTACATGGATACGGCCATCGAGGTCGCCGAGCGGTTCGGCTGCCGGGAGTACACCAAACAGCGACTGCGAATCCTCGAACGGTCGCTGGAATCCATCTTCGAGGACGACACGAACAAACAGAGCGGCATCGCCGATTTCATGTAGCCCGCGAGGTCGCAACGGCTGCGGCTGCGAGGTCACGTCAACTGCCGACCGGCGTCGCCATCGCTGGCGTCAGGTATCACCAGCGTCAGTTGATCGTATCCCAGTCGCCGACGTGGCCGGCCCGAAGCTCGACATCGTGTTCGTCCAGCACCTCATGAGGTTCGGAATCGAATTTGTCGTCCAGCGTCTCGTCGATAGAGTCGATGATCCCTGAGAGCGCGGCCCAGATACCCGCGTCCTCGATAGGTGAGGTGAAAATCTCGCTTTGCCGCTCGATCCGCATGACGATATCACCCTCGACCTTGATCTCGATTACCTTGCCGTTCTCGAAGCGGCGTGTCTCCGTCGGATCCTCGATGTCGGTCGGCATACCGGACAGTTGTCCGCCGACCGGTATGACTGCATGGGTTCGGGACCCACCGGAGTCGGCCCCGTATCAGTGCGATGTGGGTTTGGCAGGGCTGTCGTGCTCGCAACTGCCATCCAGACACCGCTCGCCGGAGGCCGTGCGGAATCGGGGCAGGCCACAGGCACAGTCGTCGGTGACGACACCCGCCGGGAACGAAAACGAGGTTTCGCAGTCGGGGTACCCCTCGCAACCGAAGAAGAGCCGGCCGTCGGGGCTACGAACCCGGAGCGGCGAGCCACAGTCCGGGCAGTCGTAGTCGGCGTCGAACCGCTCGCTGACGGCCGCCGACAGCGACTCGCAGGCGTAATCGACACACAGCTCGAAGGCTGCACCGCGTTCGACACGCATCTGTGGGAGCCCACAGTCCGGACAGCAGGAGTCCAGTACCGTCGCACCAGATGGGAGGCCGTACTGCTCGGCACAGTCGAGACACCGGATCTCGCCGCGGGTGCGGACGAGCGGGCCGGTACAGAGCGGGCAGTCGCCAACGGGGACGCCCGCCGTCGAAACGGGGTAGTCGTCGGTTTCGGTCGCGTCGTGGGAGCGAACCGAGAGTTGCTGGTCGTCGGCCGCCGCGTCGAGACTGAACCCCTCGCTGTCTCGTTCGACGGTGACCTCGTCGGGCCGGGTGAGCCACGCGACGGGCTGGTAGCCGTCGGCGTCGTGGACGAGGACGGTTCGGTCTGGTTTCACAAGAATGACGACGTGGCCGCGCTGGGTGCGCTCGCGGGGGCCATCGAAGCTGACGGTACAGTCGCCGGTGAGGATGCGGGTGCGATCCGACATACCCCGCCGTGGCTGCGGCTTTCGGTGTAAATCAATGGGCGAGAGTCTTTAGGCGAAGGCGTTGAGAGGCCGGTATGGCCGAGACGACGCCAGCGGTTCGGGCCGTGTTGTTCGACATGGACGGCGTGATCGTCGATTCCGAACGTTACTGGCACGACGCCCAGAAAGAGCGAATCTTCCCGGCGGCACTGGCAGGCGAGTACCCGGATCTCGACGAGACGACAGGGATGTACTACAAGGAGATCTACGACTACCTCGACGAGCACTACGAGACGACAGTCAGCAAAGCGGAGTTCGTCGATCTCTTCGACGAGGCCGCCCGCGAGATGTACCGCGAACAGGTCTCCCTGCTCGATGGCTTTCACGACCTCCACGACGACCTCGCGGCCACCGACATTGCGGTCGCTATCGTCACCTCCGCGCCGCCGGCGTGGCACAGCATCGTGACCGAGCGGTTCGACATCGCGGTCGACGAAACGGTGAGCGCGGCCGACATCGACGGCGACGGAAAGCCGGCCCCAGACGTGTACGAGCACGCGGCAGGGCTACTCGACTGCGAGCCGAGCGACTGCCTCGTCGTCGAGGACTCGAAAAACGGCGTCGAAGCGGGGAAACGCGCCGGCATGACCGTCGTCGCCTACCGGACCGAGCCGAACGCCGATACCGACCTCTCGGCGGCCGATGTCGTCGCCGAGGGACCCGACGAACTGCACGCCGAGCTCCGGCGGCGCGCTGACATCACATAGGCAACGCTCAGATACGGAAGCACGACGCATTTGTTTGCTGACGACAGACAGGGAGTCAATGTCGGACGAGACCGAAACTGACGACGCCGAAACCACGATTCGCCCCGGCCGCAACTTCGAACAAGCCTATCGGTTGGCCGCCGAGGAGGCCGGCGAGTTCCTGATCGCCGTCGGCGAACAGTTACGTGATGGCGACGACCTCACACTCACCGACGAGGAGTGGGAACTCCCGTTCGCCTTCGGCGAGCCGGTCGAGGTCGAGATCGACTTCGAGGGGATGGACGATCCGGAGCTCGAACTCGAAGTCGAGATTCCCGGCCAGCCCGACGACACCGCGCCACGGGTCGAATAGCGGGTCGGCGCTGCTGGACTATCGCCCCCACCGAAACCCCGTCGGTTCCGTCGGTGGATCAAGCGGACTCGCCGGCAACTCGCCGGTGATCTCCGGATCGTTGTACCCGCGAGGCGCCACATCGTTCGGGTGTTCGGGGTAGAACAGCGACGCGAGGGCCTGAATCTGGCCGCGGCCGACGCCGAGTTCGAACTGCCCGCCGCCGTAACACCGGATGCCGTGCTGGCCGCAGTACGACAGCGTTTCCAGTACCGACCGAAGGCTGCCGAACCGCGAGGGTTTGATGTTCAGCCACGACGGCGTCCACGGCAGTGCTTTCACGTCGTCGAGGCTCTCGATTGGTTCGTCCCACGAGACACGCTCGCGGATGCTGTCGACCTCGAACAGCGGCTGTGTCGCCTCGGTCAGGGCCGGGTCCTCGATGATCGTGTCCGGTAGCCCCTTGATGATCCGCTCGTAGAGTGCTGGGTCGGCCGGCACGTCGACCTCGGTGTCCTCGTAGTGACCCTTGAGGTCGAGAATCCGGACACTGCCTGTCTCGGCGAGCGTTGCGACGAGGGCGTCGTCCCAGTCGGGCGTCGGATCGAGTTTGAACTCGGCGTCGGGAACCTGCGCGTGAATCGCGTCGATCCGGTCTGTCGTCGGTGGCTCGCCGAGGCGCGTGCTGGCGACGAACCGCACCGGTTCGTACTCGTGGCCGACCAGCGAGGCAAAATCGGTGTCGGCCTGCCGCAGACCGAGATCGAGGGCGGCCGACTCCAGTGCCCACTGCCGATAGTTTCGCGAGACCTCGCGGTCCGGTGGCGTCGGAAACAGTGAGCGGTCGCTGACCGTCGCCGAGAACTCCGCAAAGGTGTATTCGCCAGCGAGATCGGGAAGGCCCTCGGCTGCGAGTGCGTCGTGCTCCTCGGATTCGTAGGTAACGTCCTCACCGCGACCGGTTTCGCCGTCACCATGGAGCGAAATTTCGGTCGTGACGCGGGTGAAGTCACTCGATGTATCCCGTTCGTGACGCTCGGTGGTGAGCGAGTTGATAGTTACCGGGAGCGTGGCGAGTTGGTCGGCGTCCATACGGACGATGGGCTGGCCAGCAGCAAACGGTTTGCGGTGTCGAAACTGGTGAAAAAGGAAGTATCTACTGGTGGGAAATGATTGCAGTAGCAAGGGCGGGCAGGGTGGCTATGAGACCACCGGCAGGCGCGCTACAGGATGTACGACTCGCCTGCGCGGATACGTTTCGGTGCCGACGCCTGCTTGTACGATTTGCCCCCTGCCGGGGCCGACGTAATGATCGTCAGCTTCGATCCGTCGTCGAGTTGATTGACACCAGAGATATTGCTCAGGTTGAACTCGACTACCATTAGATCCTCCTGATCGGCGAGGATCCTCGTATCAGGATCGAGACTTTGTCTTTGATAGAAACTGAGTTGTTCAGTTGAATTATTACCGCTTATTATGGTAGCACTTTCCGAGGAGGCGATCGTGTATGACGCCTTGGTCAGATTGATTGGATCAGATCCAGCTGCCAGTCTGACGCTCGCGTTGAGTGTCTCGATTTTTTCTATTTCACCGGTGGCATTCGTGTCACCGACGACATTGCCGATCTGCAGCCTATCACTGACTTCCGAGGTCGTCTCTGCGCCTGTCTGTTGTGCCTGTGCTTGCAGGAGGCCAGCGGTGTTAATCAGGACACCCGCGGCGATCGCGGCGACGAGCACCATCGCGATGAACACGATGAGCGTCCCGATGCCAACTTGGCCTCGATTATCAGTGTTGAACATGGTCAACCCTACCCCTACCCCGCTGCCTGGTCAGGACAGCGACGTAACGTGCCTTTGTATAGAGAGTGGGGAGTAATAAAGGTAACGACACATTATCAGCCAGAACAACCCCACGGAAAGTGTAAATACGCTCAGTATAGTCTAAAAGCGGTGTTTTGCGTGGTTTCGGATGCCAGAAACACCACGGTATCAAAAAGAGAAACGCGCTGTAGGGGCCGTACAGTCGAATAATCGACGCTCTATCCCGCTGTATCGGGTGTCAGGTCTGGGCTGTTCACGACGGTGGCCAGCTTTCGGTGTTGATACTGGTGCCGGAATCACCGATACGTTTTTTACTGCGGTCGTAGAATGTACGGTCGGATGGCATCGGACGAACTAATTGAGGTCCTTGGCAACAAGTACAACACGGATATCCTGTCTGCCACGACCGAGCCGAAATCGGCGCAGGATCTCAGCGAGGAACTCGATGTGCCGATCGCGACCTGCTATCGCCGGATCGAGGAGCTGACAGACACGGACCTCCTGTCACTCCACGACCGGCCGCTATCGGACGAACACCGGCGGATCAAGGTGTACCGTCGGAACGTCGACCAGATCGAGATCAGCTTCGAGAACGGAGTGTCGATCAGCGTCTCCGAACGGTCGGCGGTCAAGAACAAGCTCGACGACGCGTGGCGGACGATGTCGAGCTAACGATCCACAGGGGATCGAACTCCTTTCTCAGAACGATGGCCCATCACCGCCACCGCCGGGTGTCGCCCCCGAGTCGCCGCTCATCATCGAGAAACCGCTTGCTTTCTCGTGGACGGTGATGCCGCCGTCGCTGATATCCATCGGGAAGATGTCGGTGTTGATATCCTGCTTGCGCATCTTCGCCACCCAGACGTACCGGTTGACGCCGGAATCGGTCGGCGTCTGGATGAAGTAGATATTGCCGTCGGTGAGGAAGTTCTCGAGGCCGACCTCGGTCTCCGGGAAGACGGCCCCCTGCTCGTTGATCAACAGCGAAGTAAGGCCGTGCTGTTTCAGGATGTCGGAGAACTTCAGCAGGTATGTTCGCTTTTCGCGTTCGTTCTCGAAGAAGAGCTGGAACATCGTCAGCGAGTCCAAGCACGAGACGGTCGTAATCGCCGTCGGTGAACTCCTCCAGTAGCTTGTCCATCGTGGCGGTGAAGTCGCCGTCGTCGAGCATATCCCGCTTGTCGTAGATGGTTATCTCGCCGTCGTCAACGAACTCGTCGAAGCGATCGAAGCCGATGGAGTCGGCGGCCATCCGGATGTCGTCCTCGTTTTCCTCAAAGGAGATGTAAATCCCCCGCTCGTCGTGGTCCTCGACACCGGCATAGAGGTAATTGATGCCGAAGAGGCTCTTTCCCGTACCGGGGTTCCCGCTGATGAGAACCGTCGCGTTGTCCACGATACCGCCCCCGAGGATCGAATCGAGACCGTCAACCCCTGTTTGAACTACATCTGGCATGGGTTACAGGGGGCTACGGACGCCCCCTAAATGAGACCACCGGCTGCTGCATGGATTACAGGGGTAGGCTTATACCCGCGCAACGATCATGTTAATTACGCTTGTCGTGCACTCGTCTGACACGGATTTATGCCGCAACACGATACCTAATACAACAATGAGGGGAGACAGCGTTCACCGAGTCGCCACACCACGGACAGCCGGGCAGGTGGGACGATGAGCGACGACACCATCCTCGTCGTCGAGGACGATCCGACGGTCACGCACCTCTACAACCAGTTTCTCGAACCGGAGTACACCGTCGTCACGACGACGACAGCCGCGGAGGCGATCGACGTGCTTCACGGTGAATCTGCCCCGGAAGGCGAGGAGCTCCCCGACTCGGTCGACGCCGTCCTGCTGGATCGACGACTCCCCGACGAGCCGGGCGAGACGGTGCTCGAAGTGATCGAGGAGGAGGACCTCGACTGCCGCGTGGCAATGGTGACCGGTGTCGAGCCGGATTTCGATATCGTCGACATGGGGTTCGACCTCTACATCCTCAAACCGGTCGAACACGACGAGCTGATGGACGCTGTCGACACGCTGTTCGTGCGCTCGGAGTACGGCGGCCTGCTCCGTGAAGCCGCCTCGCTCGCCTCGAAGCGCGCCCTCCTTGAAGCGAACAAATCCGACGAAGAGCTCGACGCAAGCGAGGAGTACAGCGACCTCCTCGACCGCATGGAAGAACTCGACGACGAGCTCATGGATCTCGCCGGCTCGCTGTCGACCGACGACTATCGCGTGATGTTCCGCGATATCGGGGCCGAATAAGGTCCCGGCATAGCGGTTCTCCGCGCTACCTACGACGATAGCTGGTCGCCCACAATCTCGTCAGCGGCGTCGATAAATTCCTCCTGCATCCCGGTCGGTATCGTCGCACCCGCGGCGACATCGTGGCCGCCGCCGTCACCGTCAACCGCGCGAGCGGCCTCTCGCATGACAACCGAGAGATCGAGTCCCTCGGCCGTGAGCGTGTGACTCCCGCGGGCCGAGACCTTGATCTCCGTCTCGGATTTCTCGGCAAAGCCGATGATCGGCCTGTCTCGCCGGATGCCTGACTCGCCGACAGCCATGCCGGCGATGATGCCGACGATGGTTTCGCGTATCTCGTCGCCCGCGTCGAACCACTGGACGTTGTCAGCCATGGTGACGCCCTCCGAGGTGACCCAGTCAACACCCTCAGAGAGGTTCTTGCGGTGGTTCCGGAGGAGCGTCCGCGCGCGGTCGAAGGCCTCCTCGCGGTCACCGAGACAGACCGCCAGTCCCACGTCGGCCCGCTCGTATCTGGCGGTCGCGTTCAGCAGCGTCGAGAACTCGCTCACGTCGCGGAGGACAGTGCCGGGTTCTCGCGGGAGAGCTGGTAGGTCGTCCCGACGAGGTCGTCGATCCGGTCGGCCGGAACGCCGCTGTCGACCGCACGCTGGATGAGCGCGCTGAGCAGCGTCTGTCGCTCGCTGTCGGTCAGATCGACCCAGCACCGCCAGCCGTCGTCAGTCTCTAACTCGATATCGAGGGCCGACAGGAACTCGATGCTTCCGGCCGCGTCGTTCGAGATACCCGGAATCCGGGCCTCGCTGGCGTACTCCAGTAGCTTCGGCAGCGGGCGTGTCTGCTTGCCGTAGAGGGTGATGTCGGTCGCCGATTCGACGACGCCAGCGTCGATGCCCTCGGCGACGATGGCCTCGTTCGCGCCGGTGAGCCCGTCGACGCCGGCCTGCATGTCGCCGACAGCACCGACGACCGCCAGCGCGGCCAGATCGCGGTTGTCGGCCGCCGGGTCGTCAGTCGGCGGCTCGTCAGCCCCCGGTTCGTCAGCTGCTGGGTGGTCCGCCTGCGACGCGGTGACGGTGCCGCCGTCGGTCGCCGACGGTTCGGCGGGCGGCGATGAGGGAGAAGTCGTGTCCGCGAGTGCGCGCGCGAGTACGTACGCCGCGCCCGCACCCGAGAGTTCGGACGCGCCGTCAAGACCGACCAGCAGCGGGTTGAGGTGGTACTCGGTCGTCGCGTCGGCCGGCTGGTGGTGGTCGGCGATGACGGGCGTGAAATCGCCCGCCTGCTCGTGGTCGGAGATGATATCGAGCTGCCCGCTGCCGAAGTCGGTGAACAGCACCGTCTCGTGGTCGGTCGCGGCGATCTCGGCGATCTCCTCCTCGTCGAGCTGTTTGGAAAACATCGTCTCGAAGGGGATCCCGGCGCGTTCGAGGGCGCTCGCCGCGATGGCCGCGCTCGTCAGCCCGTCGGCGTCGATATGCGAGGCCAACAGTACGCTGTCGGCAGCCTGCAGGCGGTCGGCGCAGGCGGCAGCCGCGTCGGCAAGCTCGGGAACAGGGGGTGCCGAAGCCATTGGGCGAAGGTTGTGCGGGTTCGGATATAAACCTCCGCGTCGGGAGCGCGGGTCCAGCCGGACGCGTGGCGGCCTCACTCGGTGTAGCTCGGCGCAGCCGCCTCGACGACCCGCGTCGCCAGCGCCTCGAACGTTGCTTCCCCGGGAACAATGTCGACGCTGATGCCGTGTTCCTGTGCTGTTTCGCGTGTTGGCTCGCCGATCACGCCGACGAGCGCCGAATCGAGGCCGTCGAGGGCGGCCTCCCTGATGCCGCGGTCCTCGGCAGCCGCGAGGAAGTTCTCGACGGTGAGCGAGGAGGTGAAGGCGGCGGCGTCGAGGTCGCCGGCGGCCGCCAGTTCGGTGCTGTCGCCGGCATCGGCCGGGCGAACCAGCCGATAGAGCACGGTTTCGGTGACGGTCGCGCCCGCGTCGGCGAGCCCGTCGAGTAACACGTCGCTGCCGTGATCGCTACGGGCGACCTCGACATGGTTCCCCGCAACTTCGTCGGCCAGCAACTCGACGAGCCCCGCTGAACTGTAGGTCTCGGGCTCGCGGTCGACCGTCCAGCCGACGGCGTTGGCGGCCGCAGTCGTTCCCGAGCCGATGCTGGCGAGCGTCACGCCCTCGGGCTGCCAGCCGGCGTCAGCGGCGAGTTCGACCCCGGTCTTGCTCGTCAGGACGACGTAGTCGGCGTCGCCGTCCGGTACTTCGCCGGTTGGCTCGACCGCGAGCATCGGATCGGGAACTGGCGTCGCACCAAGCGAGTCCAGCAGTTCGACCGCCTCGGTCATGCGGTCGTCGTCGGGGCGGAAGACGGCGACGCGGACCTCGCTCGGCATCTACGCGTCGCCCCCGGTTTCGGCAGTCGGATCCGCGTCATCCGGAGCATCGGTGTCGTCGGGCCGCTGCTCGGCGGCGACAGCACTCGCGTCGGCGTCGACCCCGCCGGCCCGGTTCGAGAGGAAGGCGACGACGCGCTCCCGCGTCGCGGCCACATCGCCGATGACGGTGATCGCCGGCGGTTCGATCTCGTGGGCGTCGCGCACCTCGACGATGGAGTCCAGCGTCCCGGTGGCGACCTGCATGTCGGGCCACGTCGCGCGCTCGACGAGGGCGACCGGCGTGTCGGCGGCCATCCCCGCGTCGAGTAACTCCTGCGTGTAGAGCGGAAGTTTCCCGACGCCCATCAGCACGACGAGCGTCCCGCCGGTCGCCGCGAGCGCCTCCCAGTCGACCGCGGACTCCGCTTTCGTCGGGTCCTCGTGACCCGTGACGAAGGAGACGCTGGAGACGTGATCGCGGTGGGTGACCGGAATCCCGGCGACGCCAGCGGCGGCGATGGCGGAGGTGATGCCGGGAACGACCTCGAAGGGGATCTCGTTGGCCGCGAGGTGTTCCATCTCCTCGCCGCCGCGCCCGAAGACGAACGGGTCGCCGCCCTTCAGCCGGACGACCGTCTTGCCCTCGCTGGCCAGTTCGACAAGTCTGCGGTTGGTGTGCTCCTGTGGCGTCCACTCGCCGTCTGCGCGTTTGCCCACGTCCTCGCGTTTGGCCTCGGGTATCTCGCCGAGAATCTCCGGCCCCGGCAGTTTGTCGTGGAGGACGACATCGGCGTTCTCCAGCAGTCGCTTGGCTTTGACCGTCAGCAACTCGGGATCGCCGGGGCCGCTGCCGACGAGATAGACAGTCCCGACCGTGTCGCTGTCAGGGGTTCCGTCGCTGTCGTCGGGTGGTTCAGCCGGCTCAGTCATCACCCGCCTCCTCGGCGGCGGCCCGCGCCGCGTCGATCACCTCGGCCGCGCCGCGCTCCCGGAGATCGGCGGCAAACTCGGCAGCCGCGTCGGCGTGGTCGGTCACCGGCAGGTCGCGGGTCGCCTCGATGAGTTCGTCGCCGTCGTGGGCCAGCACCTGTGCGCGTGTGTGAACGTACTCGCCCTGTAAAACCGCGCTAACGCCGATGGGCGCGATACAGCCGCCGCCGACCTCGGCGAGGACGGTCCGCTCGACGGTCGTCTCGACCCGCGTCCGTGGGTGGTCGACGGTCTCCTGCAGTTGTTCGATTACCTCTTCGTTGGTCGCCGTCACCGCAATCGCGCCCTGTCCGGGGGCCGGGACGAACTCGGTGCGCGGCAGTCGGTGGGTCGGCACTGTCTCGAGGAGGTCACTGCGACGAAGGCCGGCCTCGGCGAGGACGATGGCATCCATCTCGGTGTCGACCTTCCGGCCCATCGCGTCGCGTTCGAGGTCGCTGAGATCGTTGAACCACTCCTCGGGCGAGCGGTCGTAGTCCGCGCTGTCAGGGGCATCGCCGTCGTCGCTATCATCGGCATCGGTTTCGGCGGCGGCGTCAGCGACGTCGGCCTCGTCGACAGCGGCGTCGCCAACCATCTCGTCGAGTTTGCCGACTGCTTCGAGTCGACGCTGGTGTTCACGCTGGAGTGACGGCGCGAGCAGTTTTTCGACTCTGGTGTCGACGTTGCCGCGGAGGGCGACGGTCTCCAGATCTGAGCGAGCCTCACGCAACTGCGCCTGCCGGCGGAGCGAACTCGTGCCGACGACCGCGCCCTCCGGTAGCCCATCAAGCTCTGAGCCGTCGGGCGTGACGAGCACGTCGCCCGAGGGCGCGCGTTCGGGCACCGCGGCGACGACCATCTCGTCGGGCATCTCGGTCGGCATATCCTTCAGCGAGTGGACCGCGGCGTCGAGATCGCCGTCGAGGACCTTCTGGTCGAGTGCGCGGACGAACGCGCCGGTTTTGCCGAGGCGGTGGATCAGCTCGTCGCGGATCTGATCGCCGGTGGTCTCAACCTCGGTGAGCGTCACCTCCCGACGGCGCGAGGAGAGCGCGGACTTGACCGTCGTTGCCTGTCGCCGGGCGAGGTCCGAGCCGCGCGTGGCGAGGCTCACGGTCGTGGCTTGTGACATACGCCCCTCTCTGCGCTCGCCGTTCAAAAGCCCACCAGTTCCGCGGCCCCTTACAGCGTCTCGGCGTAAGCATCGAGGGTTTCGTCGATATCCGCCTCGGTGTGGGCATACGAGACGAACTGGGACTCGTACTGGTTGGCGGTGAGGAAGATACCCTGTTCTTTCATCTCCTGCCAGAAGAGCCGCTCCCACCGCTCGGTGTCGGCATCGGCAACGTCGCTGCCAGTTTTCGGACAGGCGTCGAAGTTCGCACAGTCGGGGTCCTGCTGGCAGCCGGCCGCACACGGGCCGCCGGCCTGGGCCGCGCCGTCGCGGGTGAAGATCACCTTGAACATGCTGTCGGTGCCGACGACGGTGTACTCCGGGGCGTGGTCTTCGAGTAGATCCGAGAGGCCGCTCCGGAGTCTGTCGCCGAGGCTGTTGACGTGGTCGTACACGTCGTTCTCGGCGGCGTACTCCAGTGTCGCCAGTCCGGCGGCCATCGTGACTGGGTGGCCCGAAAACGTCCCTGACTGGAAGACCTCGCCGGATGGCGAGAAGTGTTCGATCAGCTCGGAGCGGCCGCCGATCGCGCCGACCGGGAACCCGCCGCCGACGATCTTGCCGAACGTCGTCATATCCGGCGTCACGTCGAACTTGCCCTGGGCACACTGGAGACCGCCGACGCGGAAGCCGGTGATCACCTCGTCGAAGATGAGCAGCGCGCCGTGGTCGTCACAGAGTTCGCGCAGGGTGTCGTGGTAGCCGTCGACCGGCATGACGATCCCCATGTTGCCGAGAATCGGCTCGGTGAGGACCGCGGCGATGTCGTCGCCGTGTTCCTCGAAGACGGCTTCGGCCGCGGCGGGGTCGTTGAACGGAACTGGCAGGGTATGCTGGGCGAATTCCTCGGGGATGCCCGCGGTCGAGGGGTGTGGGTTGTCGGCATCGCCCTCGACGAGCGTGGACTCCTGGGCACCGTGGTAGCCGCCCTGCATGACGACGATCTTGTCGCGGCCGGTGTGGCCGCGGGCGAGGCGAACCGCCGAGACGGTGGCCTCGGTGCCGGAGTTGACGAAGCGAAGCATCTCGACGCTGGGAACATGGCGCGTGACGAACTCCGCGAGTTCGACCTCGACCTCGGTTGGCGCGCCGTACATCGGCCCGTCGGCGGCGTGGGACTGGACGGCCGCGGCGACCGGTTCGGGCAGGTCGTGTCCGTAGAGCAACGGGCCGTACCCCATCACGTAGTCGAGATACTTGTTCCCGTCAGCGTCGACGACGTGGGCCCCGTCACCCTGTTCGATAAAGAAGGGATACGGCTTGGTTGCGCGCACCGAGGAGTTGACGCCGCCGGCCAACACCGAGAGCGCGCGGCCGTACAGATCGCGTGACCGCTCGTGATTCATGGGCCATATTTTCGCCGCGCTGACTTGTGCGTGTCGACCCCGGCGGGCAAGTGTCACCAGCGGATGGCGACACGGGAGCAACCAGCAGGGGGCGACACCGCCTCAGAACGCCCGCAGTTCGTCGAGAACAGCCGCCGCACTGCCGTCGGCGATGGCGTCGCGGGCCGCGTCGAGGCCAGCCTCGATCGAGTCGACATCCTCGCGGGCGTAGATCCGGAGGGCGGCGTTGAGCGCGATAGCGTCGGCGAACTGGTCGTCGCGCTCGCCGGCCAGCACTTCTTCGGTGATGGCGGCGGAGTCAGCGGCGATGTCGTCGACGTGGAGATCCTCGCCCTCGAGATCCATGCCGTACTCGGCGGTCTCGATGCCGTAGTCGGTGAACTCACCCTCTGTCCATTCGGCAACCTTCGTAAACCCGGGGCGGATTTCGTCGTACCCCTCCATCCCCTGGAACATGATCACACGGTCGAGGTCGTGGTGGTGGCTCTCCTCGAAGGTGTTGACGACCTTCTTCGCAAAGGCGAGATGGTAGAACGAACCGAGATGCACGTCGGCGTTGGCAGGGTTGGCCAGCGTCTCGATGGTGTTGACGAACGTGCGGACGCCCATCTGGTCGCGGCGGTCGAAGAGTTCGTCGACGACGGGGTTGAACGCGGGCTGGTAGTAGAACCCGAACCCGGTTTCGTCGACCATATCGGCCGAGGTCTGCGGCGAAAGTTCGGTGGCGATACCGAGTTCGTCGAGAACGTGTTTGTAGGCATCCTGTTTCTGCGTCGGGACGCGGTCTCCGGAGTGGACGACAACCGGCGTGCCCGCGGCCGCAGCGACGACGCCCGCGCCGACGCCGAGGATCGCGGAGTCGCCCTTGCCGTCGTAGTTGGCCCCGCAGTCGACGGGGTCGCAATCGGGTTCGGCGAAATCGACGTGCTCGCACATTACGTCGGTGTAGGCCGCCAGTTCCTCGGGTGTGTTGCGTTTCCACCGATTGGAGAGCCAGAAGGCTCCGAGCGTCGTCGGATCGGGCGCGCCCGCGATGATCCGCTCGAAGGCTTCGAGGGCCTGCTCGCGGTTCAGGTCGTCAGCGGATTTGTGGCCGGAGCCACAGACCTCGGTCATCAGTCGTTGCAGGGGCCATTCGCCGAACGTCTGGGTTGCCTGTGCCATACGCCCTGTTGCGCCGTAGCGTGCAAAAGCCTCCCGCTGTGAGGCCAGAACTGCCACAGTCGCCAGTTGTGACGCGACCGACACAGGAAAACCCGCGCAGCCGCAAAGCCGTCCATGAGCGAGGAGCGGCCCGATCCCAGCGAGTTTGGCAGCGATGACGACGCCCCACCAGTTGATGAAAAGCCCTACAAGATCATCTTCGAGGGCAACAAGTGCTTCGGCGCGGGCAAATGCGCGGAGGCCTCCAGCAACTGGGAACTCGATCTCGATACCGGTATCGCCCAGCCGCGGTCGTACTACATCGACGAGTCGGAACTCGACGAGAACGTCGAAGCGGCCGAGAAGTGTCCCGCAAAGAAGGATCGCGGGATCATTCACGTTATCGACCGCCGGAAGGATGTCGAAATCGCGCCGGACCCCCACGGCGACGGCACGCTGAGCGTCGACTGGTAGGCGACCCAACCGAAACCCACTTTGGTACGATCAGAGAACAGATAGCTGCGCGAGGGTGGCTGAGCCTGGCCAAAAGCGGCGGGCTTAAGACCCGCTCCCGTAGGGGTCCGAGGGTTCGAATCCCTTCCCTCGCATTTCATGCCCGAGCAACAGCGAGGGCTGAAATCGTTCTGGACGGATTCGAACCAGAGAGCGAACGCAGTGAGCGACCGTGGTTCGAATCCCTTCCCTCGCATCGCGTGTCCGAACGACAGTGAGGGCCGCGTATAGAACCGAAAATCGGACGGGGTGACTGCCATCGGGAACGAACCAATGCGCGTAAACCCGACGTTCAAGTACGATGACGGTTTAATTCGGGTGTATGAACCAGATGGGCCGCCGAATCGTGCGGGAGCTACACGACGAGCCGCATCTGGAAGGCCGACGGCTTACGGTTCAATGGATCAAGACACAGGTCGAGGACCGCGGGCTCGACCCGCGGACGGTCGCTGATCGCCACGACATCGATATCGCCGATGTCTATCGAGGGCTCACGTACTACCACGACCACCCCGAAGAGATGCGCGCCGTCGAACGGGAGCGCGAGGCAGCCATCGAAGAGTACGAACACCACACGACAGATCCAGAAAACGTCAGCGGCTGATGTCGTATCGAATCCTTGCTGACGAGAACATTGAGCAGGCGACGGTCAACTATTTGCGAAAGCTCGATCACGATGTCAAACGAGTCAGCGAGGTCGCAGATCTCGGGTTAGGGGCCGAAGACGAAATCGATTGTACGGCACGCCAGCGAACATGATCAGGTGATTCTCACGCAAGACGACAACTTCTTCACCGAACTAGAGATCGAAACCAGCGCAGGCGTGCTCTTTCAGACAGACCAGACGCTGTCGGCACGCGAGGTCGGCGACGCCGTCCACGAGTTGTCACAGCATCTCAACCAGTCGGAGATCACGCTCGAATACGTCAGTAGCAACTGGCTGTAATGGATCAACACTGGCGAGGCTGACGACCGGGAACGGAGGGCTGCAGAGAACGCAGCCTCGGGTAGTGCGTCGAGAAACGCAGCGTACAGTCGGCTTCAGATAACGCGGTTCTGGAGGTAGTCGAGATGTTTAGCGTTGTAGATAATCTTCACGTCGTCGGCGTCCGGGCTGCCGATACAGGTGAGTCGGACATCCTTCTCTTCGACTTCCTCGTCGGAGAGGATCTGCTGCATGTCCATGTCGATCTCACCCTCTTTGACGATTGCTGCACAGTTTGCACACGCGCCAGCACGGCACGAGAAGGGCCAGTCGTAGCCCTGCGCCTCGGCGGCTTCAAGAATGTACTCGCCTTCGTTCACGTCAAGCGATCCGTAATCTTCCTCACCGAGGTCAGCGTCTTCAGCACTCTCGAAGAGGTCGTCGTCGCTAATCTCCCAACCGTTGTCGTCCAGCACGTCGTAGTCAGGTAGGT
>KB659972.1_pt262 | contig 16921 bp, 13 predicted proteins | sample 558768 | NCBI scaffold set KB644980.1 | reverse complement strand
TGTATCAGAGTACAGTTGTCGGGTAGTTTCAGGCTGTGATACGTTATTGACCAACTGATTACCCCTCACCCGCGCCCTCCATCTTTCAGGCGGGTCTCGTCGAGGGTTGAACAAGGGTTATCTGCGAATATCTCTACGATGCACCAGTTCATACCGATCCTGCAGGATATCGCAAGGTCGTTCGGAAGGGGTAGTGTTCCATAATGACAGGAGGCAGAGTCTCTCGAACCAGGTGACCCGGAAGCGGTTCAGGGGACAGACAGCGGGCGGAGTGTCCACAGTTAATCGGGCTTGTATCAACCCAACACTATTCAGTTTCGACGAGAGAGGCCCCCAGGGCCGGGGGTCGACATCTTTGAGCTACAGGCGCTGTTCGCACGGCTTCAGAACGATGATCGAGCGGTAGCCGTCGGCGGAGCATGGGTCCCGAAAGACAACTATTAAACGCCGGTGCCGTCAATTCAATTTCAATGGCAACGCTTTATGACGCACCACCGAAAGAAACAATCGAAGCGGTAGCCGACCGGCTTGAGTCGACTGACGCGGTCGAGGAGCCGGGTTGGCTGCTGTACGCGAAGGCCGGTGCCGACCGCGAACTGCCGCCCGAACAGGAGGATTTCTGGACACGCCGGTGTGCGAGTCTGCTGCGGAAGGTGGCGATTGACGGTCCGGTCGGTGTCGGCAGCCTCCGGACCGAGTACGGCACCGCGAAGCAGGGGTCGAACAGGTACCGCGTTCGACCGCGACAGCAGGCACAGGGGTCGGGCAACATCATCCGCACCGCGCTCCAACAGCTCGAGGAGGCCGGCTACGTCGAGGTGGCCGACGGCGAGGGCCGGAAGTGACCCCCGAGGGACACAGCTTTCTCGACGAGGTCGCACAGGAGATTGTCGAGTCACACCCTGCGCTCGAACGGTACGCCTGATCTGCACGCTTCGGTCTTTTTGAGTCGTTGTTCAGGCGAGAACAGCGTCCAGAACCGACTCGACATCGTACCGCACCGGGTCGGTCACGGGGACACCGAGTTGGTCGCTGTAGGTGTCGACAGCGCGGCGCGCGTCGCCCTCGTCGAGCGTCTGTGTGTTCAGCAGTCCCGCATCGACGGTTGCGGGTGAGACAGGGTCGGCGAGTTGTTCGTAGCGGCGGGCGTATGTCGCGGGGTCGGGGATGTCGAACGCGTCGTAGCCGCCGACAGTCTCGCGGCCGGCGACGTGACAGAGCACGAGCGCGTCGGGGTGGGAGCCGTGGAGGATGGCGGCGGTGACCCCCGAGTAGGCCGGGTGGGTGAGCGCGCCCTGGCCCTCGACGAACAGTACGTCGTTGTCTGCTGCCTGGCGGAGGAGTCGTTCGGTCGCGCCGGCGGCGAAATCCGAGATCACACGGTCGATTGCGATCCCCCAGCCGGTTATCATGATACCGGTCTGGCCTGTCGGAACGACCGCCGCGTCGAGTCCACGCTCGCGGGCCGCGTCGCGCAGTTCGAAGGACCCGGTCATCTTGCCCGACGAGCAGTCGGTCCCAACGGTCAGCACCACCCGCGCGTCGACACCCTCGCCGGTTGCCACCGAGAGATCCGCGGGTGGGTCCCGCACGTCGCGCAGGTCGACGCCGTGCTGGTCGGCCAGACGGGCGAACTCGTCGTCCTCGGCGAGCAGGTAGTGGAGACCGGCGACAACATCCCACCCCCGTTCGATCGCACCGCGCACGTCCGGTCGCCAGGAGTCCTCGAACCCACCGCCGATCGGTGCGACGCCGACGACCAGCGCGTCACAGTCGGGTGCGTCCTCGACCTCTGCGACGATCGGCGCGTCCTGCACATCCGGAACGTGTTCAGACACCCTGTCACCGGCCAGGTCGCGGTCGAGCACCGCAACGACCTCGTGGTCGGCGTACCGGAGGATGCCGACCGCCGTCTTTGCTCGCCCGGGAAAGAGTTCGTGTGCCAGCAGGACGACACGCATACCCCTACGATTAAACTGGGCAGTAATTAAGTTAACTGCTCGGCACCAGGCCGATAGAGCGCCGTCTGCGAGGCGTCACGCAAACGGCGGCGGTCACCAGTCCGGATACAGACACAGCACAGACACAACCAACACACCGACCAGGCGGGTCTGGGACGACCGCAACCGACCAGTTCCGGGGTGACCAGGAGAAGTCGGTGCGTATAGGTGGGTGCAGACAGTACGGTGTAGTATGTCCGAACAGTACGAGGACGACTCCGCGGAGGCAGGTCCGGACGCGAAGACGCTGTCAGTAGTTGGTGGGTTCGTCGGAACCGCGCTCGGGTCACGTCGAGGTCGCCTCGCCGCGCTCACTGGTGGTGTCGTCGGTGGGACACTCGGCTATCTTGCCGGCGCTGCCGCCGACCCACCGGCCGAGGATACCCCCGAGGAACCGGTTGTTGTCACTGTCGACGGAACCGACGACGAAGACGAGGACGAGGACGAGGAAGAGCCCGAGGCGGAGGACGACGAGGACAAGGAAGAGCCCGAAGCGGAGGACGACGAAGACGAGGAAGAGCCCGAAGCGGAGGACGGAGACGAGGAGGAGCCTGAAGTGGAGGACGGAGACGAGGAGGAGCCTGAAGCGGAGGACGGAGACGAAGACGACGAGACGTAGAGAGACTGTCCTCTCACATTCAGTCCGGGGCCGAGCTCGTGTGTCCGCGAGGGTCGTACAGACACAGACAGTTTCCTGCCCTGTACGCGCGGATAGCGTATCGATTCGTCTGTCGACGGAACCGGCACAGACCCGCGTGACGCGGGCCGGCAGTCGTGGCCGGGCGACGCCCGCAGGTCACCCGAGGCGGGTGCGGAGAGCGTCGTCCATTACACCAACCGGTGCGTCGCGTCCGGTCCAGCGCTCGAACGCCTCGACACCCTGGTACAGGAGCATCCACGCGCCGTCGATGGTGCGGGCACCGGCGGTTTCTGCCTCGCGGAGTAATCGTGTCTCGACGGGTGTGTACACCGCGTCCAGTACCGCGAGGTGGGCGTGAAGCGCCTCGCGAGGGACCGGCGAGCGGTCCGCCTCCATCCCGACGCTAGTGGCGTTCACCAGGATATCCGCGCCGTCGAGTAGTCCGGTGAGCGCGTCAAGCGGATGTGCGGTCGCCGAACCACCGATGTTGGCCGCCGTCACCTCGGCGGCGAGGTCAACCGCGGACTCGAGGGTCCGGTTCGCGATATCGACGGTCATCTCCTCGCCGGCGAGTGCGAACGCGGCGGCCCGGCCCGCACCACCCGCACCGACGACGACTGCCCGTCCGTCGAGGGCCACGTCGTGGTGTTCGAGTGCCCGGAGCAGACCCGTTGCGTCGGTGTTGTGTCCCGCCGGTGGGTCGGTCCCGAAGTCGACAGTGTTGACAGCACCGATACGCGCCGCGAGGTCGTCCGGGTCGACGGCCGCCAGCACGTCCTGTTTGAACGGGATGGTGACGTTGAGACCCGTCAGACCGAGGGTGGCCGCGCTCTCGACCGCCTGTCGTGCCGCGTCGGCCGGCGGTTCGAACGTGACGTACCGCGCGTCGATCCCGAGATGGTCGTAGGCCGCCTCGTGCATCGGCGGTGACAGCGAGTGCTCGACGGGGTTACCGAGGAGTCCGTACACATCCATGCCACACCTCGGCGCGGCGTCTGTATAGTTTCTGCCCTGTGCTCGCCCGCGCTCGTCCGGCGTGCAAACGGCCAGTATTGACACGGCGGTAAACTACTTATGTGTGGGTCTCTCCCTCGTGAGTGAGGATATCATGACCCGTGATCGATTTATTCGGGGGCCATCCCGAAACTAACCCACTCGACGACACAGATGACGTACAGCTTCTCGACACGACGCTACGGGACGGTGAGCAGGCACCAGGTGTCTCGCTGACACCCGACGAGAAAGCCCGTATCGCCCGGAGTGCCGACCGTGCAGGTATCGCTGTTATCGAGGCCGGCAGCGCCTGCACCGGCAAAGGTGAGCGCGAAACAATCCGGGGGGTAACCAGTCTGGACCTCTCGGCCCGGGTGACGAGTTTCTGTCGCGGACTCGAACGCGACATCGACCTCGCACTGGAGTGTAATGTCGACGGTATCAATCTCGTCGTGCCGGCGAGCGACCAGCACGTCACGGAGAAGGTCGGTACCACCCGCGAGGCAAACCGCCGCTCGACGGTCGACCTCGTCGAGTACGCGACCGACCACGGCCTCTGGGTGGAGGTGATCGGTGAGGACGGTTCGCGGGCGGACCTCGACTATCTGGAGGCGCTGATGGGGGCGGCACTCGACGCGGGTGCCGACCGGGTCTGTTACGCCGACACAGTCGGCCACGCCACCCCGGACCGCACCCTCGCGTGTGTGCGGCGACTCGCGGCACTCGGTCCCACGAGCACTCATACCCACGACGACCTCGGTCTGGCGGTGACAAACGCACTCGTGTCTGTCGCCGCCGGTGCGGACCTCGTCCACGGAACGGTAAACGGCATCGGCGAGCGCGCCGGCAACGTCGCGCTGGAGGAGGTCGCCATCGCGCTCTCACACGGGTACGATGTCGAGACGATGGACCTGACAATGACGCACAACCTCGCACAGCTGGTTGCGAACAAGACCGGTATCCCGTTGCCGCCGAACAAGGCCGTCGTCGGGGAGAACGCCTTTACCCACGAGTCGGGTATCCACACCGACGGCACGCTGAAAGACGAGTCGATGTACGAGCCGTACCCGCCGGAGACGGTCGGCAGACAGCGCCGTCTCGCACTGGGCAAACACGCCGGCCACGCGGGCGTCGCCGCGGCGCTCGCGGAGCACGGTGTGGACGTGACCGACGAGCAGCTCGACGAGATTGTCGGGCGTGTCAAGCGGGTCGGCGACCGGGGCAAGCGTGTCACCGACGCCGACCTGCTGACGATCGCGGAGGAGGTCCGTGGCACCGAGCGGGACCGTCACATCGAGGTGCTCGACCTGACCGCCGTCAGCGGGGTCCACCCCCCGACCGCGAGTGTCAGACTGTCGGTCGGCGACGACACCCGGGAGAGCGCGGCCACCGGGTCGGGACCGGTCGACGCGGCGATGAACGCCACCGTCGAGGCGCTCAGCCACGAGGCCAACCCCGCGCTCGAGTCGTACCACGTCGACGCAATCACCGGCGGTACCGACGCTCTCGTCACTGTCGAGGTGGAGATGTCCAGCAACGACGAGACCGTCACCGTAACCGCCAGTGACTCCGACATCACAGCCGCCTCGGTTAGCGCGATGGTCGACGCGACGGACCGCCTCATCGACGGGAGCGCTGTCGTTGCCGACGACTAACCACGGCGGATACGTGGTCCGGACGTGCGTGGGTGGTCTACCGGGTACCGGGCAGTTAGATCGACGTTCACCTGTTAGGTGTGGTTCACGACGGCGCCGATAGGGCGTCAACTACTACTGATTCTGGGACAAGCTAGTGGTATGAGTATACTTGTGGCAATCGGTGATGATAGTCGTTTCGAGACAGTGCTCGACGTTGCTCTACGGCTCGCGACCGGACTGGACGAGCAGCTCTCTGTCGCTCACATTACAAAAAACGAGAGCGCATCGGGGGACGAACGGTCACTCCGCACGGATGTCCGGGAGTACCTCTCGGACGCTGACGTTCCCGTCGATATCAGCCTCGAACATCTCAATCGGAGCGGTATCCGGTCGGGCACCGCAATCGGGAAACAGCTCGTCGACCTCACAAACGATGTCGAGATAGATCACGTTGTCATCGGTCACCGGTCGAAAAACCGGCTGGCCGAGGTTCGGGAAGGACACACGGGGTTCGTCGTCGCCGAGGAGTCGGCGGTTCCGGTGACTATCGTCCCCGAAGGGGTCGACCCGAACGAACTCGACTGACCAGCCCGCGATTGGGGTCTGCGGCGGTGTACAGCCGCGTGTGCCAACAGCCGTGCATAGGGGCCACCGGTCACAGACGGGGGTCACCCTGAGGTGGGCGGGACGAGCTTGGTGTCGTGTCGAGAGCACCGGGGTCTTCTGTGCTGTAGCAGCAGACACAGCATCGACCGGGTATCCGGTCAATTAAGTGCTCATCGCCCAACTATACCGTGTGGTGTTGAGCTACATTCAGCGGGCATTGACCAGTACGCAGGTGACCATCCTCTCGGGGTACTTTCGACGGCTGCTGACGCCACCATTGCCCGGCGACGGTCTGCTGATCGTGGGATTCTTCGAGGGTCTGTTGGGCTGGTCGCTGTCGTGGATGCTGGTATCGGGGCAGGTCCAGACACCGTTCGGACTCCTCGAGAGTATTGTTCTGCTCTGGCTCGTGCTGACCGCCGGTATCGTCGCCGTCGGGGTGACATACACGGCCCCAACGGTACGGCGAAACCGTATCTGGCTCGTCTGGGCCGGCCTCAACACGTCGGCGGCAGCGGTCAACATCGCGACCGTTGCGGGGTATTTTCCCGGACCGCTTGCCGGTATCGACATCGTCCAGGAGTTTCTCGGGTTCGGCTACTGGCAGCCCTGGTTTCTCGCGCTCGGACTGGGCTATCTCGCCACCGCCGTGTACAACTGGGAGAACCCACAGATACGAAAGGGTGAACGGGTGGTCTACGCCCTCACGGGGGTTGTGTGTCTCGTGATCCTGTCGCCATGGCCCGGGATACCGGTTGTCGGCCAGCAGGTGGTGTTCGGGGAGTCGCTGTTCATCGTCGGCGCGCTTCTGCATCTCGTTCCGATGGGGTTCGACGTGCTCGCCGACGTCACGCTCATCCTGCGACAGTCACGGTGACCCCGACCGGAGATTGATTACCCGGGACCACATATCCAGTCTATGTACGATACGATTATCGTTCCGACCGACGGCAGTGACGCCGCCCAGAGCGCCGTCGAACACGGCATCTCACAGGCCGGTGCACACGACGCACGGCTGTTCTTTCTCGCCGTCGTCGAGATGTCTGGGTCGACTGCGTCGGAGGCTCACAGGGGAGAGGCAGTCGAGGAGAAACGGACAGCCAAGCGCGAGGTGGTCGACGCGCTCGTCGGCGAGGCCACCGAGGCCGGTGTCGATGCCGAGGGTATCGTCGAGGTTGGGATCCCCTCGCGTGTCATCGTGGAGGAGGCCACCGACCGGGGGATCGACATGATCATCATGGGCACACAGGCCCGCTCCGGCGTCGGACGGTTCCTCTTTGGGAGTGTCACCGACCAGGTCATCCAGGACGGCGAGATACCGGTGCTCGCCATCCAGAGTTGACACGGACGAGGGGAGCGGGTTCGTGTCACGACTCGGGTGATCAACAGGGTTTTGACGCCGCCGGACATGGTGGTGCAACATGGATTACAGACGCGTCGAGGGGGCACGCGAGTACGTTGCCCGTCTCGAGCACGGGCGTGACTGGCGCGGACAGATCGAGGCCTTTGCCGCCGCCGAAGGTATCGACGCCGGCTTTTTCTTTGGGTTGGGCGCGGTGCAGGACGCCGAGTTGCTGTTCTACGACCAGGACGAGCAGGTCTACGAGTCACACCGGTTCGAGGAGCCGTTCGAGATGACACCCGCGGTCGGAAACATCTCACTGCTGGACGGCGAGCAGTTCGCACACACACACGCGACGCTCTCGCGGGAGGACGGGAGCACCGTCGCCGGACACCTCGATACCGCGACCACGTTCGCGGGCGAACTCTACGTCCGCGAGTTCGAGACGACGCTCGCACGCGAGCACGACCCGGTTACCGACCTCGATCTCTGGCCGCTATGAGCGGAGGTGCGAGCAGAGAGGACGGTGAGGCGAGAACGAGCGGAGACGATGACGGCGAGAGGGGTGAGAGAGGAGACAGCCAGGAGACAGGCGGGAGCGGGGGTATACGACCGGCGGACGAGCGGTACTTCGAGCGTATCGAGACAGAGCTGTCGGAGGCGTTCGAGGTGGCAAACACCGCCCGCAAGCGCGGTGGTGACCCGGTCCCAGAGGTCGAGATCCCCGTCGCACAGGACATGGCCGACCGGGTCGAGAACATCCTCGGTATCGACGGTGTCGCGGAGCGCGTGCGGGAACTCGAGGGTGAGCGGTCCCGCGAGGAGGCCGCGCTCGCACTCGTGGAGGACTTCGTCGAGGGGACGGTCGGGAGCTACGAGACACGTGCCGGGAAGATAGAGGGTGCCGTTCGAACGGCCGTTGCCCTGCTGACCGAGGGGGTCGTCGCCGCCCCTATCGAGGGGATCGACCGTGTCGAGATACTCGAGAACGACGACGGCACCGAGTTCGTCAACGTGTATTACGCCGGCCCGATCCGCTCGGCCGGCGGCACCGCGCAGGCGCTGTCGGTGCTGGTCGCCGACTACGCGCGGACACTGCTCGACATCGAACGGTACCAGCCCCGGGAGGAGGAGGTGGGTCGCTACGCACAGGAGGTCACACTCTACGACGAGGCGGTCGGGATGCAGTACGCCCCCGAGGAGACGGAGGCGCGGTTCATCGCCGAGCACGTCCCGATCATGCTCGACGGTGAGTCGACTGGTGACGGTGAGGTGTCGGGGTTCCGTGGACTCGACCGGGTCGGCACCGGCGACATCCGCGGCGGGATGTGTCTCGTCTTCGGCGAGGGGCTGGCGCTGAAGGCACCGAAGATACAGCGGTACACCCGCGATCTCGAGGAGGTGGCCTGGCCGTGGCTCCAGGACCTCATCGACAGCAGCTACCACACCGACGAGGCCGAGGACGGAACCGACGAGGACGACCCGACAGAGGGGTCCGAGGGTGAGGAGATGGGCACGGAGGAGTCGTTGGAGGGGGGGCCGCCGCGGGCAGACCACTCCAAGAAGTTCCTGGCAGATCTCATCGCGGGCCGCCCGGTGTTCGGGCACCCGAGCGAACCCGGCGGGTTCCGGTTGCGCTACGGTCGGGCGCGCAATCACGGCCACGCGACGGCGGGCATCCACCCGGCGACGATGCACCTCGTCGACGACTTCCTCGCGGCAGGGACACAGGTAAAAACGGAACACCCGGGAAAGGCTGCCGGTATCGTCCCCGTCGACACCATCGAGGGGCCGACAGTGCGTCTCGCCAGCGGTGAGGTCCGACGCATTGACGACGCCAGCGAGGCGCTGGACCTGCGCAACGGTGTCGAGCGCATCATCGACCTGGGGGAGTATCTCGTCAACTACGGCGAGTTTGTCGAGAACAACCACCCGCTCGCGCCCGCCTCCTACACTGTCGAGTGGTGGCGGACCGAGTTCGAGGCGGCCGGCGGCCCGGTGCAGGCGTTCCGTGACAGCCCCGGGGTCGACCTCGCAGCGCCCGAACCGGTGAGGGCGCTGGACTGGGCCACCGAGCACGACGCTCCACTGCACCCCGCGTGGACGTATCTCTGGCACGATGTGCGTGTCGACGCCGTTCGTGAACTCGTCGAGGCGTTCGGGGCCGCCAGTCTCGTCACCGTCGATGGTGCGAGCGAACGCCGGTCGGCGGACGGCTCCCGTGAGCTCGTGATACCGCGGACAGGAGGGGTCCGCGAGACTCTCGAGACGTTGCTGGTCGAACACCACCAGGAGGCAGAGCGGTTGGTCGTGCCCGAGTGGCGGCCGTTGGCCCGCACGCTCGGGTTCGATGACCAACTGGAGCCCGTGACACCGTTCGAGAGTGTCGGCGAGGCGGCACTCGGGTATAACAACGGGGAGAACGCAATCCGCGTGGTAAACGAACTGGCACCGTTCACCGTCAGGGAGCGGGCACCGACACGGGTCGGTGCGCGGATGGGTCGGCCGGAGAAGTCCGAGGAACGGGAGCTATCACCGGCCGTTCACACACTGTTTCCGATCGGTGAGGCCGGCGGCAATCAGCGGTCGGTCGAGGACGCCACCGGTCACGGCGACGCCGTCGAGGGGACGCAGGGTGAGGTCGACGTGCGGGTCGGCAGACGCGAGTGTGTCGACTGCGGGAGCGAGGGGTATCGCCCGCGGTGTCCCGACTGCGGCGGGGTGGCCCGTGCGGTGTATCGCTGTCCCGACTGTGACCGCGAGATCGAACCCGACGAGTCGGGCCGCGCCGAGTGTCCCTCCTGTGCGGTGCTTGCACGCCCGACACAGTACACCACGGTCGACATCGGGACCGAACTCGCCGACGCAAAGGCAATCGTCGGCGAGCGCGCCACCTCCTACGACGTCCTGAAGGGTGTGAAAGGGCTCATGTCCGAGGAGAAGGTGCCCGAACCGATGGAGAAGGGTATCCTCCGGGCGAAACACGACGTCTCGGCGTTCAAGGACGGCACCGTCCGGTACGACATGACGGACCTGCCGGTGACGGCTGTCCGGCCACGCGAACTCGACGTGACCGCCGACGACCTGCAGGCGCTCGGCTACCGCGAGGACCTGAACGGCGACCCGCTGCGCCACGAGGACCAGCTCGTCCCGCTGAAGATACAGGATATCGTGCTCTCCGACGGGGCTGCCGAGCACATGCTCCGGACCGCCGACTTCGTCGACGACCTGCTCACCGGGTACTACGGGCTCGACCCGTACTACGAGTTCGAGGAGCGCCCGGACCTCGTGGGCGAACTCGTCTTCGGGATGGCCCCCCACACCAGCGCCGCCGTCGTCGGCCGGGTGGTCGGGTTCACCAGCGCCGCGGTCGGCTACGCGCACCCGTACTTCCACGCGGCGAAGCGCCGCAACTGCTTCCACCCGGAGACCACAGTACAGTACCGGGGTGGAGGAGCGATGCGTGAGCAACCGATCGGAGAGTTCGTCGAGGAGCGACTGAGCGACCCGACGGTAGACGAGTTCGGCGTCCAGGTACAGAAACTGGACGACACCGTCCGGGTTCCGTCACTCACAGAGGAGGGCACACGAGCGCTCGGGCGGGTCGAGGCCGTGTCGAAACACCCGGCACCCGACCATCTCGTGTGCGTCGAGACGAGAGCGGGTCGCTCGATTACGGTGACACCGGACCACTCGATGCTTCGGTTCGACGGTTCGGTCGAATCGGTACCGGCGCATCGACTCGCGGCTGGTGATACTGTCCCCGTTGCAGGCCAGACGAGTGAGGGCGCGACTGTCGAGGCGGTCGTCGATGGCGGCCACCCGGAGACCGACACAGTGGAGCAGGTGGAGTACGTGTCGTCCGATGTCGAGTGCACCTACTGTCTCACTGTCGAGGACACGCACACAGTTTCCGCAGATGGGCTGTTCGTCGGGCAGTGTGACGGGGACGAGGACTGTGTGATGTTGCTGCTGGACGGTCTGTTGAACTTCAGCGAGAAGTACCTCCCCGACCAGCGCGGCGGGTCAATGGACGCCCCTTTGGTGATGTCCTCGCGGATCGACCCGACCGAGATAGACGACGAGGCACACAACGTCGACACGATGTCCTCGTACCCGCGGGAGTTCTACGAGGCCACACGCGAACTCGCGGACCCGGCTGAGATAGAGGAGATAATGACGATTGCGGAGGAGACACTGGGGACCGAGCGACAGCACGCCGGGTTCGCCCACACCCACGACACGACAGACATCGCGGCCGGGCCGGAGCTGTCGGCGTACAAGACACTCGGGGAGATGAGCGACAAGATGGACTCCCAACTGGAGCTTGCGCGCAAACTGCGGGCCGTCGACGAGTCGGATGTCGCGGAGCGCATTATCGAGCACCACTTTCTGCCGGACCTGCTGGGGAATCTGAAGGCGTTCTCGAGCCAGGAGTTCCGGTGTCTGGGGTGTGGCGAGAAGTACCGGCGTGCGCCGCTGTCGGGTGAGTGTCGCCACTGTGGCGGCGACGTGAACCTGACCGTCCACGAGGGGTCGGTCACGAAGTACATCGACACCGCCGTGCAGGTCGCCGAGCGGTTCGACGCACGGGAGTACACGAAACAACGTCTGGAGATACTCGAGACCCGCATCGACCGCATCTTCGAGGACGACACCAACAAGGCGAGCACGCTCGGAGATTACATGTGAGCCGGCCGACCCCGCGCGGCACTGTCTCGGTCCGACCAGTCCGACCCGACTTGGACTCAGCCCGACGTAAATCGACCTGACCCTGCCTGACCCACTCCGACCCGGCCAGAACCGGTCCGGTGAGGTTTAAAATCGGACCGTTCTAGTGGGGCATATGGGACGGACAGTCCGATTACCGGGGACAGAAACCCGGGACCGCATCGTCGCACACGTCGACGTGGACTGTTTCTACGCGGCCTGTGAGCGGTTGCGCGAGCCCGCCCTGCGGGGTGAACCGGTCGTGGTCGGGATGGGCTACGAACCGGGCACAGACCACGGTGCTGTTGCGACCGCGAGCTACGAGGCCCGCAGATTCGGCGTCGAGAGCGCGATGGCGATCACACAGGCACTCGAACTCCTCCCCCGGAAGATCGACGTCGCCGGCACGGACCACCCTGTCTCGGAGGCAGGGTTCTACCGACCGGTCGATATGTCGTTCTACGAGTCCGTCGCGGGCGACACGAGAGAGCTGCTCCACGGGCGGGCGGAGACGGTCCGCGAGGTGAGTATCGACGAGGCGTACCTCGACGTGACCGGCCGGACAGACTGGGAGACCGTCGAGGCGTTCGGGGGTGAGTTGAGAGCCGCAATCGAGGGGGAGGTGGGTGTGACCGCGAGTGTCGGTGTCGCACCGACGATGAGTGCGGCGAAGGTGGCGAGTGACCACGACAAACCGGACGGGCTGGTGGTGGTCGAACCGGGCGAGGTAGCGGAGTTTCTGGCACCGCTCGATGTCGAGGCGGTCCACGGTGTCGGGCCCGTCACCGCGCGGGCGCTGCGGGAGCTCGGCATCGAGACGGCCGGCGACCTGGCCGAGGCAGACCCGGCCGTGCTGGGGTCGGAGTTCGGCGAGCGGGGGCGCCGTGTCCACCGGTTCGCCCGCGGTGCGGACGACCGGGCGGTCGAGCCACGCGGCCGCCCGAAGAGCCTCTCACGGGAGTCGGCGTTCACCGAGGCGACGGACTCACCCGACCGCCAGCGCGAGCGACTCCGGACACTCGCGGCTGCCGTCGCCGAGCGCGCACGGAGTCGGGGGGTTTCCTACCGCACTGTCGGCATAAAGACCGTCGAACCGCCGTTCGACGTGAACACCCGCGCACGGTCACTCCCCGGGCCCGTTGCGGACGGCGACCTGCTCGCGGAGGTGGCGCTTGAACTGTTCGCGGAGTTCGCGGGCGACCCGGTCCGCAAACTGGGTGTCCGTGTCTCGAATCTCTCCTTTGCCGACGGTGAACAGCCGTCGCTGACCGAGTGGACGAACACGACCACGGCGAGTGACGAGGAGAGCGACACACCCGACGGGCAGCACTCACTGGCCGAGTACAACGAGGACCCGGGCGACGAGGAACGGAACACACCCGACGGGCAGCGCTCGCTGACCGGATACGACTGAGAGCCCGAGGAGAATGTACCCGACGGACAGGCGCTCGCTGACCGAGGACGGGGGACGAACGACCTGTGCCACCACAGTTTCGTTCGTGGTCAGAGGCACCTGGTCCGTATCCAACAGACTAACTAGCGTCTCGGGGTCCCCGGACAGCGGTTCGAGGCGCCGCTCGTTTCGGCTCTGTGATACCCCATCGGTCGCCGGCACCCACACCGGTTCGCCGTCCTCACAGGCGGGGGTCACCTGTGTCTCGGTTCAGATACCGTCAGCACCCCCCGCTGCTCGATATACACTGTTAGCACAGACAGAGAGGGTTCTGAGACAGGTGTTCGTGTACTCAGATCACCGAAGTAATCGACAGCGGGGTTAGCTCGGGTGAGATATTCGTCAACTCGTCACGGGACCTCTGTGCTGCTGTCGGGCGAGGTGGTCACCGCCTCGTTACTGCATCTCTGTGCCGCCGTCGGCGGCAGGTTGTTCCTCACCGGTTGCGGTGTCGGACTCGTCGGGGGTGTCCTCGTCGCCGGGGAAGTAGCCGGTGGGACCAAAGTACCGCGTCCAGAGGGCGAGCAACGACGGTAGCACGAACACACTCGCCAGGAACGCGTAGATGATGGTGAGACCGGTGATGATACCGAACTGCCGGAGGATCGGCAGAATCGCGAAGGCGAGGGTGCCGAAACCACCGACTGTCGTAGCTGCGCTCCCCAGTAGTGCGCCGCCGGTGCCCGTGACGGTTGTGTTCATCGCCTTCCAGACGTCACCCTGTCGCCTGAGTTCGAGTTCGTAGCGCGAACTGATGTGGATACTGTAGGCGATCCCCAGCCCCACAGTGAGCGACGTGATCGTTCCGGTGAGGGTGTTGAACGGGATGTTGAGCAGCCACATAGAGCCGAGAATCCACGTCACGGCGAGCGCCACCGGCACGAGCGTCACGACACCGAGCGACGCGGGGTTCCCGGTCAACCGGTAGGCGAGCGAGAGGAAGATGAACACCGAGACCAGTGTGATGATGAGTCCCTGGATGACCGTACTGAGCAGGTCGTCCTGGACGTTGGCGAAGATAACCTGATCACCGGCCGATACTGCGTTCAGCGCACCACCGCTCTCGCTCTCGACGAACTCGGAGAACGCACGGTTGTCCTCGGCAACCTCGTTTATCGCTGCGTTCCCGGGCACACCGAACTGGACGCGCAGGGCGTCGTACTCGCCGTCGTCAGTCTGGTGGATGAACCCCGCGGCCTGCGGGTCCGCCGACAAGAGGTCGCTGTACAGCGTCTCGATGTTACTATCGGGCACAGTGTCGGCGCTCCCGCCCGCCTGCTCGAAGCTACTGGCGAACGCGAGGGTAGCGTTCTGTTGTTCGGTCCGCTGTCCCGGGTCGACCATCTCGAGTTCGTCCGCCTCTGCGGCGGTCTGGCGCATCAGCGACAGCGGCGACTGGATGTCCGGACCACCGGCACCGACGAACAGGGTATCGAGTTTCTCGGTGTCGCCCTCACCTGCGGCCTCGGTGGACGCGCCGTCGAGCCACGTGAGCACCTGTTCGTCGGTCACGTTACCGCGTATCAGTATCTCCGCCTCGTTGTCCTGCTGTTGGAAGCTGTCACCGATGGACTGGATGTCATCGCTGACCTCGTAGGTACCGGGGGCCATCGGACCCGGGAGGCTCTGTGTCCACCCCGGCGGACTGTCTGCCAGGAAGTCGGTTTCGTCGAAGCTCGTGTCGACCTGTGTCGCGCCAAAGGCACCGCCGAGTGAGAGCACCAGCGCGAGCACGACTACCACGACCGGGAACCGCTGGGCCGCCATCGCACCACCGGCGAGCAGTCGCGAGAACAACGACTCTCCGGTTCCGAACGCGCGTTTCTGCCGGTCGAACCCGCGTGCCTCCAGGAACCCGTCGATCGAGATCTTCAGCGCCGGTATCAGCCCACCGAAGATCACCAGCGCCGAGAGTACCCCGAAGGCACTCACGATACCGAAGTCCTGCAGCGGGCCGATCGGGCTCGTCAGGTTCGCCAGGAAACCGAGTGCCGCTGTCGCGGTCACCCAGACCAGCGCCGCACCGACACCCGCGAGCGCGAGCGCCATCGACCGACGTGTGCCGGTTTCGCCGTCGGCCTCGGTTCGTTGTTCGCGGTACCGCATGAACACGTGTATCGCGTAGTCGATAGACAACCCGATCAGTAACACCGGCACCGCGAGCAGGAGCTGATTGAACGCCACACCGGCCCAGCCCATGAACCCGAATGTCCACACCAGCACGGCGATGATACCGACAACACCGAGCACGATGTCCAGCAGGTCACGGTAGGCCACCGTTAGTGCGACCACAACGAAAAGCAGCGCCAGCGGGCCGACGATACCGCCGCTGTCACCGAGCGACTGGCCGATCTCCTCGCCGAGGATACCGGTCCCGAACACCGCGTACTCGGACGGCTGGTCGTTTGCGATACTCCGTATCTCGAGCTGTGCGTCTGTGAGCTCCGGCGGGAACGAGTTGGGGTTCTGTACCTCCTCGTCCAGCTGCTGCCGGAAGACCGTCAGCCCGGACTCCGAGGTGGTGTCCCCGGGCTCGAACGAGGCCGGCATCAGACCGAGCACCTCCGACTCGGCGTTCTCCCCGAACACGTCCGTGACAATGCTCTCGAGTTCACCCTCCTCGAGGTCCAGCACGGCCTGGCGCTGCTGTTCGAGGCTCGGCTGTCCGGCTGTCGCGTTGTCCCCGGTCTGTTGCCGGAACGCCGCACTGCCGATGACGTTCGCGTACCCGAACACTGCCCGCTCGTCCGCGAACGTCTGTGTGAGCTCCTCCCGCGCGACTATCTCCTGCTGGAGTGTGAGTGACTCGTTTATCGCCTCCTTCGTGAGGACGTCGTCACGCTGCTGGAGCACCTGGAGCAGCGTCGTGTTGCCACCCTCGTCGACCGTCATGTTCTCGTCGATGAACGTCTGTGCCGTCGCCTCCGGGGAGTCCGACTCGAACTGCTGGGTGTTGGACTGCTGTTCCACCCCGGTTATTCCGGCGCCGATGGCGACTGTGAGCACCAGAGTGACCAGTATCACAGACTTCGTGTACGTTGTCAGAAAGTCTGCGAAACGGTCCGAAATACCGGTCATTACGCTGCCTCCGCGACTACAGTTATTACTGACAGAAGCATCAGTACCGGAGTTACGGTTTGGATGTATTTAGTCTGCTTGTCTCCGTTCGACAGGTCGAAAACAGGTGTCCCGAGGGCCAGGTCGATGCCCAAACTGTGATGTGTCTGCCCCGCCAAGCAAGAGCATGAGCAAGCGTATTCTCGTACCGGTAGACGGGTCGGACCACTCCTGGAAGGCGTTCGACTACGCCATCGATGAACACCCCGATGACGAACTCGAAGTACTCCACGTTGTCGACCCGATGCAGGGCGACTACGAACCCGACGAGAGCAACGCGCGGACGGTCAAGCGAAGCGACAAGATCCGGGACGATGTCGAAACCAGACTCGACGAGGCTGGACAGGACAGTCCGACAGTCGACGTGGTCACGCGGGAGGGGCGGCCGGCCGACGAGATAATCGACCACGCAAACACCGACGA
>KB659968.1_pt42 | contig 16957 bp, 15 predicted proteins | sample 558768 | NCBI scaffold set KB644980.1 | reverse complement strand
AAACAACACGGCCACAGCTCAGTCGTCGGCGACCGGCTGTTCCGGCGGTGATGCCGCCAGCAGACGGTCGAGGGCATCAACCATCGCGTCGACTGAGGCGCGGGTGATATCCGAATCAGAGGCAGCAACCGTCACGGTGTGATCGCCACGAGTCATCTCAACCTCAACGGTGACGACAGCGTCGGTCCCACCGGTGATGGCGTCGACGTGGAAGGAATCGAGTTCGGCGTTCGCCGCAGGGCCGAGTGCTTGCCGGACAGCCTTGACCGCGGCGTCGACAGGGCCGGAGCCGGTGTTGGCGGCGGTGCGTTCCTCGTCGCCAACACGGAGTTTGACGCTGGCGGTCGGCACCTCGCCGCCGCTGGCGGTCGTCAGCGTCAACAGTTCAACGTAGCGATCGCGCTCCCGCCCCTGTACGTCCTCAGCGATTGCCAACAGGTCGGCGTCGGTGACGCGTTTGTCGCGCTCGCCAAGCGTTTTGACGCGCTCGACGATAGCCGCGAGTTCGTCGTCTGTCACGTCGATCCCGTGTTCGTTCAGTCCGGCCTCAACACCGGCGCGACCGGCGTGTTTGCCGAGAACGAGCCGGCGTTCCCGACCCACCGTTTCGGGTGGATACGGCTCGTACATCGCGCCGTCTTTGAGGGTGCCGTCGGTGTGAATACCGCTCTCGTGAGTGAATGTGTTCTCGCCGATAACGGCCTTGTTCGGCGCGAGCGGGGTGCCCGTGTTCTGGCTGACGGTCGTCGCCAGCTCGTAGATCTTGGGGAGCCTAAGCGTCTCGATGTCGTAGCTGTGCGAAAGCGCGATCGCGACCTCCTCGATGGCGACGTTGCCGGCGCGCTCGCCGATGCCGTTGACGGTGCCGTGGACAAAGTTGGCCCCGGCCCGGAGGCCAGCGTGAACGTTTGTCATTCCAAAGCCCAGGTCGTCGTGGGTGTGGACGCTCGTCGGGCCCAACTCGGCGAGCTGCTCGACGACGGCGTGGGTGTGTTCCGGGCTGGCGTGGCCGACGGTGTCAGCGTAGCAGTACCGGTCGGCACCTGCTTCGTGGCCGGCTTCGGCGAGTGCGGTCAGGAACTCGGGGTCGGCGCGGGAGCCGTCCTCGCCGAGCAGTTCGATCCACAGGCCGTGATCGGTCGCGTACTCGACGAGTTCGACCGAGCTTTCGATGACCTCCTCGCGTGTCGAGCCGATCTTCGTCTCGATGTGTTTGTCCGACGACGGGACGACGAGTGTAACCCCGTCGACATCACAGTCGAGTGCATGGTCAATATCGGATCTGATTCCGCGGGCGAAGCTAGTCACCGTCGCATCGAGACCGAGGTCGGTCACCCGTCGGATACAGTCGCGTTCGCCCGCGGAGGTACACGCACTGCCGGCCTCGATCACGTCGATCCCGGCAGCTTCCAGTGCCTCGGCGATCTCAACTTTTTCGTCGGGGGTCAACGAGACGCCGGGGGCCTGTTCGCCGTCACGAAGCGTTGTGTCCAACAGCTGTACGTCGTCGGGAAACGCCGAGCGAGCCGCGTTGTCACTACGCAACTCATCTGATGTGTTTGAGTACACGGATGAATACCTGTCACCGGAGAATTTCGCGGCCAGCCGGGTCGCCCCGACTTCCTCTATCCTCGTTGGAGGCTGAATGCTCCATTGTGCATCATTCTTCATACGCACACCAAAATAAAGCTGCCGTCTCCGTCGCCGTGACCGGGTGTTCGTGGCGGTCGACACTACTCAAGTGTCACACGGTCACCAACACCGACATCGTCGGCCGCGCCGGCTGGCAGTTCCACCAGCGTCTCAGCGGTTTCGCGGCCGAGCCCGATCCACGGCTTCAACCGCTTTTTTGCCACAACCTCGTTGTCAACGAGCCAGATCGCGTCGATCGCAAAGGGAACGAACAGCATGTGAACGTCGCGCTTGGCCGCACTCTCGAACTGAAAGACGAGGGCCGCATCGTCGGCCAGCGATCGCCGAAACATCAGCCCGCGGGCCTGCTGGAGAAACGAGTCCGCGATCTCGATATCGCTGGCGAGCATCTGACCACTGTCGCTTGATTCGGGCCGGTGAACAAGCTGCACACAGGACGGTCGGCCGGGCGATATTTAGCTCTGGGGGGCTACCCTCGAATATGGAGGAGACGCCCGAGGGCACGCCCGTCGGCGTCGACAACCCCTACGAGGTTGCGGCGGTCTGTGATCACCTCACGAGCGACGGTCGGTGCCGGTTCGCGCTCGACCACGCTGGTGTCGACCCCGAGTTCGCCGACGAGCGGGCGGCCGACGACTACGCCTGCCACGTCGGTGCGGACGACAACTGGCCGGCCTGTCCGCACTATCGGTGGACGACAACCGACGACGAGTGCCGGCGGTGTGGCCTCGAAGAACTCCGGCTCGCCCACGACGATAGCCGGCCGCTGATCGAGGAACATCACCTCTCGTATGGCGACGACGATGACGCGGACACGCCAAGTCATGAGCTCACGGTCGCACTGTGTCGGTGGTGTCACGCGAAAGTCCACCAGTCGTTTGCCCGCATCGACGACGACGCCGACCCAGATCCAGAGGCGATCGCCGAGCGTGAGCAACGACAGGCAGCCGAGAATGCGGAGCTGGGCTTCCAGTCGGCCCGCGACCGCTCCGAGAAGTAACGTTAGAACAACAGCAGACATCTCGGGGATCTGCAGGAGGGCGGTGTAGTTGCCATGCAGCCGGTGTGTATCGGCTCTCGACGGGATGGGCACAGCGAATGTGAGGAACCTGAAGAGGGTTTAACCCCACACAACAGCTAATCTAGGTAGAAACGTATGGAAGAGCTTGACAAGGTGCTGAAAAAATACGCGACGAGCCAGGATCTGATGGATGAGATCCGATACGTTGCCGAGGCGTTGAGCGTTGAGTTCGACAGATGGGACGAACAGTATGTAAGCGGGCCAAGCCTGTATTTTCTGGTCGTCGCCGAAACCGATTTTGAGGAGTACACCGACCCATTAGGGGAGAATATGTGGCCGACCGATCGGTGCAAGATCGTCTTGGAGTCACCTGACGCGTTCCGCCGGGTTGCCGAGGATGTCGCATTTAGCCGGGATGGTGGTATTATCGTGACCGGTGATGGAACAATCCAACAACAGATGGTTCGGGTTCGAAGCCCTGGAGGCGGTGAGATTGCGGCTGTTAAGGGTCTTACATTCCCCGACTGGATGGGAACCAAGCATATGAGTGCCCTAGAAACATCGCTACGTGAGAACGTTCTCTGGGGGATCACGCTCAGCGAGGAAGACGGTCGGGTAACGACGTATCTTGATGGAACGTATCAGGACTATCCCCGTGACGAGATAGGCGGTCGGTGGCGGCCTGACGTCTAAAATGTGAAACGACTGACGACTGGGTTGAGGTAACGATATCCGTCACCAAATCGACACTGACAGCCGCAGAGACTGCGGTGCTCGCAACCGGTGAGGAGACAGAACTCGTACACGCACAAGGGGGTCGCCGTCTGGCTCATCCGAACGATGATCGGTGAAGCTGGCGGTGGGATAACCGCAAAAACCGCCGATAGGAACAACCAACGTGCAGTTCAAGATTCTAATCCGACAACCACCAGAGCTCAGTAAGCAGTAGCAGCGCGAAACGACTCCATGGGATGTGCGTCTCGTGACGGTCAGTTCCTGACACCACACTGCGACCGGCGTGATCGTAGAAAACCCGGTTTGACGCGAAGCGGTGGACAACCGTCGAGCGATCGCGTTTGTTACTGGCGTCAACTGGACAAGACAATTTTTTCGACGGTAATGCTGTATTTATTGCAATAATTGATTTTTCATAGCCTATATGAGTACTGTTTAAGCTTGTATCTAGATGAATGTCCAAATATTTTTATAGGAGCTTTCAGTTTAGCAGTATGTGTGAATCTCTCACAGCAACTGTCAGAATAACAAGTCAAGAGTGAATCCTCTCGAATGACATCTACTACATCACTCCGGCGGAGCATCGAGGTTGAATACTGGGTTATCGACGAGACGGGGGCTCTCACCCAACCGGGATCGCTTATCGATCTCCCGGGGGCCGAACGCGAGTTTGTGGAGCCGATGCTCGAACTCAAAACGACGCCCTGTACATCGACGGCTGAACTCCGCGAGGAGCTGTTCGAGCGGGTCAGAGCCGCAGTTGATCGCGGCGAGGAGCTCGGAAAGCAGCTCGTTCCGTTGGCAACCCCACTGAACCACGAGGAGATCCGGGAGATTCCCTGTGATCGAACCCGAATCCAAAACGAGGTCGTCGGCGAGGAGTTTGAGTACGTCCGTCACTGTGCTGGCACGCATATCCATATCGAACAACAGCCCGGGCGAGCGGTCGACCAGCTCAACACGTTGATCGCTCTTGATCCCGCCTTGGCGTTGGTCAACTCGGCGCGACATTTCCGGGGCGAGGAGTTGGCGGCCGGCGCGCGCTCGAAATGTTATCGATGGTTGGCCTACGACGGGCTTCAGGAGCAGGGTGAGCTGTGGCCCTACGTCGATGATCGAGAGGACTGGAACCGGCGGCTGCAACGCTGTTATGACCGGTTCCGCGGACAGGCACTCGATGCGGGCATCAACGAGGCGACCTTCGAGCGGTGTTTCGACCCTGAAAGCGCGGTCTGGACGCCGGTGCAGCTTCGATCGGAGTTCGATACCGTCGAGTGGCGATCGCCGGATACGGCACTCCCGAGTCGGACGGTGCAGCTGGCCGATACCCTCGCGACAGTCGCCGGTGAGTTGGGCGACACCACGGTCGAGATCGGCGGCGACACCGGTCGTGTCGACGACGATAGGATCGTCCTCCCGTCGTTTGAGACCGTCACCGACTACGTCGAGGAGGCGATTGACGAAGGATTGACCCCGTCGCTGCGGGCGTACCTGACACGGATGGGGTTCAGTCCGGGCTCGTATGAGCCGATCGCCGAGACGATCGATCACGCCGAACGGATCGACCATGAGACCGCCTGTAAACGACGCATCGAGTTCGCGAATCGACTCCGCGAGGACGTTCAGCCGGCACCACCGCTGGCGGCCGACTAACTGAGATGACCAAGTGTCGAATAGATCGCTCGAACACAACAGGTTTTCACGCTAGAACACACAACACAACTTAATGACACGGCCAAAAATCGCTCTTCTTAACGCGGCACACGCAGCCGACGACACACGCGAAAATTTCTTGCGTGAGCTTGACGCCGATGTCGAGTCGTTCGGCTGTACCGACGGCGAACTTCCCGCCGATTTCGCCTATGATGGGTTTGTCGTCACCGGCTCGCGGGCGTCGGTCTACTGGGATGAGCCGTGGATCGGCCGACTGAAAACGTGGGTCGGTGGCGCGATCGAGGCCGGTCTGCCCGCTCTCGGCGTCTGTTATGGCCACCAGCTACTGGCTGATGTGCTCGGCGGCCGGGTCGAGGATATGGGCGAGTACGAGATCGGCTATCGCACGGTCGACCACGACGGCGACAGCCGCCTGCTCGCCGGGATCGACGAGTCGATGACGGTGTTTACCACCCACTCGGATCGGGTCGCCGAGCCGCCGCCGGGCGCGACAGTGTTCGCAAAAAACGAGTACGGCATCCATGGCTTCCGCAAAGGCCGCGCCATCGGCGTCCAGTTCCATCCCGAATACGACATGGAGACGGCCAAGACGGTCGCCGAGGGGAAGGATGAGCTCGCCGCCGATCGCGTTCAGCGGGTGCTCGATGGGATCACCGAGGATAACTACGAAGCGGCCTGTGAGGCCAAACAGTTGTTCGATAACTTCCTCGCGTTCGTCGAGGAGACCCGAGCCGAGCGTGTTGCCGCCGACTGATCCTGCTGACGACGTTGCCACCGGCTGAGCGCGATCGGCGTCACCACGGCGTCTCGCAGGCGAAACTGCCCGATTATCCACTCCACGGCGCGTTCCGGTTCGTTTTTGAATGCCAGCAGCCAACCCTTCTTATGACTCGGATTGCAGTGGTCGACAACCACGGCCAGTTCACCCATCTGGAGCAACGCGCGCTCCGTGATCTCGGCGTTGACGCCGATCTCGTCGACAACGAAACTGACCCTGAGGCTGTCGAGGCCGACGGGTTCGTGCTCTCCGGTGGGCCGGATATGGATCGCTCCGGTCGGTCGGCCGGCTATCTCGACCGTGAGGAGCCTGTTCTCGGCATCTGTCTCGGGATGCAGCTGATCGCCGAGGAGCTCGGCGGCGGCGTCGGCGGCGGCGAGTACGGCGGTTACGCCGACGTGACCGTCGAGATCACCGACGACGACGATCCGTTGATCGGCTCGTTGGCGCCCGATACGCGTGTCTGGGCGAGTCACGCCGACGAGGTGAAACACCTCCCCGAGGGGTTCAGCCAGACCGGCACCTCTGATGTGTGTGGGATCGAAGCGATGAGCGACACCGATCGCGATCTCTACGGCGTCCAGTGGCACCCCGAAGTGATTCACACTGAGCAGGGCGAGGAGGTCTTCGAGAACTTTCGAGACATCTGCGAGGAATCAAACTAATCGCTCTCGCCGTTTGTATCGCTGTCATCGATCTTTCCGTCACTCCGATCCTGCTCGCGCAGTTCGTCTGATCTATCGCCCGGATCACCGTGGCCGCCGCCGCCCGGTGTACGTACGGTAATGACGGAGCCGGCCGGCACGTCGATGGTCGTTTTCGCTGGCAGCGATTTTTCCGGCTCATCCGGGAGTTCCAACAGGTTCTCACCGGTCGCCCCCGGCTTCCCGCCGTTGACACCGTTCGGCGCGTTGCGGCGTCGCTCGGTCAACAGCGAGACGGTCGCATCCTGCTGGACGCATAGGCGACGCTCAAGACCGAGACCGCCGCGATAGGCCCCGTCACCACCCGATCCCGATCGAAGCGCGTAGCGGTCGACCCGTAGGGGGTATTCGGCTTCCAATGCCTCGACCGGTGTGTTCAGCGTGTTTGTCATCCCGACCTGTACACCGTCCATCCCGTCGCTGTCGGCGCGGCCGCCAAAGCCGCCGCCGATGGTTTCGTAGTAGGCGAACTCGCCGCCGCGACCGCCGACGATCAGGTTGTTCATCGTCCCCTGTCCCTGCGCTGGCACGCGATCGGGGGCGGCCTCGGCGAGCGCGAGGAAAACAACATCCGTGACGCGCTGGCTGGTTTCGACGTTGCCACCGACAACCGCCGCCGGCGGCGTGGGATTCAACAGGCAGCCCACCGGGGCGGTGACGGTAACGGGCTCGTAGCAGCCGTGGTTCGGCGGGATCTCGGGATCGGTGAGCGACCGGATCACGAAGTAGACCGCGCTTTTTGCGACCGCCAGCGGCGCGTTCAGATTGCCGGCGACCTGGTCGGCTGTCCCGGTAAAGTCGACGCTGACCACCGCGCCGTCGATAGTTACAGCTACCTCGATAGCGATATCGTCATCGGTCACGCCGTCGCCCTCCAGTACGTCGCTGGCGCGGTAGGTGCCGTCGGGCAACTCCGCGATGGAATCTTGAATCCGCTCCCGCGAGTAGTCGATCACGGCGTCGAACCCCGCCCGGATGCGGTCGTAGCCGTGGTCGTCGATGAGGTCGGTGAGTCGCTCTTCGGCGCGCTCGGTGGCCGCCAGCTGGGCGCGAAAGTCCGCGCGCCGCTCGTCAGGGTTGCGGACGTTGGCGAGAAGCAGCGAGAACAGCTCCTCGTTGCGGTCGCCGGCGTCGACGAGTCGCGTCGGCGGCAGTCGGAGGCCCTCCTGATAGATCTCCTCCGCGCCAGCGGGCATGCTGCCGGGCGTCATCCCGCCAACGTCGGCGTGGTGGGCCCGGGAGACGGCGTAGCCGAGAATCTCCTCGCGTGGAGCCAGCGGTGCGACAAGCGTCACGTCCGGCAGGTGGGTGCCGCCGGCGAAGGGGTCGTTGAGGACAAACACGTCGCCCGGCGCGGGGTTGTGATCGAGGACAGCGTCAACGGCCTCGGGCATCGCCCCGAGATGGACGGGGATGTGTTCGGCCTGGGCGACCATCCGGCCGTCAGCGTCAAAGATCGCCGTCGAACAGTCCTGTCGCTCGGTGATATTCGGTGAGTAGGCCCCGCGGATCAACACCTGTCCCATCTCGTCGGCGACGCTTTCGAACTGGTTGCGGAGGACTTCAAGCGCGACCGGATCGATATCGGCTGTATCCTCTCATCGATCGCCCTCCATATCCTCGGCTCGCTGCATGATGAGCGCGCCGTCGCCACGAACCCGACCCTGCCAGCCGGGCGGGAGGACGGTCGTGCTTTCGGCCTGTTCGAGGATCGCCGGCCCCGTTACCGATGTGTCGGCAGGAAGTTTCGATCGGTTGTAGACGGTGGCGGACTGTCGGCTGTCAGCATCGCTTGCGGCTGTGTCGCCTGTCAGGAACATGGCCTTCCGGCTGCCGACAACCGCATCGCCAGCGCCTGTCTGCTCGATAGCAGGTGGGGTGCCCTCGATGGTTGCGGTCACCCGGAGGTTCACGAGTTCGACCGGCGCGTCAAGGCTGTAACCGTAGGCGCGCTCGTGGGCCGCGTGGAAGGCCTCAGCAACGGTCTCCTGTGAAAACAACTCAACCGGCACCGTGAGTTCGAAGCTCTGGCCGTCGTATCGGCAGTCCACAGCGCGCTCAACCGTGGCAGCCGCGGGGTCGGAGGCGTCGCTTCGGACGGATTCAATCAGGTCGTCGTAGACTGCTGTTATCTCACCTTGATCGCTGTCGGCCAGCGGCTGGGTGACCGTCCGGACGGCGTCGTGAGTTTCGTCCGCGGCGAGCAGGCCGTACGCCGAGAGGACGCCGGCCGGCGCGGGGACGACGACGCGATCCATTCCGAGGTCGGCGGCGAGCGCGGCGGCGTGCATCGGCCCCGCACCGCCGAAGGCGACGAGATCGAAGCCTCGGGGATCGTGGCCGCGCTCGACGGTCGCCGCCCGGATCGCCCGCGCCATCGTTGCGTTGGCGATCCGAACGACACCGCGGGCTGCAGCCTCGGCGTCCGGGAGGTCAGCCTCGCGTGCAAGGTCGGCGAGGGCTGTGTGGGCGGCGGTAGTGTCAAGTGTGAGTTCGCCGCCGAGGGCGGTGTCATCGCCGATATAGCCGAGGACGACGTTGGCGTCGGTGACCGTCGGACGGTCGCCGCCGTGGTCGTAACAAGCCGGCCCCGGCTCCGCGCCCGCTGACTCGGGGCCGACCCGGAGCGCGCCGCCGCTGTCGACCCACGCGATCGAGCCGCCGCCCGCGCCGACCGTGGTCACATCGACCATCGGGGTGCGGATCGGGATGCCATCGATGTCGGCTTCTGTCGTTCGTTCGGCGGTGCCGTCGCGGACGAGACTCACGTCGCTTGAGGTGCCGCCCATATCGAAGGTAACGACACTTGGCTGGGTTGTCGCCGAGTCGGGGGCTGTTGCCGCTGTTGCGTTGTTCTCGGCGGCCGTTGCGGCCGCACCGACGACGCCGGCGGCTGGCCCGGACAGCGTTGTCGACACCGCGTTGTCGCTGACGGTCTCGCTGTCGGCGATGCCGCCGTTGGCCTGCATGACGCGGGGTTCGGGTACCCCCGCGTCGCTGGCTCGGTCGGTCAGGCGGCTGAGATAGCCGTCGATCGCTGGGGTGACGTAAGCATCGACAGCGGTCGTGGCGGTACGCTCGAACTCGCGGAACTCCGGCAGCACCTCGTGGGAGGCCGACACGGGGATAGCGAGTTCCTCGCGCAGAATCTCGGCGACACGCTGTTCGTTTTCCGGGTGTGCGTAGGCATGCAGCAGGCAGACGGCGACGCTTTCGGCGTCGGTGGCGGCGATGTCGTCGGCGAGGTCGCACACGTCGGAGGGGTCGACCGGTTGTTCGATCCCCTTTGTCGTCGCGCGTTCGTCGATCTCGAAGCGGCGGGTTCGGGGGACAAGTGGGTCAGGTTTGGTCGCATCGAGATCGTAGAGATCCGGGCGATCCTGTCGAGCGATCTCCAGTACGTCGCGGAAGCCTGCGGTTGTCACAAGTGCGGTTGTCGCGCCATCGCGTTCCAGCAGGGCGTTGACCGAGACGGTCATCGCATGCCCAAAGGCGTCGACAGCGGCGGGCTCAATGCCGGCCGCATCGCAGGCTTTCTTGATGCCGTTGATCACACCAACGCTCTGGTCGGTGGTCGTCGGCACCTTTGCGGTGTGGCGGTCACCGTCCGCGACAAGAACAACATCGGTGAATGTCCCGCCAACGTCGACGCCGATCCGTGTCGACTCGGTCGGTGGCGTGGTCATTCCTCGGGGGCAACGCTGACGACGTTCATCAGCGAGGAGACGGGGACGCCATCGATCTCATCAAGACCCTGTTTGTCAACAAGAACGACACAGCCGACGGGGGTGCCACCACAGTCACGAACCGCGGTGATCGTCTCCCGCATCGTCGTCCCCGAGGTGATGATGTCGTCGATGATGTAGCAGTTCTCCTCGGAGACCGCCGCAAAGTTCTGGGAAAACCCGCCGTCGATCTCGTCGAGGTCACCCTCCTCCCACTGGTGTTTGGCGGGGCCGTAGGCCGCGATATCGGTATCAAGCTCGTTGGCGATGACCGTAGCAAGGGGGACACCGGCCTTCTCGATACCGACGGTGAGCCCGACCTCAGTGTCATCCTTCGAGATCAGGTCGGCCATCGCGTGGCTGACGTGGGTGAGCCGGCGGCTGTCGCGGCCGATCGCACTCCAGTCGACGTGGATGTCCTGTGGGCTGGCGATCGGCTTTGGCTGGCTGTCGGTCTCGTGTTCGACCCCGCCACGTTCGACAAGCCAGCTTGCAGTCTCCCGAGAGACATTGAGTTCGTCGGCGATCTCGCCGCGGGAAAGCCCTCGGCCGGCCAACTCGGCCGCGCTCTCGATGAGGTTATCGACGTTTTTCATACTCGCTGAATTGGATTGCGTTTTTGATAGTGTTGTCGTCGTCAACAAAGGCGGCCTTGTAGTCTTCGAGGGCGAACACGCCGGTCACAAGATCCTCAAGGAACGACTCAGACAGCGATCCTAAGGTGTCGACAGCAGCCTCAAAGTGGCCGACGTGAGAGTTGACGCTGCCGACGATCGCCTTGTTGTGGAGCACCAGCTCTCGGTGGAGTTTGCCGCCCTCGATCTCGAAGGCCCAGTCGCCCGGGATGCCGAGGGCCGCCAACACGCCATTTGCCGCGAGGGCCTCGATCGACTCGAATGGGTGTTTTGCGTAGCCGGTGGACTCGTAGATCAGGTCGGGAGCCTCGTAGGCGTCAGGGATCTCCGGAACTGGCGTCTCGTTGCTGTTGACGTAGGTGCTGTCGAGCGATTCAATGATGTCGATCGTCGGATCGGGGCGTTCGCGCCGACCCAGACAGTAGGTGCGGTCGAACCGCTGTTCGAACATAGCGAGCGTGAGCAAGCCCAGACTGCCGTTGCCGAGGACGAGCGCCGACTCCGGGTTCCACTCGAAGGCCGACCGGCTGGCGTCGGCGTGTTCGATCGCCTTCTCGGTAATGGAGATCGGCTCGACAAGAAAGCCCAGTTCGGCCAACTCGGGCGGCACCGTCACGAGGAACTCCGCAGGGCTGGTAAAATACTCGGCCATGAAGCCGTGGTCGCCGACGATCCCGCGCTCATGATACTGGCCATCGGGGGCCATATCCGGCTCGCCGCGCTCGAAATACGCGTTGTCGCCGTTCGGTCGCCGTCGGACAGTCGGGACGACGACATCGCCCTCGTCGAGGTCGGTGCCGGTGGCATCCTCAACGACGCCGACGGCTTCGTGGCCCAGTACGTGGTAGTCGTCGCTGGCGGGCATGCCGCCGTGGCCGCCGCTGATGACCTCGTGGTCGGTGCCGTCGACACCGACCCGAAGCGTCCGAACAAGTGCCTCGCCGGCGTCGGGATCGGGTCGCGGCAGGTCGATGAGCTCGGGCTCCGATTCGCCCTCGTAGACCGCGATGGCTTGCATACGGTGTCGGATGATCCCACGGCTCAATAGCGTTACTCTTCTGTGAGTAAGAATATCATACGCGCGGATAAAACGCAGAGCAACCGTGCGGCAGTCGGCTCAGGCGTCAAGTTCGTCGCGCAACAGTTGGTTGACGCTGCCCGGATCGGCCGACCCCTGGGATTTCTGCATCACCTGGCCGACGAGGAAGTTCAGCGCGCCATTCTCGCCGCTGTGGTAGTCGTCGACGGCATCGGGGTTCTCGTCGATAGCTTCGGCCACGAAGTCGGCGATAGCGTCGTCATCTGTTTTGCCGAGGCCCTCGCGGTCAATGATCGTCTCGGGGTTGTCGCCGTCGTCGAGCATCGACCGCAGGACGACCTCCTCGGCGTTTTTCACCGTGAGTTCGTCGTTCTCGACGAGTTCGATCAGGTGGGAGAACTCGTCAAGTCGGCCCTCGATATCGGTGATCAGCATATCCCGGTAGTTGAGTTCGCCAAGCAGGTTGTCGGCGACCCACGTCGCGGCCACACCGGGATCAAACTGCTCGGCGACCGCCTCGAAGAAGTCCGCGACCGCCTTCGTTGAGGTGAGTTTCGAGGCGGCCTCGGTGTCGAGGCCATACTCGCTGACGAACCGCTCGCGGCGGGCGTCAGGGAGTTCGGGGATCTCGATCTCGTCTTTCCAGTCGGCGACCTCCAAGGGCGGGAGGTCGGCCTCCCGGAAGTACCGGTAGTCGGCTTCGGACTCCTTCGAACGCATCGAGACGGTGATGCCGCGGGATTCGTCCCAGTGGCGGGTCTCAGTTTCGAGTGCGCGACCACGCTGGACGGCGTTTTTCTGCCGGCTGACCTCGTAGGCGAGTGCCTTTTCTGCGGCCTTATGACTGGAGATGTTCTTTACTTCGGTACGGTTTGCGTCTTCGAGAACTGTGTCATCGATCTCGCCCCCGTCGTCGACTTCCTCGGCGTCAACAAGCGAGATATTGGCGTCGACGCGGAGGCTCCCATCCCGGGTGGCGTCGAAAACGCCGAGATATTCGAGGACTTCCTCCAGTTTGGCGAGAAACGCCCGCGTTTCGTCGGGTGAGCGGAAATCTGGCTCGGTGACGATCTCCACAAGCGGCGTGCCGGCGCGGTTGTAGTTGATCAGCGTCGCCTCGGCAGTGTCGATACTCCCACCTTTGTGCTGGAGACTACCGGGATCTTCTTCGAGATGCGCACGCGTAATTCCGATCTCCCGTCGGTCGCCCTCGACGCTGATTTCGAGGCTCCCCTGCTGGCAGATCGGCGCGTCATACTGGGTGAGCTGGAAGTTTTTCGGGAGGTCAGGGTAGTAGTAGTTTTTCCGGTGGAACGTGGTGCGTTCGGGGATTGCTGCGTCAAGTGCCTTTCCGATCTTGACGGCGGCTTCGACGGCACCCTCGTTGAGCACCGGGAGCGCGCCGGGCAAGCCGAGACAGACCGGGCAGGTGCGGCTGTTGGGTTCCGCGTCGTCGTCGGCCTCGGTCGAGCAGCCACAGAAGATCTTGGTGGCCGTCTCAAGCTGGACGTGCACCTCGAGCCCGATGACGACAGCGTGTTCCTCAGTTTTGATGGCCTGTGCTGTCATTAGACAAAGTTTGCTGTCCGCCCGCTAAAGCCTAACGGAGCAATGGAATCGGCTGTCCAACCGCAGGAACTCACTCTACACGTCGCTTGCTGTGATGGCCTAACGTGCCCTGCCGAACCCGCGACCCCTCGCTTTCGGCATTGACGCCGGCCCGCAGCGCGTAGATGTTTGTATCCTCGCTGCCGACATAGACCGTCCCATCGACGACCGTTGGCGAGGAGCGGCCACCGCTCTCAAAGGCCCACTGCTGTGCGCCGGTGGCCACATCAAGCGCGTAGACATTCCGGAGGGATTCAAACACCACGATCCCTCCGGCGACTGTCGGCGACGAACGGAGCGAGCTCTTTGTTCGAAACGTCCACTCTTTCTTGCCGGTCGCCGCCGACAACGCGTAAAGCGAGCCGCCAGCCCCGGTGACAAAGACGGTGCCGTCAGCGACCGTCGGCGAGGAGACAACGGTGGCATCAAGCGTCCACTGCTGTTCGCCGGTGTCAGCATCGAGAGCGTAAAATGACTCCCAGCCGCCGACAAACACTGTTCCGTTGGCGACCGTCGGCGATGACTCAACCTTGCCGTTGGCTTCAAACGTCCACTCCGTTTTGCCGGTTGTGGCATTGAGCGCGTAGAGAGTCGCGTCGTTGCTGCCAACGTAGACCGTCCCGTCGACAACCGTCGGCGACGACGTCACATAGCCATCGGTCGTAGCTGTCCACTCCTTTTGACCGGTGTCAGCATCAAGCGCGTAGACGTTGGTGTCGTTGCTGCCAACGTAGACCGTCCCATCGACAACCGTCGGCGACGAGCCGATGCGATCGCCGGTCTCGACCGTCCACTCGGTCGCGCCGGTCGCGGCGTCAAGCGCGTACACCGTTGCGTCGTCGCTGCCGACAAAAACGGTGCCGTCGGCGACCGTTGGCGACGAAAAGACATACGCATTGGTCTCAAACGTCCACAGTTTGTCACCGGTTGCGGCATCGAGTGCGTAGAGTGTGCCATCCGCACCGCCGACAAAGGCTGTGTTGTCGACGATCGTCGGCGACGAGGCGATAGCGTTGTCGGTCTCAAAGGCCCACTGCTGTCGCTCGGTTTCTTCGGCGGTCGCAAACGACACGCCAATGCCGCCAATAATCCCCGCGCTGAGTGCTGATTTCAATACTGTCCGTCGAGTAGGGAGTACGGTGCCGTCCCCCAGCGGCCCATGGTACGCCATCCGTATCACACTGTTAGGAGCTTTCATATAAATAACCAGTGCAGGCAGCCAGCGATCACGCTCAGATGCCGTCGGAATCGGTCGCCGTCGGAGTCCCGAGAATCACTCAGCGCGCGCACATGTGTCTGACACAGTTTTATCCGGATACAGACTGGTTGTCATGGTATGAGTAAACGCGTCGACGAACTTGAAGCGCAGGTGGCAGAGCTTCGCGCCGCGGTCAACGGGCTCACCGAGGAGCTCGTCGAAACAAAGGACCGGGTTCGCAAGCTCGAAGCCGAGGCGGCCGACGAGGCGGAAACAACAGGCCGAACGGAGACAAAAAACGACGATCACGTTGTTGTCGTCGAAAACGAGCAGGAGGATGTCGATGTTGCCACCTCGCCGTCGGATAACACCGCGTCGGCGACCGACGAGGGTAGGGCGGCTGTCGAACCGGAAGAGCCAACTGAGGACGAGGCAAACGAGTCGATAGACGACATTATCGTCGCCTGATCGGTCGGCTATCGATGCTGTCTCGCGCGACGACGCGATCATTGACGACGCCTGATTTCAGTAATTCATGCATATCAAAGCCCTCGTGTTAGACGGTTTCAAGAGCTTCGGGCGGCCGACGCGCATCCCACTTTACGAGGATTTCACGGTTATTACCGGGCCGAACGGCTCGGGAAAATCAAACATTATCGACGGGATTCTTTTCGCGCTCGGCCTTGCCAAAACCCGTGGCATCCGCGCCGAGAAGCTGACCGACCTGATCTACAACCCCGGCCACGACGGCGAGGCCTCAACCGACGACGGCCCACGCGAGGCCAGCGTCGAGGTTGTCCTCGATAACAGCGAAGGTGTCCTCAGCCACGAGCAGGTTGTCACCGCCGCCGGCACCGACCGCGTCGGCGACGTTGAGGAGATCACGATCAAACGCCGTGTCAAGCAGACAGAGGACAACTACTACTCGTACTACTATCTCAACGAACGCTCGGTCAATCTTGGCGATATTCAGGATCTTCTCGCACAGGCTGGCATCGCTCCTGAGGGGTACAACGTCGTCATGCAGGGCGACGTGACCGAGATTATCAACATGTCGGCCGGCCAGCGACGCGGCATTATCGACGAGATCGCCGGGGTTGCCGAGTTCGACGCGAAAAAAGAGTCGGCTTTTGAGGAGCTCGATGCCGTCGAAGAGCAGATCAACGAGGCGACACTGAAAATCGAGGAGAAGGAGGAACGCCTCAACCAGCTGGCCGACGAACGTGATACCGCCCTCGAATACCAGTCACTGCGCGAGAAAAAAGAGGAGTACGAGGGGTATCTGAAGGCCGCTGAGCTGGAGGACAAACGCGAAGAACTCGCCGAGATTGAGGACGACATCGACGCCCACGAGGAAACGCTCGCGGAGCGACAGGAGACCCTCGACAGCGCGCAGGGGCGACTCACCCGGCTGGAGGACGAACTCGAAGCGCTCAACCGCGAGATCGAGCGCAAGGGTGAGGACGAACAGCTCGAACTCAAACGCGAGATGGAGTCGATCAAAGGCGAGATCGACCGGCTCGAAGGTCGGATCGAGACCGCCGAAGGCCGCATCGAGGACGCCGAAGACGAGCGTCGACAGGCGTTCGTTCAGATCGACCGCAAACAGGAGCAACTCGACGAGATCGAGGCGACGATCAAGGAGCTCAAAGTCGAGCAGGCGTCGGTCAAAGGTACGATCCAGAGCAAGGAGGCCGAGCTTGCCGACATTCAGGCCGAGATCGAAAACGCCGACACCGAGTTCGACGAACTCAAAGCCGAGCTCGCCGACGCCAAGAAGCGACGCGAGGAGCTGAAGACACAGGGCAACGACGCCCAGCGGAAGAAGGATCGGCTGCTTGACGACGCCCGCCGTCGCTCCAGTGAGGTTGAAAAAGCCCGCTCCGACCTCGACGCTGCCCGCGAGAAACTGCCCGACCTGAGGGCCGAACAGTCTCAACTTCAGAGCGAACTCGACAAAGCCCAGAAGAACAAGGCGACAATCGAGGAGAAGATCGAAACTCTCCGCGAGAAACGGGAGGACGCGAAAGCCAAGTTAGCAGAGATCGAAGATGATCTTCGGGAAAAACAGTCCGAATACGCCGATCTTGAAGCCCGCAGCACCGACGACAGCTCGTGGCCACGGTCGGTGACGACGATCCTCAACGCGGGCAAACGTGGTGTTCACGGTGCGGTCGGCGACCTCGG
>KB659972.1_pt197 | contig 17028 bp, 20 predicted proteins | sample 558768 | NCBI scaffold set KB644980.1 | reverse complement strand
GGAGATCCACTGGGAGATGATCGAGGCGGTGTGGAACTCCGATGCCGTTGTCGCGATGACGACGATGCAGGACCTGCTCGGACTCGGGAGCGAAACCCGATTCAACCGGCCCGGAACCGCGACGGGAAACTGGCGGTGGCGGGCGACCGCCGACGCGTTCGACCCCGATATCGCCGAGCGTCTCCGGCGTGTGACCGACAGGATGATCCGGTGATCAGAACTGTATGACCCCGTCCTCGGTGACAACAGTGTCCAGCAGTCGCGTCGGTGTGGCGTCGTACCCCGGGTTGGCGATATCGAACCCGTGTGCGGGCTCGCGCTGCACCTCCGAGACTGGTCTGTGATCGTTCTCGAAGGTAAATCCGCCGCCGATAAACTTCGACGAGGCACCGACAACGGTCGTGGGAACGCCGATATCGTCGGCCGCAACGGCGATCGGGTACGTGCCGACGCGGTTGTAGACGGTATCGTCGATGAGGCAGTTCATACCGAGCAGAACGCGGTCACACTCCGGGAGAAAGTGACCGGCGGCACCGTCGACAATCAGTGTCACGTCGACTGCGTCGCGGTCGGCCAACTGACGGGCTGTCCGCCGCCCGAGATACCGGGGTCGGGACTCTGTCACGTACACCTCGAAGGACGTGCCATCGTCGAGGGCGTGTTCCAGTGCAGTCATTACCGTCGATGAGTTCTCGTGGACCAGCAGGATGTCGCCGTTGTTGATCAGCGACGCAGCCTTTTTTCCGGCCCCGTTCTTGCTCGCCTCGACCCTCGTGACAACGTCGTCGATAGTCTCGCGGAGTCGCTGTTTGGCCTCCTCGAGGGTGTCGGGGTCGGCCTCGGTGACATCGTCCACGATGCGCTGCTGGGTCGTGTACAGTGGGGCGTGTGAGCGGTTCGCCCGCAGAAGTGCGCTGCTGTTGCGCTCAAGCGAGCGAAGAAACTCCGGTACTGTCCGGTACTCCCGGTGAATGAGTTCCCCCAGTGCCTCGGCGGCTTTCACCGCGACGATAGACGCACTCTGTGTCTGCATCTCCTCGATCTGTCGTACGGTTTCGTCAATCATAGCCGTACCTACCTCACCCACCAACAAGGATGTTGCCACAGTCTGTCGTCGTGACGGGTGTGACCAGCCACAGTCCCGCCGGTTTTTATCCCACGACCGCTCGTATCCACAGGTGATGAGTCAGGTTATTTCGTTCGGCACAGACGGCTGGCGAGACACACTCGACCGGTTCACCTCACCGCGGGTGAAACAGGTCGGGCAGGCCGTCGCGTCGCACCTCGACGAGGCGGGTCACGCCGGCGAGACGGTCGCGGTCGGGTACGACGCGCGCGAGAGTTCACCGGGGTTCGCGGCGGACCTCGCGGACGTGCTAACGGCAAACGGGTTCGACGTGGTGATGCCGACCCGGGACCGGCCGACGCCACTAACCGCCTACGCGGTGGTGGACCGGGACCTCGCCGGTGCGCTCATGGTGACAGCGTCACACAACCCGCCGGAGTACAACGGTGTAAAGTTTATTCCCGACAGCGGCGCACCGGCACTGCCGGCGGTGACCGACAGTATCGAGGACCGTCTCGCACAACCGGACCCGTTACCACCGGCCGACCGCGGCGCGCGCCGGACTGTCGACTTCTTCGAACCCCACCGTCGACACGCGATGGAACTGCTCGACCCGGAACCCGGAGGGGTCACCGTCCTCTACGACGCAATCCACGGCAGCGGACGGGGAACAACCGACGAACTGCTCGAGGGGGCGGGTGTGACCGTCGAACGCCTCCGGTGTGACCGGGACCCGACCTTCGACGGCGGATTACCCGAACCCGCACCCGAGATGCTCGAGGAACTGGTCGACCGCGTGACCGGGGGCGAGGTCGACCTCGGAGTCGCGAACGACGGCGACGCCGACAGACTCGCGGTCGTCACCCCGGAGCGGGGCTACCTCGACGAGAACCTGTTCTACGCCGCTGTCTACGACTACCTCCTCGAGGACGACACCGGCCCGGCGGTCAGGACAGTGTCGACGAGTTTCCTCGTGGACCGCATCGCCGAGGCACACGATCAGACGGTCGCCGAGACCGCCGTCGGGTTCAAATGGGTCGCCGAGGAGATGCGGACCACCGACGCGCTGATAGGTGGCGAGGAGTCCGGTGGGTTCTCTATTCGGGGGCACATCCGCGAGAAGGACGGCGTTCTCGTGGCGCTTCTCGCCGCGCTCGCCGAGAGTGAGGAACCACTCGACAGCCGTGTCGACCGACTGCTCGACACCTACGGCGAGATACACCAGGGAAAGGTCAGCGTCGACTGTCCCGACGAGGAGAAAAACCAGGTCATCGACGGACTCGACGGACTCATCCCGGACAGCCTGGCAGGTGAACCAGTTAGAGATGTCGTCACCATCGACGGGTTCAAACTCCTCCTGAGCGACGGGTCGTGGCTGCTCGTCCGTCCGAGTGGGACCGAACCGAAGATGCGCGTCTACGCCGAGGCCGGTTCATCGAAGCGTGTCGACGCGCTGCTGGCGGCGGGACGAGAGCTGCTCGAGCAGGTGAACTAACCGACCTGCTCACGAGGACACGGCGACCAGTCCCTCGATACTGTCGGTCGGAAACGGGGTGCAGTACCAGCTTAGACCTGCCGGTCGACATCGGGGTGCCGGACGGAGCATCGTGCGAGTTACCGTCTGGTGACGAGATTTCAATCAGAGGTTTTTCACCCGAAAACTGTCTGAACATGGTGCAAAACTCGAAACGTACTGTGTAACTGAGTCCTCTGAGAGAAAAATGCGAATATTTTAAGGTTCGTAGCATGTACAGTTAATCGATGATAATGGACCGTCAGACGTTGATCGACGCAGTCAGAGAGGGGGAAACAACCGACGCCGGCGGGATGACGACGACTCAGGATGTTACAGACGTCGTCTCAGAATCGTACTGGACAGTTGAGGAGGAACTGCGGACGCTGAGACGCGAGGGTGCCGTGGAGAGCAAGATCTTCGGGAACCAGCGTGTCTGGGTTGTTCCGGACAACAGTCGGGACCAGACGAGCACAGCGCACATGCCGACCACCACGCGGGAACCGGTGACCGACTGATACCGCCGTCCATTTTGTCAGGGTCGTTCTCCCGATACCGCCACTCCGCCCAGAGTGGGTGTACCGACACGGTTGAAGAAATCGTCAACCGTGATTTCAGTCGGGACACTACCGGTGAATCGACACCGGGTCTGCAGGGACCGTCGGGCAACAACTGCAGCGAGATACTAAAAGGACTCAGTGTGCGGCATCTGGCTTTTCTACGCGCCGCCCAATCGACGGGTAACGCGCCGATTACCGAGACTCGGAGGGGACCGCTTCACGGTCGAGACTGTCGAGTACCCCGATACAGTCTGTGGCAGGGCCGAGATGCCTGACCCCACCAGGGCCGTACGCGATGGCGACTGTTGGCAAAACAGACGGCAGGGCCGTCGCAGACGGACACCGCTCGACGAGTCGGACCTCTCTGTCGGTCCCGACGACTCCGTCTCGGGGGGGCAGGAGGCGAACAGCACAGGTCGCGAGGCGGTGTTCAGATACCGGGAGAGCGCTAACGCACTCAGTCGAGTCTGTCGAGCACCTGCCGGGTCGCGGCCGGGTCCGGCCCAGGGTCACGCTCGGGGTCGCCCGTCCACTCGACGGCCCGTTCGACCGCCGCCGCCGGTGACAGCGGTTCCCACCCCAGTGCCGCGAGTTTCTCCGTCGAAAGGATGTGCGGTGTTGGGTTGTACAGCGGGAACGCTGTCGGCGACAGCGCCCCATCGGAGAGCCGTCGCAGTTCACGCCCGCCGGCGGTCACCAGTTCCGTGTCGCGGTCGAGCGCGTCCGCGACCGTCTCGACGACGCCACCGAGCGTGAGCACCTCGTGGTCGCCGACGTTGTACGCCTCACCCGCGACCCCCTGCTCGGCGACGAGTCGGATGGCGCGGGCGACGTTCTCGACGGCGACTATGTGGTGGATGTTGGTGCCATCACCGGGCACGAGCACGCGGTCGCGCTCGCGGACGCGGTTGACCCAGTAGTTGAACCGACCGGTGTAGTCGTACTGTCCGTAGACGATAGTCGGGCGGACACTCATCGCCCGGACACCCGCCTCGGCGGCCTCGAACACCGCGCGGTCACCCTCGGCCTTTCGCGCGCCGTACGTCGCGTGACTGTCGTCGACAGCCTGTTCGTCGGTGCACGGCTCCAGTGGTGTCTCCCCCTCCCGCTTCGGGATGTGGTCCGGTCCGTACGCGGACCCGCTGGAGATGTAGACGTAGGCGTCGACGTCGCTGAAGGCCCGGGTTGCCATCCGCACCTCACCCGGGTAGTAGGCCACGCAGTCGACGACCACCGACGGGTCGACGGTTTCGGCTGCCTGGTCGAGCGTGGCACCGCTGGTCCGGTCACCCTGGAACTGCTCGACATCGGGGTGCCCGGCAAAGGGGTTCTCGTGGGTGCCGCGGTTGAGCAGTGTCACCTCGTAGCCCGAGTTGAGCAGTTCAGTCACGAGGTGGCGACCGATGAAGCGGGTCCCGCCGATGACGAGTGCCCGTGTCATTCTACCGCTTGACGATCTCGATCTCGCGGTCCTCGGTGTCCTTCGTGAACGCGTACCGGTTCCCACAGCTCTCGGGGTCGCGGTAATCCTCGGCGTGGCGGTCCATCAACTGCCCCCAGAACGACTGCAGGTCGTCGGCCTGTACCGCGAGGTGACCCCACGCGTCGCCGACCTCGTAGGAGCGACCGTCGTAGTTGTACGTCAACTCGACAGTCATCGCCTCAGGGGGTGTGTCGGCAGGTTGCATGAAGTACAGCGCGAACGTGTCGAGTTCGGACCGGGCCACCAGGTCGTAGTCGAGTTTCCGGGCGTACCAGCCGATCGCCGCCTCGGCGTCCTCGACACGGACCATCGTGTGGTCGAGACTGTACCGCGCGCCGTAGTCGCGCTCGACTATCTCCACCTCGTGACCGTCGGGGTCTCTCACGAACGCGTAGGAGCCACCACAGGAGTCCGGGTCGCGGTAGTCCTCGACACCCTGTGCGGTTAGTTCCTCGTAGGCATCGTAGACATCCTCGACGCGGACAGCGATGTGGCCCCAGGCGTCACCCAGCGTGTACGAGCGGCCGTCGTGGTTGTAGGTGAGTTCGAGTGCCGCGGCCTGCTCGTGGGCACCAGGTGCCTGCAGGAAGACGTTCGTGAACGTGTCCGCCTCCCAGCGGCTAACCTCCTCGTAGCCGAGATAGCCCGTGTACCAGTCGAGTGACGCCTCCAGGTCCTCGACACGCATCATCGTGTGGTCGAGTGTTGCGCTCATACGCGAAGAGAGCGGCGCCGGGCGCAAAAACGTGCGGTTCTGGCCCGCACACCGCCCACCGTCCGGGCACGTGGGGTGTGGCTCACGTCTCGATTCCGGGATATTCAAGCCCGTCGGTGCCGCCTCTCTACGTGTGACCGACATTATCGACGGGGATGCCATCGCGGCAGCAACCAGAGACGAGCTCTCGGGGGCGGTCGAAACCCTCGCCGACGCGGGGCACCGCCCGACGCTCGCGACGGTTCTCATGAGCCCCGACCCCGCGAGCGAGACCTATATCGCGATGAAACAGGACGATTGTGAGGAACTCGGTATCGGAACCCGCGACATCCGACTCGACACCGACGCCTCCGCAGAGGCGCTGTTCGAGACAATCGACGAACTGAACGAGGACGACTCGGTCGACGGCCTGCTCGTCCAGTCACCGGTGCCCGACCGTGTCGACTACCGCGAGGTCGTTGAGCGACTCGACCCACGAAAGGATGTCGACGGGTTCCACCCCGAGAATATCGGCCGCCTGGTCGCGGGCTACCCCCGGTACAAGCCCTGCACACCCCACGGTATCCAGCGCATGCTCGCGGCGACCGGTATCGATACCGCCGGCGCGCACGCGGTCGTGATCGGCCGCTCGCGCATCGTCGGCAAACCGATGGCGAACCTGCTGTTCGGGCGCGGCCCCGGCGGCAACGCTACCACCACCGTCTGTCACTCCCACACCGACGACCTCGCCGCGAAGACCCGGCAGGCCGACATCCTCGTTGCCGCCGCGGGCGTGCCGGAACTGGTCGACGGGTCGATGATACAGGAGGGTGCTGTCGTCGTCGATGTCGGTATCAACCGCGTCCAACGCGAGGGGGAGAGCGAACTCGTCGGCGATGTCGAGTTCGAGAGCGCACGCGAGGTGGCCGGTGCGATCACCCCCGTCCCGGGCGGTGTCGGCCCGATGACCCGCGCCATGTTGCTCTATAACACCACAAAAGCCGCCAGTCGCCAGTCCGGTATCGACGCCGACCTGCCCGCACTCGACGTGTGACTGCCACTCCGGTAGACAGTGTCCACGCCCGAGGCCGACTGAACACCCGGCGAGCGAACTCGAATACAAACACCCGACGAGCGAACTCCCACGCCCGACAGGAGCACCGGAAACATCGTTACTCGACGGTCATACCTGACGGTAATGTCGGGGGAACCCCCGATGAGGTATGAGCATGGGTAATCTTTAGTGGTTAAGACGGCTAGTATGGTGTAATGGCAGCGAGCACCCCACCAGTTGGTCTGGACCATCCGACAGTCGTTCCGACAAACTTCGAGCGTGAGGACGAGTCAGACGAGCAATCCGGCGGGGAGACGGGGCCAAGTTCCGGGGACGACGGCGAGATGTCGCAGGCGGAGTGCCGATAAAAGAACCTTCTTGTGTCTGACGGTAGAATCTGATATATGGGTCTGCTCGACCGAATTCGAGGTGATGGAGGGCCACGAGTCGCGTTCATCGGTATCGACGGCGTGCCGTACAGTCTGCTCGCGGACAACGCCGAGGAGTTCGAGCACATCGCGGCGCTGGAATCGGAGGGTGCGGGGGGTCCGATGGACAGCATCGAACCGCCGGAATCGAGTGCCTGTTGGCCCGCGCTCACGACGGGTGTCAACCCCGGCGAAACCGGCGTCTACGGCTTTCAGGACCGCGAGACCGGGTCCTACGACACCTACGTCCCGATGGGGCGGGATGTCCAGGCCGAGCGCATCTGGAACCGTGTCGAAGAGAGCGGGCGCGAGGCAACGGTGATGAATGTCCCCGTTACCTCGCCGCCCGAGCGGGGCATCCAGCGGATGGTTTCCGGCTTTCTCTCCCCGGGTGTCGGAAAGGCGGCCTACCCCGAGGAGATACGCGAGTATCTCGAGGGGATGGGCTACCGACTCGACGTGAACGCGAAACTCGGTCACAGCGACGACAGGGCCGAGTTCGTCGCCGACGCACACGACACTGTCGAGAAACGCCACGAGGCCTTTACTCACTACATCGAGGAGGACGACTGGGACATGTTCTTCGGGGTCTACATGACGACCGACCGGGTGAATCACTTTCTGTTCGAGGACTACGAACGCGACGGTCCCTACCGCGAGGAGTTTCTCGAGTTCTACCGCACGATCGACGAGTACATCGGCGAGATCCGGCGGATGCTGCCGGACGACGTGACACTCGTGGTCGCCTCCGACCACGGGTTCACCACGCTCGACTACGATGTCGACTGCAACACCTGGCTCCGGAACCGGGGCTGGCTCTCGCTCCAGGAGGACCCCTCAGAGCTCGACGATATCGCCGAGGGGACACAGGCGTACTCGCTTGGTCCCGGGCGGTTCTACGTCAATCTCGAGGGTCGAGAGCCACGCGGGAGCGTCGCCGAGGCGGAGTACGAGTCGGTGCGAGACGAACTCGCCGCGGAGATCGAGACAATGGAGAGCCCGGACGGTGAACCCGTTATCAAACGGGTCGTCACCCGCGAGGATGCGTTCCGCGGGGAGCACACCGAGATTGCGCCGGATCTCGTCGCCATCCCGGAGAACGGGTTCGATCTGAAGGCCGGCTTCAGCACGACCGACACTGTCTTTTCATCGAGTCCGCGCAACGGGATGCACACGTTCGACAACTCGTCTCTGTTCATCGACGACGAGAGCGCTCGCCTCCAGGACGCCGACCTCTACGATGTCGCGCCGACGCTGCTCTCGCTGATGGACGTGAACTACGACCGCGGGAACTTCGACGGCACGACGCTCGTGAAGTGATCCGGCGACGGAGAGACAGAGCGTCTCACAGTTCTGCGGGTCGGCGGCTAGCCCACCAGCCGCCGGTGTGTCGTCCTCGTGCACATATCCTGAACGACCCGCCGGCCGGCGGTTTCGGCACGCTCGACGGCCTCGTCGTCGTGGATACCGAGTTGGAGCCAGATGGCCGCCTCGTCTGTCCTGTCGAGCGCCTCGTCGACGATGCCGCTCACCTCCTCGCTCGGCCGGAACACGTCGACGATATCGACCGCGCCTGGGACCGCCGACAGCGAGTCGTAGCTCTCACGACCGAGTATCTCGTCTGCGTAGGGGTTGACCGGCACCACCTCGTACCCCTGCCGGTCGAGATACCGGGGCACGTCGTGGGCAGCCTTTCCGGGTGTGCTCGAACAGCCGACGACGGCGATGCGGTCGCTGTCGAGCAGTTCGCGGAGTTCGGTGTCGTCTGTGACAGGCATAGCCTCCAGTACGACGGCGACCCACAAAAACGTCTCCAGAGTGTGCAGGGTCATGACAGAATCGGGGGTGGTACAGGACGGAGAGCGACACGGTTTTGCGGACACCCGTCGAACGTGCAGGTATGCTCAGTCGGCAGTTCGTCCGCGAGCACCCGGACGAGGTGAGAGCGGGGCTCGCGTTGCGCGGTACCGAAACCGTCGATATCGACGAGATACTGGAGACCGACGCCGAGTGGCGCGAGCTGAAATCACGCGGTGACGACCTGCGTCACGAGCGCAACGAGATCAGCAGCCGCATCGGCGAACTGAAACAGGCCGGCGACGACGAGGCTGCCGAGGCGGCAATCGAGCAGTCCCAGGCGCTCAAAGCCGAGATCGAGGAGATCGAGGAGCGCGCCGACGAACTCGAGGACAGGCTCGACCAGTCGCTGCTCACGGTACCGAACGTGCCACAGGAGGCGGTCCCGCCCGGTGAGGACGAACTCGACAACGAGGAGGTCCGACGGGTCGGGTTCGACCCGGTGCGCGAGCTGCCGGAGGAGGTGGTGCCGCACTACGACCTGGGTGAGCGCCTGGAGATCCTGGACTTCGAGCGCGGTGTGACCGTCTCCGGCGGTGGGTTCTACTTCCTGAAAGGCGACGGAGCGCGTCTGGAGCACGCCCTCGTCCAGTTCATGCGGGATCTTCACCGCGAGCAGGGGTACAGTGAGGTGTTCCCGCCGATTCCGGTCACGAGTGAGTCGATGACCGGCACCGGACAGCTCCCGAAGTTCGCAGACGACGCCTACCGTGTCGGCGGCCACAACGACGAGCCGTACGAGGACGACGACCTGTGGCTCTGCCCGACCGCCGAGGTACCGGTGACGAACATGTACGCCGACGACACCCTGCTCGGCGACGAGTTGCCGCTGAAACACCAGGCGTACACCCCCAACTTCCGGCGGGAGGCAGGCGAACACGGCACCGAGACGCGGGGGATGGTCCGTGTCCACCAGTTCAACAAGGTCGAACTCGTGAACTTCGTCGAACCCGAGAGCAGCGACGAGCGCCTGACGGGGCTGGTCGACGAGGCAGCGGCGGTGCTCGACCGGCTCGAACTCCCGTATCGGGTGTCGCTGCTGTGTGGCGGCGACCTCACGTTCGCGTCGGCAAAGACCTACGACCTGGAGGTCTGGGCGCCGGCAAACGATATGCCGGACGGTCCCGAACAGGGGGGTCGCTGGCTCGAGGTCTCCAGCGCCTCCAACTTCGAGGCGTTCCAGGCACGGCGCATCGGCCTGCGTTACCGGCCCGAGCGCCACGAGTCCGCCGAGTACCTCCACACACTGAACGCCTCGGGTGTGGCGTTGCCCCGCGTGATGGTCGCTATCCTCGAGTACTACCAGAACCCCGACGGGACTGTCACCGTTCCGGAGGCGCTGCGCCCGTACATGGGCGGTCAGGAGCGCATCGAGGGCCACGAACCGATCGGTGAGGCCGCTGTTGGTGCCGGCCGCAAGGAGTGACCCCGAGTAGTCCGGTCTGACCCGCGAGAACACCCGGCCGAGTCACCTGTGGCTGCCGTCCGAGGCCTCCTGTGTCTCTATCTCCGCGGCGAGCGCCTCAAGATCCTCATCATCGATACTGTCGCTCGTTGCCGTGTCGCCCTCGGACTGTGACCTGTCGCCAGTTGTGAGGTCAGCGTCGGTCCCCTGGTCTGTTGTGTCACCGGCTGCCGGAACGCCGTCTGTGTCCGTGTCCAGCCCGGAGCGACCGGGCGCGGGTTTCGACAGTCCCTCGCCGGTGGGGGCCTCGTCGTTGAGGGTGGCCGGGAGGTCCTCGGGGTCCGGTGGCGGGCCGAGTTCGCGCAGCGTCTCGACGGCAGTCTCGGCCTCCTCGCGGAGTGTCTCTCCACGCTGGCCGTCGCCGCTGGCGTGTGCACCGGCGGCGTCCCCGAACAGGTCGACCGCACGGCCGAGCGCCTCGGCGACACGCAACCCCCGCTCGAAGGATTGTGTCACAGTCTCATCCTCGCTGAACCGGGTGGACCGTCTGAACCCGTCACAGGCAATCTCTAAGGCCTCGGCGGCCGCCTCGAACTCGCCGTTGGCGAGCACCCAGTCTCGGTTCCTGTATGCGCCCATCCCCTCGATGAACGCGTCACGGCCCTCGCTGTATCGCTCACACGCCTCGCTGTACTGCGTCTCGGCGAGCTCCGCGTCACCGACGGCGGCAAACGCCCGCTGGACCGCGTCGATATCCGGTCGCTCCTCGACATCGTCCGCAGCCCATCTGTAGGTGACCTGCCCCTTGAGGTCGATAACGACCACCGCTCGCCGGGTCGGGTACCGGGTGTCCCCGGATTCGACGCCGTAGGCCTCTGCCACCTCCCCCCGAACATCCGCCAGCAACGGGAGATGAAGATCGTGGGTCTCGGCGAACGCGCGGTGGCTGTAGATGCTGTCCCCGGAGATAGCCAGAATCGTGGCGTCCGACTGCATCCGGAACACGTCGAACTCACTGAGGTCCGTCGACTTGTCCGTACACGAGGGGTTGAAGTCGGCCGGATAGAACGCGAGCACAATGATCGACTCGCCCAGTGCGTCATCGAGTGACACCCGCGCCGGTCGTCCGCCGACGACTGCGGGGAGTTCGAACGATGGTGCCTGTTCTCCCTCCTTGAGCATTAGCTACTGTTGGTGGAGAGTAGACTTAATCCTGTGGCTGTTCGACACTAACAGGCTGGTCACTGTCGGGAAACGGGATCTCGGCGGTCGCACCGTCGTGGGGAACGACTGTCTCCGGAAACACCTCCCGGGCCTCGTCGGCGAGCAGACCGCCGCGGCCGGCGTAGCGCGTCGAGATGTGCACGAGTGCGAGTTTGCGCACCCCGGCCTCGCGGGCGACGGCCGCCGCCCCGCGGGCTGTCGAGTGACCCGTCTTCTGTGCACGCTCGCCGTGGTCCGCGGCGAAGGTCCCGTCGTGGACCAGCAGGTCGGCGTCCTCGGCGGCCGCGATTGTCGCGTCTGTCGGCCGTGTGTCCCCGGTGTAGACGAACCGCCGACCGGGCCGGGGTGGGCCGACAACCGCCTCGGGGTCGATTGTACGCCCCTCGTGTTCGACCGGTTCGCCCGCGTGGAGCCGCGAGTACTTTGGTCCCGGCGGGATACCGAACTCTCCCTCGGCCCGCTCGCGGTCGAACCGGCCCTTTCGCTCGTCCTCGACGAGCGCGTAGCCGACCGCCCGGGTGTCATGGTCCGTTGCGAACGCACGCACCTCGTACTCCGGCCGGTCGAGCACCACCTCACCCGGTTCGACCTGTGTGATACGCACCGGGTACGAGGGGGTGTCGCCGGTTGCAGACAGCAACCGCTCGACCTGACCTCGTGTCCCCGCGGGTGCGTGCACCGCGAGCGGTTGTTCGCGGTCGTTGAACGACAGTGTCTGTGTCAATCCCGGCAGTCCGAGCGTGTGGTCACCGTGCATGTGCGAGAGAAAGACGTGTCCGATATCGAACCCCGTGCCGTACCGCATCATCTGACGCTGACTGCCCTCGCCGCAGTCGAACAGCAGACGGTCACCCGCACGCTCAACCACCAGCCCGCTCGTCGAGCGCTCCGTCGTCGGCACCGACCCGCCGGTCCCGAGAAACGTTATCCTCATTACCGGAAACTGGGACAGCACGGCTAAACCCGTGTCGACTCGCCGCCGCGCGGCCGTGTTCGACCCGTACTGCGGACAGGTACGCGAACAGCTACGGGAGTTGGGCGGGATTCTGTGACGGATGGCCGCTCTGCGAGTGTCGGTCGCGGCGTGTCCTGTCCGGGGGTATCAGGCCACACCGGCGGTTTCCGTGGCCTCGACAGACTCGGCGAACAGTTCGGCCCCGAGTTCGACCTCCCGTTCGGTCATATCGAGCGGCGGCAACAGCCTGGTGATCCGTTTGCCACAGCCGAGCACCAGCAGACCGCGGGCAAAGGCCGCCTCCTGGATCGCGTCGCGCTGGGCCTCCGTCTCGAACTCGACGGCCAGCATCAGCCCCGCTCCGCGCACGTCGGTCATCCCCGGCAGGTCGGCGTCCCGGAGATGCTTCTTGAACGCCCGCCCACGGGTCGTCGCGTTCTCCATGAGACTGTACTCTTCGATTGCGTCGATGGTGACCACACCCATCGCCGAGGAAAGCAGGTCGCCGGCCCCCCACGTCGAGGAGAGCCGACTCCGCTCGTCGGGGAACACCTCCTCGCGACCGATTGTCGCGCCCACGCGCAACCCCTTCGCGCTGGATATCACGTCGGGTTCGAACGGGTAGTGGTCCGACCCCCACCACTCGCCGGTGCGGCCCATCCCGGCCTGCACCTCGTCGGCAACGAGTGTCAGGTCGAACTCCGCACAGCAGTCGGCGATCTCGCCGGCGAAGGCGTCGCTCGGGAACCGGTATCCACCCTCGCCCTGTATCGGCTCGATCACCAGCGCCGCCACCTCGTCGGCGTCGATGTAGCCTGTCTCCGGGTGGAGCATCCGTCGCAACGCCGACGTGTCGTCGAAAAAAAAGCCACAGTCACAGCTCTCGGTCGTACACGCCCGGTCGGTGCAGTACGGCATATCGTGGACACTCGGGATCTCGGGGAAATCACGCCGGTAGATACCTTTCGAGCGGTTCAGCGAGAGCGTCCCCAGCGTCCGGCCGTGGAAGGCCCCCTCGCAGGTGATGGCGTACTTTCCCTGTGTGTGGTCGTAGCTCAGCTTCAGCGCGTTCTCGACGGCCTCCGCACCGCTGTTCGAGAGAAAGACCGTGTCCATCCCGTACCCTGTGATGTCGGTCAGCCTGTCCATCAGGTCTGCCGGTCCCGGAAGATCCCCGCCCGCCCCGGCCGCCGGCAGGTAGAACTCTTGGCCGGCGATCTTCAGCGGGTCCACGAGGTCGAACTCCGCGAGCGGGTCGAGGATCTTCGGGTTGTTGTACCCCAGCGGCATCGCCCCCACCTGCCCCGTCAGGTCCATCAGCACATTCCCGTCGACATCTGTACAGAACGGTCCCGTGGCCGGTTCGGTGTAGTCCCAGACGAACTCGTAGACGTAGGTGCTCGGCGCGGCAGTCGTGTGGTGGTACTCCACGTCCGCCGGGCCTTGGGCCCGGGCAACTCATCAACCTGTGGCTGTACGCTGTCGCGGTGCATACGTTCACGTGTACCAGCACCCAGATAAGTACCTGAGCCAGTCGCTCCCGCTGTCGGCGAACGTGCACGCAGTACAGTCGCTGTCGGCGGTCGTCCACGGCGAGCGCGCACGGTGGTGTGGTCACTGTCGACAGAGTGCGCACGATGATGTAGTCACTGTCGACGGTGAGCACACGACCACACGGTCTGGCACCGAACAGCGTCCGAGGTGACGGAGACGTACCGGACACTCTCGATAGCGGAGACAGCGGTCCACGCACAGTCACGACGGCGGGTGGGGACTCACGTCGTCGGGACGCAGAGCAGAGCGGAGACTAGAACTCGACGTACTCGCCTTCCCAGTCACGGCGTGCCTCGATCTCACGGTTGCCACGCCGTGTCAAACTATAGTAGTTCGTCCGGCGGTCGAGTTCGCCTTTCTCGACGAGACCCTTCTCCACGAGTGTATCCAGATTCGGATACAGCCGACCGTGGTGGATCTCGGTCTCGTAATAGCCCTCGAGCTCGTCCTTTATCGCGAGTCCGTGTGGTCTATCTTTTCCCGCAATCACGTACAGCAGGTCGCGCTGAATCCTGTCAGGTCGTACATCTGGTCTCCTCTTGTTTGCTATTAGTGTCTAAAAGGCTTAAATATTTTGGTTGATATACATACATAATATGATGTGTATATCAGATAACAATAGCGACACAGAAGGCGTCGGTTCGCTGTTACTACTTGATCGGACTGGCCCTGTCGGGGTCCGAAACCGTCGGAGTGCGGTGGGTGTCGGGTCACAGGCGGGGTTCGTTCCCCGGCAGTCAGAGGGAGAGCAGGTCAGGTTGACCCGGGCGCTGCCGTGGTTCCTGGAGTGTGACCGGTGGACGACATCGGTTGTGACGCGCCCCGCGCTCCGTCCCCCCGTCTCACCGGTTCAGATAGTATCAGCCACGCTCCGGAAGCCTCGACCGTTCAGGTATCGTAACTATGTTTGGAGGACAGACGATCTCCTGTCGTGCGGATTATATCAGGCTGTCGACGTACTTGCCGACGTGGTTGTCGATGCGGCGTTTGTAGCCGGCCTGTCGAGCGAGCCGGTCGAGTTCGCGGGACGCGAGACTGCCGTACTGGAGCGCTTTTTTCGGGCGGTCGGCGAGTTCACCGATCCGGGGTCGGACGGCCTGTCGGAGCGCCCACTTGCGGGTTCCGTCGCGAACGAGTTGGTCGTCGCTGAGCGCGAGCGCCGCCCGGACGACACAGTCGTGGGCAAACGGGGTCACCGGGTCGACACCCGCCGTTCGGAGTGCGAGGCCATCACGCTCGAACTGGTCGGGGATACTGCCGACGAGTTCGTCGCGTGCGCCGCGGACGGTGTCGGCCGCGACACGGTCGTCATCGGGTGCGTTCTCGACCTTTGCGTACCCGCCGAACAGCTCGTCCGCGGCCTGACCGAGCGCGAGGCGGTCGAACCCGTCGGCGCTGACCCGCTCCGCGAGCACGAACAGCGGGAGCGCGATCTGGATATCCATCGGGTTCGTCCGGCCGGTGGCTGCCGCCACCCGCGGGATGGCCGCCTCGAGTGTCCCGTGGTCGAGTTCGACCACCCGCACCGACCGGTCGAGATGGTCCGCACCCGAACGGGCCGCCGCCAGGTCGTGACTGTCCGGGAACCCGACGACGTACAGTGGGGCGTCGAACCGGGCCGCGAGCACCCCCGAGTCCACCCCGCCCGAGAACGCCACCGCGAGACCCTCGTCGTCGACCGCCGACAGTGCCGTATCGACCGCCCCCTCGACGGCTGTGACCGCCTCGTCGTCTGTCTCGAACGGGTCCCGCCCGGGGAGTGTCCAGATCGACGTTGCCCCGGACTCGTCGGAACTGTCGACACTCCGGACGTGCCCCGCCGGCAGGCGCCGTGGCTCCCCGAGTTCGCCGGGGTCGTGACTCCAGACCGTCGGGTCCCCCGACTCGAAAAACAGCGGGTACCGGCCGAGCACGTCGCGCACGAGCTGTCTATCCACCTCACCTGCGAACCCGGCGGTTCCGGGGAGCGGGTCACGACGCTCGAGTGCTGCCCGCACTGTCGCCCGACTCGCACTGTTATCATCGTCTCACCCAGCTGTTCCGGGACGTGCCGACAGATCCCGCCTGGCTGTTCGAGGACAGTCCGGTCGGGTTGCCCAGGTCACTCGTGAACGACCCGGGGTGGCACAGTTCGACCGCTGTCTCGATCCGACCGGTCGCCGGACACCACCCTTCGGTGTCCGGGTAGATATCACCGTTGTAACCACGGTGTTCGACGGTGAGCATAACCCAAGATTGGCGCGTCGGTGAAAAAACTGCCCGATTCCGTGACCGACAGCGGTCCGGTGTGTGGCACAGGTCTGTCGACGCCGGCACCGAGATGCTGTTTCGCTCGACCGTTGTGCCGGACACGCGGGACAGGCGACGAGGCGTGAGGCGCGGGGTGACAGACCGGAACCCGACCCGGACGCGGTGTTCGAGGCGTTCGATGACAGGACTACTCGTCGAGAGCGTGTTCACCGCGACCCGGAGGCTTGTTATCTTCCACCCGCTGGACAGGCAACGGATCTAATACACAGACTGACTCACGGGCGGTATCGGGCGGGTGCTGCTGTCCGGCGGTGCACCTGGGTCGAGTGTAAAAAAAGACGGCAGGTTCTCTCACCGTCGCCCGAACTGTTGCTGCTGGTCGGAGCCGACCTGTGTGCTGAACACACCGTCCGCTGCACCAAGCAGACCCGGGGAGACGATACCGGCGAGCAACACACCTTCGAGGAGAGCTGGAGTCGTCGTCACTCCGAACCGGTACTGAACAGGAAAGTTCCGAGCAACACGAGCACCACCGCGCCGAGCGCCATCGTTGTGCCTGCGATCGCTCCCTCCTGGAGGTCTCTCGCGTCCACAGACCGCGCGACAACGTATCCGCCGGCGAGCAGGACAACACCCGGAATCAGGTGATAGAGGACGGCCGGTGCCTCGGATAGCTGACCGGACCCACTGTCGGTGACATAGTTGAACTCCTGTTCCAGCTGTGCACCAAACCCTCCTCCGCCCCCGTCGATACTGCGCTAAAGATGTGCAAACTGTGCGTTGTAGTACAGCTGGCCGGTGAACTCGACCAGATTGTCACTCAACTCGCCCGACTCTATCGCCAATACGACGACGTCAGGAGGTATCCGACCACGAACGAGATTGCTCCGCCGATCGCACCGGTCACGAACGCTGGACCGGCTCCACTGGATTGTCTGGGACGTGCTGTCATCGGCTATCATATTCCGGCCTACTGCAGATAATT
>KB659945.1_pt54 | contig 17166 bp, 21 predicted proteins | sample 558768 | NCBI scaffold set KB644980.1 | reverse complement strand
AAGTATCTGCTGTGGTCTTTGCCTATGTTTGTAATTATAGAAAGTTCTGGCTCTACTGCATTTGTCGCATCCAATCTTCCACCCATCCCTACCTCCATAACAGCATAGTCTACATTCTTTTTTGAGAAGTAGAGGTATGCCATACATGTTGTAAACTCGAAAAAGCTTAGATCAGTTTCTAGAGCTTCTATCCTGTTATAAAGCTGTAAAAACTCCTGTTTCGTTATTTTTTCTCCGTTGTATTTTATACGTTCTCTGACTGTAGTCAAATGAGGGGATTTGTATATTCCAACGTCTTTTCCTTGGTGCTGAAGGAGTTCTGACACCATTTCCACCACGGACCCTTTGCCGTTTGTACCTCCTACCAGCATTACTTTGTATTTTTCTTCTGGTTTGTCAAGCAGGTCCAGTGTTTTTCTGGTTGAGTTTTTTGCTGGATCTTTTCTGTTCGAGTGTCTAGAGGTTACATCATCTACCGCGTCTCTATAGCTCATTTCCATTTTGTAAAAAATCGCTTTTTGGCTGGATTGACTTGTTTCAGTTTTGGGAAGTTCTGTCTATGACTTACTCTGCGACTGAGAATTTTATTCCTGGGTGAGGATTGTAGTTTTTGAGTTCGAAGTCCTCGTATCCCATGTCGTCAATTTTCTTATCTTCTACTGCCATCTCGGGTTTTTTCCGTGGCTCTCTGGATATTTGTTCTAGAAGCCCGGGTACGTGGTCGTATGGTTCTTCTTGTTCCGGCGCCTCTTCCTCTATCCATTCTTTAACGTCTAGGTAGTCTTCTGAGCTGTCTGCGTCCCTCATCTTCTGCTTGAGCTGCTCAAGGTTTTCTTGGTACCACTTGCCTCTTTCTTCTTTTCCACAGTAGATGTGTGAATCCACTATGGTGTGTGAGAACTTTCCGGGTTCCAAATCCGTCTGTTTTGCTATCATTTTCGTTATCAGTGCGTAGGCGGCTATGTTGAACGGTATTCCTAGTGCAGTGTCTCCTGAGCGCTGTGTCAAATGTGTATTGAGCTTTCCGTCTTGGACGTTTAGCACCCATGTGAAGTGGCATGGAGGCAGTTTTGAAACTGATGCGTTGGCAGGATGCCATGCGCTTATAACTAGCCTTCTGGAGTTCTCGGATCTGTACGGGTGTTTACCGTTTAATGTATCTATTACGTACTGTATCTGGTCGAATGTTTTTCTGCCGTCTTCCTCTTTGTTTATCCATCTTGAGATTCCTTCTTTGATTTCCTGCTCGCTGAGGTCGTACTGGTTTTCTGCTTTTTCCATCCATTCTTCTTGGTTTGTTGGCCACCACTCTCCCTGTAGAAGGTCTTCATCCTCTGGTATAGGATAGCGTCTCCAGAACCGTCCGTATGCTGTGGGTAAGAGTCCTTCGTCGTCTGCCCATGCGTCCCATATTTTGGTGTGTTCTCGCAGGTTTTTGATGTGTTCTTCTCCTGAGAAGTACCAGAGTAGTTCGTGTATCAGCGATCTCCATCTGTAGCCGGAGAGATCTTTCGTGGTTAACAATGGGAAGCCATCCTGCAAGTCTATTTTGTAGCTCTGTGAGAACGTACTCAGTGTATCTACTCCTGTACGATTTTCTCTATAGTTGGCGTCTTCAAGTATGTTTTTTACAAGATTATGGTACTGTCTCATATTTAGAACATCTATTTATTGACTATGTCACTAGAATTTAATATCTGGTAGAAACTTCAAATCCTATTAATGTATTTATGACTTTTGCGCAGTAACATAGATTATGGTTTCACGTGAATCTGAAAGACTACTTGGTCGCCTGTTCAAACACGATATCGGTGGAACGTTAAACGTCTCCCAGGCGTCTCTAAGCTCTGATATAGACATAGATACTGTTGGTGCCACAGACTTGGGCCTAAGCGGCAAAGATTTCGACAGTATGGAAGACATTAAGCAAGGTGATATGAAGAATCTGGATGATCCCTCAGAGCTTGGTCTCTTTGAGGAGTTTGTAGGTGTTGTCGAGGCTGTCAACGAACGTCTTGCCGCTGACTATTCCTTAGGTACAGTGGAGGAAGAGATTAAATATCTGAAAGATTTTGAACATGACTTTATCTCTTCAGACCACCCTAATCAAAAAGGCCCTGAATATCACGTCGAGAAGGTGTCAAATCTTGCTGAAGCTGTAAGCGACTATGTCGACAATTCTTGTGAAATTTCTGCATCTCCAAATTTGTCGATTGAGGATGTTTTTGAAACGTTCGAAGAATATGGAAACGTAGAGTATAATGGTGCAGAAGGCTCTGAGGTTGTGGGAGATGGTGCCCTTTGTGCAGTTGCCAATACAATAGCATTGAACGCTGTAGATCATGGTGAAGAACCTGAACTTTATGCAGAAGTTGAGAGAAGTAGAAGTTGAGGAAGATGAAATTGAGGAAGTAGAAGTTAAATATGAGATCAACATATGGGATGACGGTGAGGGTCTCCCAGACGGTTATAATCCGGAGGAAATTTTCGAGAGAGAAGTAGGTGATAACTCCGGTCTAGGTCTCTACCTTGCAAGAGAGATTACTGAAGGTTTTGGCGGCTCCTTGGAGTACAGCGAAGAAAATGCCGAGCGTGAAGATGGATTCGGTCTGAAGTGGACCCTTGCAAAACCGGATTCTAATCTGGGAAAAGATAGAGCGGATGACAGTGCTGACTACTTTGCTGATTAGTAGTCAACCTCTGATCCTGCGTAAAGCTCAAACTCTTCCAAGAGCTCTGAAACCCTAGATTTTACGTTTTGATTTACTTCCTCGGAATCCGGGTTCCTGACTACTTCACCAATCATCTCCCCGATTTCTTCTAACTGTTTTTCTTCCATACCTCTTGTCGTGAGCGCAGGCGTCCCTACTCTGATTCCGGAGGTTACCTGTGGTGGCTCTGGGTCGTGTGGCACCGAGTTTTTATTTACTACTATTCCTGCTTCTTCAAGCGCTTCTTCAGCTTCTTTTCCTGTGATATCCTCTTCCTTGAGATCTACTAGCACCAAGTGGTTATCTGTACCTCCTGAAACCATTCTCAGGTTATGCGTACGAAGCCCTTCTGCCAGCGCCTTTGTATTGTCTTTTATCTGCTGTGCGTATTCCTTGAATTCTGGTCTCATTGCTTCTTTGAAAGAGACTGCCTTGCCCGCTATCTGATGCATTAATGGTCCGCCTTGAGAGTAAGGAAAGACTGCTGAGTCAACCTTGTCGGCATACTCTTCCTTGCATAGAATCATTGCTCCTCTTGCACCACGGATTGACTTGTGCGTGGTTGTGGTTACTATGTCACATTCTGGGAAAGGGCTTGGATGAACTCCTGCTGCGACTAGACCTGATATATGTGCGATATCAGCCATCAGCATTGCATCAACTTCGTCGGCTACCTCTCTAAACATTTCAAAGTCCACTTCTCTAGGGTAAGCGGAGAACCCACATACTATAAGCTCGGGATTGTGCTCTTTAGCTGCCTTCATCACATCCTCTTTTTCAAACCTCTCAGTTTCCTCGTTGACAGGGTATCCTTCAAAATTGAACATATCTCCTGACATACTTACGCTGTGTCCATGGGATAGATGCCCTCCGTGTGAGAGTACAGGTCCCAGAATTTTGCCGCCCTGTCCAATAAATTTTCCATATATTCCGACATTTGCTGTTGTTCCGCTGTGAGGCTGTACGTTGGCGTGATCTGCTCCAAATAATTCACATGCTCTTTCCCTCGCAAGGTTTTCTACCTTGTCATGGTATTCGCATCCTGCGTAGTATCTTTTTCCGGGATATCCTTCCGCGTACTTGTTTGTGAGAACGGATCCCTGGGCCTGTAGTACTTGGCGTGGTACGAAGTTTTCCGATGCTATCATCTCTAGGCTTTCCGTTTCCTGCCTCTCTATCTCGTTCTTCAGTGCCTTGTAGACCTCGGGATCAGCCTCAGAAATATCACGATGTTTCATACATAATAATGTCTGAGATAAGCCTCAAAACTGTTTTGGGTAGAGTTTGTCAGCGTTAGAATAAGATAATACCTGACCCTAAAAGCAGTAGCGAGAGGTGTGTCCATGCCACATTCAGCTTCAAGACTTCATTATTTGTCTTATCTGTGCTTTTGAAAGATCTGAAACTGCATAGAACCCCAAGAGGCGTTGAAAGCAAGGCTAGAACAGCTCCTAAAGGCAGAAATCCTGTAGAATAACCGTGTAGCACGAGAATGCCAAAGGCCACAACCATGGAAAAGTAAAGTGCTGCGGAAACCTTTTTCCCAAGTATTATTGGCAATGTTTTCCTACCGTACTTTCTGTCAACTTCTAGGTCAGGGAAGTGGTTCATCAGGAGGAGATTAAACGTTGGTATGAAAGCACAAAGCGACAGATACAGTCCTGATGTAGTTAAACTGCCTTGCTGTATGTAAATTATCATGAGGACAGGAAGCGTACCTAAACCAATCCCAGCTGATACCTCTCCTAAACCTATCCTTGAGAAGATATCAGTATAGCTGAATGCTATGAGTAGGCCAAGTGAAACTGTTATAGGCACGAAAACACCTGAGTAAAGGGTTTGAAAATATATGAATATCGGCAGACTGGCAAGCGCTGAAGCCACTGAGATCAAAACTGTTTCCTTATAGGATATCTCGCCTTTAACCAGAGCTTTCGGGCCGCCGCTGAAATCAGTTTTCTCGGTTTCAGAGTCTATCCCTCTCTTATAATCTCTTGCTGAGTTAATGCTGTTTACAGACATGTGTAAAAGGATTAATGCCGCCGCTCCGAGAACACTGTTAATTAAATTTAAGATGCCGCTGTTGTAGGCGAAGGCTGCGCCCACATATGCTAGGAGAACCGAGAGAGCCAAAAACTTTGCTCTCGAAACATCGGCTACGTTCTCAATATTCACACCTAGAAATTTATCGCCGTGGATTTAAACACTCATTGATAGAAACTGTGTAGTTTAGAAGATCTCTTGCTCTAGTAGCTGTCTAAGTGTATCTGTTACGTTGTTTTTTCTTATTTGTTCGGGGCTCATCCACTTGTAATCTGTTATGCCATCTTCTCGTGCATGATCTGTTTTAATATCAACTTCTCCAGACATCTTGTTTACCTCGAATATTGTTAGAGTTACCTGATCTCCTCTATCTTCTTCACCCTTTAAGAAGTGATACATTCCGATAGGTCTTCCTGGCTCTATTTTGAGAGATGTTTCATTTTCTACCTCTCTGTTCAAGGCTTGTATTGGGCTTTCTCCTTTCTCTACCTTTCCTCCTGGAGGCACCCATATTGTTCTTTCACCGTACTCAATCCCAACGAAGAGGTACTCACCTCCCTTTTCAATCAGGGCCTTGACAGCAGCAATCGTTTTATCCATTTCTTATTCCCTCCTTAAGAGCATTTCAGCCACTATCTGCAGTATCTCAACAAACACGCCCATGTATGCGGTGTAGAGGCCTATACCATTAAGCAGAGGTTTTCCTGGTCGTGTCTTTGTAGTGTATATCTGGTGGACGAGGTAGACTATGAACCCGATTAGTGAGAGCCCTAGTGCAAGTATTGTTATGGCAGGGCTGAAGCTCCCTATCAAGGATATTCCAAGTACACCCATGAATATGTAGTTTGCATATCGTCCCCAGGATGAGAAATCATGGTCTGTGCCAAACACTAGTAGACCTGAGAGCACTGCGATACCTGTTGTTATAATTCCTGTTATGATTATTGCTGTTGCTTGAAGGGTTACACTTAGTGTGCCTAGAGCTCCTGCGCCAAATAATCCGTAGGCGATCTGTACGAGAGTAGCTCCACCGACTGCCAGCCCGGTCTTATCTTCTCTTATACCTTTCTTTGCTATCCATACTCCTCCGGTCAACATCGCTCCGTAAACTATTACTCCTAGCAGAAAGAATGTTCCGAAAAGCAAATTATTTATGCTGCTTAGGGGCGTAAAGGCGAAGAACCACATCACTGCGACGTTTAACGCTACGAGCCCTGAGGCTATTCCGAGACTTTTGATTTGACCTTGTTCAAACATATGCGTATCTGCTTTTTTGAGGGTTTTAAACTCGGCGGTGGATTGAAAATCTTACTTATCCAAGTCTAGAAACGTGGAAAGCCAAGAAGACAGAAAGGGAACTCTGATAGTAATTGAAGGTCCTGATGCATCAGGCAAAGAAACTCAAACCGGCAGGATAGTTGAATGGCTGAGAGAAGGCGGCTACAGCAGTATTAAATCACAGGATGAACGCAGACTAGAAAATAGGATGCCAGGATGTTATCCGTCCAGAGGACGATAAGGTGAAGGATAGTATAGATCAAGGTGTCTGGAGGCTTTCCTTCCCAACGTATGATCAAACTCCTGGTGGCAGAGTAGTAGAAGCTTACTTAGATGGCGGTTTAGGTAGCAGGGATTCTCTGGATGTGGATATGATCGTTGATATCTATGCGGCTGACAGAAAGCAGTTTAAATACGTTATAGAAAAGTATCTGCGTCTTGGAGGCATTATAGTATGTGACAGGTACAGGGAGGCTAATCTGATCCACCAGCTCGTAGATTTTTCCGGTGACGAATGGGAGAAGAAGCTTGAGAAGGTAAAATCAGTTGATTCTGATCTTCCGGATGCTGATAAAGTATTTTATCTTGATATCTCTCCCGAAGAGGCTCTGAATAGGATGGAGGATAGAGACAGAGATATGCATGAGCTTGACGAAGAGTATCTTAGGAAGTCAAATACGAATGGAGCTAAGGTAGCAGGAGCCGAAGGCTGGGAGATTGTGGATGGCAGCCAGGATATTGATGGGGTCACAGAGGAGCTTAGAAATCAGATTAGAGAAATTTTGAAGCTGTAGAGCAAGCCTATATTTGAACTCTTCTTGTTGGTGTTTCTAAATATGTTTTATACCTCCAGGTGTACATTGATCATGTAGCTATGTTGCTGGAAAATTTTCGCATAAGCCCTGCTATTAAAGTGCTCTTGGTCGGAGTTCTTGCAGGTGTTTCCGGCTTTATGTTTACTCCTCTTGTTCTTTCGACCTCTCTAAGTTATTACATGGCTTCTTTTGGAGGCATTGTAATTACATGTCCTTTGATACTGTATTTCCTCAGAGTTCCAGAGGAATCGTTTGATTTCTCAGGTTACTGGGATGAGAGAGGTCTAGGTGGTTCTGCGATTGATTTTATACTGACAGGGCTTCTCACCTTAGCTCCAGGTGTTGTAACTCTTTACGGATTACTAGGTTTTAGTTTTGTTTCACCGGTTCCTGTGGCTTCTTCGTCCGCTGTAGGAATTTTTACAGGTTATTCGGCTTTTCTATTTAGAAATAGAAAATTTTACAGAGATTCACATATCGATATAAACCTCTGAATTTTCTCAGGATTCTATGTCTGATTTTCCTGGTGGCAGGCTTCTGATTATGTAGTCTAGGTCCAGTGATTCGTTGAGACGGCTTTGGACTGTTTTTGCGATATCTGATTTTTTGTCTCGTCCGGGTACAAGTTTGAGGGCTTTGCTACAGTGGCCTTCAACTGCTTTTTGAGGTCCAACCATTGGAACGTGTTTCCCGTCCTCTATCTCATATGTTCCTATGTATGCTTCGACGGAGGTGTTTCTCATGTATTCCCGGTCTCCTCTTATGACGAATGCGCCTTTTTGCAGGTATTCTCCTGACTCAGGGTTTTGTGTGACTTGTTCAGGTTCTACATAGTATGCTGTATCAGCTCCTATACCTGCCTTCCAGGTTTTTGAGAATGTTATTGCGGCTTTGGCTGCTTCTTTTTTGGTCTGCTCTCCTGCTTCCTGTCCGTCTTTTATTACAACTGATGGTGCGCCGTCAAAGTCTGCGTGGAAGTATAGGTCGTTTGACTCCATGTGTTTTTTGACAAGCATGTCGTTTGTCTGTGCATCTCGTCCGCACAGCACGAGGTAGTCTTCTGAGGAGTAAAACCACCTGTATTTTTCAAACCATTTCTTCTTTCTTTTCTGGGTTTTGTCCTCGAGTACTTCGTCTGTATTTATTTCTTCTTTTTTCAGGTCTTCTAGCTCTTTTTCTGTTTCTTTGAGAGCTTCTTTGGCGCTTTCTATTTTTTCCTCGGAGTTTTTGGCTTTGTCGTAGTATTGTGAGGCTGTTGCCTCGAGGTCCTGAAACAGGTATACTTTCAGGTTTTCTTCCCCCGTATCTACTGAGATAAACTCTTCCTGTTTGTTGAGGCTTGCTACCTTGTCTGCGTCTTCCGACTCTGATTTCTCCAGTTTCTGTCTTGTCTGTTCCCATCCGTCCTCGTCTAGACTGTTCTCTATCTGCCTCTTTATCCTCTGCAGCAATTGGTAGTTTTCATATATCCTCTCGGCCTTTTCCCGGTTCTGCTCTGCCGATTTTTCCAGGCCCTGTATCTTTCTCTCCTGTTGCTGTTTCTGTCTCTCTATTCCCTGTTTTTTCTCTTGGTATGCCTCTTCCTTTTCCTTTTTCTCCTTCAGGGCTTTTTTCCTGTAGTAGTATTCGTCTATTGCCTCGGAGAATGTGTCAAAGTCTATGCTTTCATCATCTGCATATCTCTCCAGTGGGAACGGAGAGCTCCTTACAGGCTCTTCACCGTCTACGTAAAGTATTGGATCAGGGTTTTCAGCTGAGTTCAGCATGTCCTCAGTTTTCTCCGATATTATATCTTTTCTCTCATTGTCTAACTGTTCTACATGAGTCTCTTTGTCTATATTTGCTCTTTTCAGCACTTCCTCTGCGTATGTCCCTCCGAAGCTGAGTTTTGAGGCTATTTCACGCACTATTTCGCCGTCCTGTATTTCTTTGAAGATGTCGTCTAGTTTTCTTGGATCTGTAGTGGCTTCTGGATACTGGTATTCAAGTCCTACTCTTATCTCTCTGTCAGCCCATTTTTCTTCTCTTAGCGCCCCTATTATCTTTCCCTTCTTTGTGAGTATGAAGTTTCCTTTACCGAATAGCTCGCAGATTAGTTTGGTGTCTCCGCTTTTTATCTCGAGTATGCGGTCGAAGCCTCTTTGTTTTATTTCTTCTACGTGGCCTAGATGTTTTCTTAGTTCCATGCAGAATCCTGGTGGCCGGGTAGGGTTATCCCGCTTGTATTTTGTGATAAATGCCCGGTCTGTTCCGATTAGAAGTCTTTCCTTGTCTTCACCAGGTACGTATATTTCTATGGTGAGTTCTTCACCTCTCTGATATACTTTCTGTACGTGTCCGTCCTCAAGCCTTGAGAACTCTTTCTCCAGTATCGATAGATCTAGGCTTGTAAGCTCCATGATTACAGTTTGGAAACACGAGCTACAAAAACCCGGTGTTAGAGAAGTGCTCTTGGGTGATCATCATCTTCCTCTTCTTTAGTTTCTTCCTGTTGCTGCTCAGGATCTGCTTTTTGCTTGAACTCTTCGACTGAGTCAATCTCGAAGTAATCCAGGAAGTAGTCCGTTACGTTAAGTATTGCTGTTCTTCCGTCTTTTTCCTTTTGTATAAACCCTCTGTTTACGAGTTCTTTGACATGTTGGTATGCTCTGTTTCCTCTTATCTCCACTAGGTCAGCTTGTTCTAGAGGTGTGTTGTATGCTATCAGGGAGAGTGTTCTTAGCTGTCCTTCATTCAAGTCTTGGTGAGGTGCCAGGTGTGAGACGTGTTCTAGGTGATCGTTTTTCACCTTTAGTTCGTATCCTTGGTTGGTCTGGATAAGTTCCAATCCCCTGTGGTTTTCCTGTAGGTCCTGCTGGTATTCTTCGACAAGTTCCTCTATGAAGCCCATGCTTCCAAGGTTTAGAATGTCTGATATTTCTTCTTTTTCGACAGGTTCCTCAGCTAGGAAAAGTGCTGCTTCAAGTCTTGACTTCTTCTCTTCCATACGAAAACACTTTTGCTTTAGTATTGATAAACTATACTCAGATTCAAGGTAGACCTGCTTACTTTTAGTTAGTTGTTTTCTTTTGGCTGTATCTGCAGGTTTCCGAGGAAGTCCTCCTGTATTATATCTACTTTCTGATCGTTCTCAAGGTTGAGGACGTGTTTGAACTTCTCAATTTTTTCTTCGCTGTCTTTTGAGCTGACAAGTTTTGAGAAGTCGACGTTTTCTGAGGGGGAGGATACGAAGTCTCTGATTCTTTTATGAAGTGAGTTTAGCTTTGACTGCAGGTCCTCTTCCTCTACCTTGAACTGTTGATCCATTTCCTGTCTTTGTTCCTGTCTCTGCTGCCTCTTTTCCTTGACTTCCATGGCTTCTCTGAGTGATTGTTTGAGTTCGCTCATTTTCATCCGTCTTTTAGGCTTCTGCTTTACAGGCATCTCAAGGTCAGGTCCAACGGCTAGCTCCGGCTCGTCTTCTTGTATCATTTCCTCTTCTTCGATTAGTTCTTCCTCCTCAAAGTCCATGGGGTTTTCTTCTTCAGGCTCCTCTTCTTCCTCTATGTTTACTGTCTTTGCTTTCATATTGAGTAGGGCTGCCAGTATCCTGACGGCTTTTGCTGATACCTGAAGGTCGTTTGTCTGAAGCTCCTGTATGTATTCCCTGTATCTGTCGGCGAGCACGGCCACGTCAATTTTTTCTGGGTTCATGTCTGAGACTAGGAACTCCAGTGTTTCCTCCCAAGGCTGTTCCGCCACCATTTCCGCTCTGTGCTGTTCCATATGTTTATGCTTCCAGTTCTATGCTCCTCATCTTTGTGACGCCGTCTTTCATAGTTACTCCATAGGCTCTTTCGGCATGTCTCACTGTTATGTCGTTGTGGCTTATGACGATGAACTGGTTGCCGTCAGAATAATCTTTCAGGATTTCTGACAGTCTTTTGGAGTTCTGTTTGTCTAGGGCTGCGTCTATCTCGTCCATTATGTAGAATGGTGCTTCCCTTTGCTCCAGTATTGAGAATACAAACGCGATGGCGGTCATAGTTTTCTCCCCGCCTGACAACGCATCTATTATATGTGGATCTTTTCCTGGTGGAGCAGCTCTTATCTTCAGCCCTTTCTCAATGTTATCGTCTTCAAGTACAAGTTCTCCTTCTCCACCGTCAAATAGTTCTGTGAAGATTCTGGAGAAGTCTTCGTTAACTTCGTTCAGTGTGTCCATGAACCTCTTTCTTTTCTTCTGTTCTATTTCCTCTATCATGTCTTCGATCTCCAGTTTTTCCTGTCTTATTTCGGAGACTTTATCCTTGAAATCGTCGAACTCCTCTTTTTTCTCCTTGTATTCTTCTATAGCGCGCATGTTGACAGGCCCCATGGAGTTTTGCTTTTTTAGGACCCTTCTCTTCTTTGTTTTCAGGTCCTCAGGTGTGGAATCCAGTCCTATAAGCTCGTCTTCATCTAGGTCGTATTCTGTTAAATCCTCTCTTTACGTTTTCGAGCTCTGCCTTTGTCTTGGCTTTCTTGCTGCCTACTTCATCGATCTTCGATTTCAGTTTTTCTTTCTCTGTGTAGAGTTCCTGTCTTTCTTCACGGAGCTCATCCATGCTTTCTCTTACCTGCTTTTTCTCGTCTCTTAGTTCATCGTCTGTCTGTTGATCTTCTTCTTCCTGCTTTTCATCTCTTTAAGCTCGGCAATATCTCTCTGCAGCTCCTCGATATCTTCTTCAATCTCATTCTTTTCCTCTCTTTTTTTATCGGGGCTGAGGTTGTTGGAGAGGTTGCTTTTGTTTCCTCTTGATTTCTTCTTTTTTCCTCCCTGCATTGCTCCTCCACGGCTCATTACATCTCCGTCAAGTGTTACGACACGAACCCCGTCTACGTCTTTCACTGAGTCTAGGTCTTCTGCGATTAAAGTGTCGGAGAAGACGTTGTTCATCGCTTTCTCGTATTTTTTGTTGTACTCGACTAGGTTGGACGCGTAGTCTATTACGCCCTTCTTTTTGAGAGCCATCTGTGACTTTGCTGACTTGTTTCTGTCCTTGATCTTGTCCAGAGGAAGCATTCTGGCTCTTCCTATATTCTCCCGTTTCAGGTAGTTTATTGCATCTACAGCTGTCTGCTTATCTTCTACGACCACGTCGTTCATATGTCCTCCTGCTGCAGTCTCTACGGCTACGGCAAACCTATCTTCCGTAGAGATAAGGTCTTGGAAAGCACCTTCTACACCATCTGTATCCAAGGATAATACAGCATCTACGGCCCTTGAGCCTGTGTTCCCTCTGTTTTTCATCTTTTCGAGCTCCTGGATTGTGTCCTTTAGGTCGTCTATCTTGTCTCTCTTATTCTCTATTTTCCCTCTTTTCTTCTCAATACGGTTCTCTAGGTGCTGGACATCGGTGTCTCCTTGGCTTTGTTCTTCTTCAATTTCCTCAATTCTATTCTTTTTTTCGTCTATTTCTGCGTCAATTTCTTCAAGCTCTTCTTCCAGTTTCTCTACTCTTTCCTCTGTTTCCGCTGTATCGGTGTTCATGTCTGCTAGTCTCTTTGATAGAGCTCTTTTACGTACTTCGAGGATTGATGCCTCTATCTTCTTTTTTCTTTCTTCCAGCTCTCTGTACTTCAGGGCGACTTCTTTCTCTTCCTTCAGTTTTTCTAGGTATTCTTTTTTCTCGTCGAGCAGTATCTGCTGTTCGTTTAGCTTTTCTGTACTTCGCTGAGTTCTTCCTCAGCTTCTTCTTTTTTCCGTCAAACGCTTTTACGCCTGATAGCTCATCTATTACTTCTCTTCTTTCCGTGTCGCTTTGTTCAACTATCTCTGTAACCTTTCCCTGTCGGACAAAGTGGTATCCTTCTGGATCAATATTTGCTTTTTCAGCAACTCTTTCTATAAATGATCTCTTGCAGTTTGTTCCCATGAACTTGTACATTGACGAACCGGCTCTAGTAACCTTTCGGCCTATAGTTATCTCATCTTGCTCTTCTTCATCTTTTTCCTCCAGAAATTTGTCAAATATCCCGCTTGAGTTGTCTAAGTAAACAGTGCAGTGGGCAAAGTCTGCTTCTTTTCTTGACTCTCCACCGTTGAATATCAGTTGCTCAAGTTTCTCCGCACGTAGACGCGAAGATCTTCTTCCAAAAACAAAGCTTAGAGCGTCTAGTATATTTGACTTACCGTTTCCATTTTCTCCTACAATTGCTGTGAGCCCTTCGTAGAATGGTATAGAGGTTCTGCGCTGGAAAGATTTGAAGCCTCTTGCAGCTCACTTTTGTAATCTTCGTCGAGCCGAGTTCCTCTTCACTTTCCTCCTGTTCTAGTTCTTGACTTATCACAAATGAATTTTGCATGTGCAGGTTAAAAAACGCTTGGAGGTATATTTTCTCTTAACAGTGTTTCAGACGCTTTCAGGCCGGCATCAGGTATATTGCCGCGTTCTTCTTACCTAGCGCTAGATAGTTATTCTAGCCTGTATTTATCTTCCTCCAATAAGTGAACTTCACGTGGAGTCCAGCCAGCTTGAGAGTATTAGACCATCATTGACTTTTGGCGCTCGCGCAAAAAGTTTTTTAATCAGCCCTCACTCTGCTGTGTCGGCCCGTTTATATATTTTACATCTGAGTTTGGTGTTTAGTGAACATTGCTAAGGAATCCAAGCTTATGTTTGCAGCTGTTGCAGTACCTCTGATTTTCTTGACAGGTCTAACAGGTTACGTGTCCAATTTTTCCAGTCAATTCTTGTTTTTGGCTGCTTTAATTACTCCGTTCCTGTCTGCAACAGCTATTGCATCCTTTTATCCTTATCTTAAAGACCAAGCCGCCTATCTAGGTGTTTTATCTGGTTTGGTCTCATTTGCATCTATTCTAGGTCTTAAGGGGTCTGGAGAGGCGTTTATGTATGAGTGGGTTCCTTCTCTTCAGATTTCTGCAGGGTTTATGGTTGATGGTCTCTCGGTCTTGATGGGTTTGCTAGCGAGCGGTGTAGGCGTTCTGGTATTTGCTTACAGCCGCGTATACATGGATCATGGTGAGTGGAAGAGGAAGTACTATTCGGTACTGACGCTGTTTATGGGTTCTATGATAGGCTTAGTGTTTTCTTCAAACCTGATCTTATTGTTTCTTTTTTGGGAGCTTACTAGCGTGTGTTCGTTCTTTCTTATTAGCCATAGCCAGAGAACCAGTTCAGGTATCTATGCCTCTAAGAAGGCGCTTTTGCTTACGGTTGGATCAGGTATGATTCTTTTGTCTGGTTTGGTTGTTCTTGGAGAGGCTGCTGGAACATACAGTCTAGTTGATATTCTGTCTCAGAATCTATCTGATACTTTGCTGGAGAGAAAACCTGTATCTGCCTGTGCTCGTGTTGTTGGGTGTTGGTGCGGCTGGTAAGTCTGCTCAGGTTCCGTTTCATATCTGGCTTCCTGATGCTATGGAGGCTCCTACTCCGGTTTCTGCATTTCTTCATTCAGCTACGATGGTTAAGGCAGGTGTTTTTCTGCTTGCCAGGCTGCGTCCTGTATTTTCAGATGTTGCCGCATGGACTTTAATCTTAGTTCCACTTGGCTTGGCTACGATGTGTGTCGGTGCTTTATTGGCTTTTTATGCTGACGAATTAAAGGAGCTTCTTGCTTACTCTACCGTAAGCCATCTTGGCTTGATTACAGCTTCTCTGGGATTTCCAGGGATTATAGGTGCTGAGGCAGCTTCTTTCCATATTTTCAATCATGCTGTGTTCAAAGCCTCTCTTTTCATGGTGGCTGGTGTTGTTCTTCACAGAGTTGGCACCCAGTCGATTGATGAGCTTTCAGGTCTTAGAAACAGGTTTCCTCTTCTTTCTATGGTTGCAACAGTTTCAGCCGTTTCAATGGCAGGTATACCTCTTTTCGGAGGGTTTTACTCTAAGGAGCTTCTGTTTAAGGCCAGTTATGGATTTGCTAATGCTTCTGGTTTATTTGCATGGTTTGTTCCTTTAGCAGCCGTATTGGGTAGTGTATTTACGTTTCTGTATTCTTTCAGGTTTGTCTCGGTATTTTACGGTTCATACTCCGGTAGCGATGAATCGGCAAGTATGCTTTCAGTGGCACCACCAGCGGGTTTGGCTTCTCTGGCATTTTTCACTGGAATTCTACCGAATAGGGTTATAGACTATCTGATACAGCCAGCTCTTAACTCTATTTCAACAGAAGCTCACGGGATGAGTGTCCACGTGATTCCTGGTTTGAAGCCTGCTTTCGGCATGAGTATACTTACTATTGCATCAGGGTTACTGCTTTATCGCAGGACTTCCGTTATTGAGAACAAGTTAAGATATCTGGATGGAAGGCTGCCAACTGCAACCAAAGGCTACGAGCGTTCTCTTGATTTGGTCGCGGATCTTAGTGACTACCTTGTTGAATTGGTTGAATCAAGCCTCGCCAGAACTCACATTATTTGGGTTCTCTCCGTGGCTTCAGCATCTGCAATTGCAGGTGTCTTAATTTCAGGTGTTTTGCCTCCTGTTGAGATAACGGCGACGTTACCACTGGCTTTGGTTCTCTCCACTTCTTTAGCCTCTGCTTATGCTGTGGTGAGGTCTGATACGTATATCTCATCTGTTCTTACTCTATCAATTCTAGGGTTTATGGTATCGATATTCTACCTTTTGATGGATGCCCCGGATCTTGTAATGACTCAATTGGTGGTTGAGAGCTTGAGTCTTGTGATCTTCCTGCTCGTATTAAATCATTTGCCAGAGTACGTTAAGAATATAGATTCATCTAGGAAGGTTAGAGACGTGTTTATATCAGGTTTTGCAGGTCTTACCGTCTTTATCAGCGTGCTTTATGCTACTGCTGAGGAGACTCCTAGAAGGCTTGCTAGTTACTACATAGAAAATGCTCTCCCTGGCTCAGGAGGCACTAACATTGTAAATATTATCCTTGTTGACTTTAGAGGATTAGACACGATGGGTGAGATATCCGTGATCTTCATGTCTGGCTTGGCGATATTGATGCTGTTCAGAATGAGAGGTGATAAATAATGAGTACAGTGATTGCAAAACAGGTTATTAAGGCTGCTTCGCCTTTGATGTTACTTGTATCCATACATTTCTTTATACAAGGCCATAATCTACCTGGAGGAGGGTTCATAGCAGGGGTTATGGCGGCTGCCTCGATCGCCTTGGTGTACATGGTTTTTGATATACAGAGCGTCAAACAGATACTTGGAAAGAGAGGTCAGGACATTGATTTTATTGAGGAATATGTACCTCTTTCAGATGCAGGTGTCGCTCTTGCGGTTGGGACAGGCATACTCTCTTCTTCGCTTGGGTTGAGCTTTCTAAGCCATAGAAAAGGAGTGGTTGGTATACCTCTGTTTGGTAAGATTCACTGGACTACTGCGATGCTATTCGACCTCGGTGTTTTCCTGGCTGTTCTGGGTTCTTTGCTTGCTACTGTGGAGGTGCTTGGTGAGCAATGAGCCTTGTCTATGCTACGGCTCTGGCTGCCACATTTTCAGCTGGTGTTTACCTCATGCTTAGAAGGGATGCTGTAAGAGTTGTCATAGGGTCATTGATCATCAGCCAGGTTGCCAATATGTATCTTATGGTTATGGGTGGTGCAAGCGGAGGAGCACCTATACTAGGTCATCACGGAAATAAGAGTGCATCCCAGTTTACTGATCCCGTGCCGCAGGCACTTGTCCTAACTGCGATAGTTATCGGCTTTGCCACCACATCACTGCTATTGAGCCTGACCTACAGGTTTTACGAGGAAAATCAGGAAGTTGACTTAGAGTCACTTGGGGGTGGAAGCTAAGATGAGCCAGATTGTGATACTGCCTTTGATTGTCCCATTCATCGTGGCTTTGTTGTCTATAGCTCTGCGGAAGACAAGTTACAGTGATCTAGTAGCTGTCTCAGGATCTTTAGCCTACCTTGGAGCTGTGATTGCACTCTCACATAAGGTAATGATTGAAGGGGCGGTGACACTTCAGGCAGGAGGATGGCCGGCACCATTTGGCATTACTTTGATAGCAGACTCCTTAAGCGTCCTGATGCTCTTGTTAACGTCTGCAGTGTTTGTAGCAGTTAATATCTATTCTTCAGGCTTTACCGGTGAAAGGGGTAAGAAAAACGGTTACTATACGTTCCTGCATTTCATGGCGGCTGGTATGAGCGGAGCGTTTGTTACAGGAGACCTGTTTAACCTGTTTGTCATGTTTGAGATTATTTTGATAAGTAGCTACGCTCTCATAGCTTATACGAGCGATAAGGATTCTCTTCTTGTTTCTATGAGGTATGTTGTGTTGAACTTGATCGGTAGCTCTCTTATGCTAATCTCTATTGGAGGGCTGTACTCGGTGA
>KB659972.1_pt409 | contig 17239 bp, 12 predicted proteins | sample 558768 | NCBI scaffold set KB644980.1 | reverse complement strand
CCTGCAGACGACTAACATGAGTCAGCAAAGAGAAGCAAAAGTCTACGTCAACGGGAGCCTGGTTGGGACACATCCCAGCCCAGAACAGCTCGCAGACCACATCCGGCAGGCCCGCCGTCGGGGCGAGGTCAGTGAGATGGTGAACGTCGCGGTCAACCAGCGAACCGACGAGGTGATCGTAAACGCCGACGCCGGACGGGCACGCCGTCCGTTGCTCGTCGTCGAGGACGGCGAACCGCTGGTCTCCGACGAGGATGTCGAGGCGCTGGAGAACGGCGACCTGGACTTCCAGAACCTCGTCGACCGGGGCTACATCGAGTTCATCGACGCCGAGGAGGAGGAGGACATCCTGGTCGCCGTCGAGGAGGACGATCTCACCGAGGATCACACACACCTGGAGGTCGACCCACAGCTCATCTTCGGCATCGGTGCCGGGATGATACCCTACCCCGAACACAACGCCTCGCCCCGTATCACGATGGGGTCGGGGATGATAAAACAGTCACTCGGGTTGCCCTCTGCGAACTACCGGGTTCGCCCGGACACACGCCAGCACCTGCTGCACTACCCACAGCTGTCGCTGGTGAAGACACAGACAACAGAGCAGATCGGCTACGACGACCGGCCGGCCGCACAGAACTTCGTGGTCGCGGTGATGAGCTACGAGGGGTTCAATATCGAGGACGCCCTCGTGATGAACCAGGGGTCGGTCGACCGGGGACTCGCCCGGTCGCACTTCTTCCGGACCTACGAGGGTGAGGAGCGCCGGTACCCCGGTGGCCAGGAGGACCGCTTCGAGATACCCGACGAGGAGGTTCGGGGTGCCCGCGGCGAGGAGGCCTACAAACACCTCGACGAGGACGGTCTCGTGAACCCGGAGACGTCGGTCGGTGAGAGCGCCGTCCTGCTGGGGAAGACCTCGCCGCCACGGTTCCTGGAGGAGCCCGACGACATGGGCGGGCTCAGCCCACAGAAACGCCGGGAGACATCGGTGACGATGCGGTCCGGCGAGTCCGGCATCGTCGACACGGTCACACTGATGGAGGGTGAGGATGGCTCGAAGCTATCGAAGGTGTCGGTGCGCGACGAGCGCATCCCTGAGCTGGGGGACAAGTTTGCCTCGCGACACGGTCAGAAGGGGGTTGTCGGCCACATCGCCCCGCACGAGGATATGCCGTTCACCGACGAGGGTGTGGTGCCGGATCTCATCCTGAACCCCCACGCTCTGCCCTCCCGGATGACAGTCGGCCACATCCTGGAGATGATCGGCGGCAAGGTCGGCTCGCTGGAGGGGCGTCGGGTCGACGGCACCCCCTTTACCGGCGAGAACGAGGAGGAACTCCGGGGTGCACTCGAGGAACACGGCTTCGAATCCAGCGGCAAGGAGACGATGTACTCGGGTGTAACCGGCGAGAAGATCGAGGCGGAGATCTTCGTCGGCACCATCTTCTATCAGAAGCTCTACCACATGGTGTCGAACAAGATTCACGCCCGCTCGCGCGGGCCGGTGCAGGTGCTGACCCGCCAGCCCACCGAGGGGCGGGCACGCGAGGGTGGGCTCCGTATCGGCGAGATGGAACGGGACGTGTTCATCGGGCACGGCGCCGCGATGACACTGAAAGAACGGCTCCTCGACGAGTCCGACCGCGAGACAGTGTACGTCTCCGCGGACAGCGGCATGGTTGCGGTGGAGGATGTCAACCAGCGCCGTGTTTACGACCCGTTGACCGACTCGGAGAGTGATATACACGAGATAGAGGTGAGCTACGCGTTCAAGCTTCTACTCGACGAGATGATAGCGCTCGGCATCCGCCCGCGACTCGAACTGGAGGACGCAGTCTAACAATGGCACTCGACACACCACAGGATCTCGAACGGATCGACTTCGGCCTGATGGACCCCGAATCCTACCGGGATATCTCGGCGACGAAGGTCATCACGGCCGACACGTACGACGACGACGGGTTCCCCATCGACATGGGGCTGATGGACCCGCGACTCGGCGTTATAGACCCCGGACTGGAGTGTAAGACGTGCGGCAAACACTCCGGTTCGTGCAACGGCCACTTTGGACACATCGAACTCGCGGCGCCGGTTATCCACGTGGGGTTCGCCAAACTCATCCGGCGACTCCTCCGGGGTACCTGCCGGGAGTGCAGCCGTGTTCTGCTCACCGAGAACGAACAGTCCGAGTTTCGGGACAATCTGGACCGGACCCGGAATCTCGGTCGTGATGTCGACGACGTGACGAAGTCCGCGATCCGGCAGGCCCGCAAGAAGGACCGCTGTCCGCACTGTGGCGAGGAGCAGTTCGACATCCAGCACGAGAAACCGACAACCTACTACGAGGTTCAGGACGTGCTCGCCTCGGACTACCCCGCCCGCATCGCGGGTGCGATGGAACCCGACGAGGACTCCGCCCGTGTGACACCGACAGACCTCGCAAAGGAGACCGGACTCGACAGCGGGCGTATCCGGGAGATAATCTCCGGCGAGTTCCGTCCGCGGCCCGACGACCGAGAGATGCTCGAATCGGCACTCGGCGTCGAGTTGACCGAGGAGGACATGAACAAGCTGATGGCCTCGGACATCCGGGACTGGTTCGAGCATATCCCCGACAACGACATCGAATCTATCGGTATCGACCCGGACGGTTCCCGACCCGAGTGGATGATTCTGACGGTGCTGCCGGTGCCGCCGGTGACCGCCCGCCCGTCGATTACGCTCGACAACGGCCAGCGCTCCGAGGACGACCTCACACACAAGCTGGTCGATATCATCCGTATCAACCAGCGGTTCATGGAGAACCGTGAGGCCGGTGCCCCACAGCTGATAATCGAGGACCTCTGGGAACTGCTGCAGTACCACGTCACGACGTTCATGGACAACGAGATATCGGGCACCCCGCCCGCTCGGCACCGCTCGGGCCGGCCGCTGAAGACGCTGTCTCAGCGCCTGAAAGGAAAGGAAGGCCGGTTCCGCGGCTCGCTGTCCGGCAAGCGTGTGAACTTCTCGGCCCGGACGGTCATCTCCCCTGACCCGACAGTCTCACTGAACGAGGTCGGTGTGCCGGACCGGGTCGCGACCGAGATGACACAGACGATGAACGTGAACAGCCGCAACCTGGACCAGGCCCGCCGGTACGTCCGCAACGGGCCCGAGGCACACCCCGGCGCGAACTACGTCCGCCGGGGCGACGGCCGCCGGCTGAAGGTGACCGAGAAGAACTGCGAGGAGCTCTCCGAGAAGGTCGAACCCGGCTGGGAGGTCTCCCGTCACCTCATCGACGGCGACATCGTCATCTTCAATCGCCAGCCCTCGCTGCACCGGATGTCGATAATGGCTCACGAGGTTGTCGTGATGCCGTACAAGACGTTCCGCCTCAACACGACAGTCTGCCCGCCGTACAACGCAGACTTCGACGGCGACGAGATGAACATGCACGCACTGCAGAACGAGGAGGCGCGTGCGGAGGCCCGGACGTTGATGCGCGTGCAGGAGCAGATGCTCAGCCCGAAGATGGGCGAGAACATAATCGGGGCGATCCAGGACCACGTCACCGGGACGTACCTGCTGACCAACCAGAACCCGCAGTTCAACGAGACACAGGCGCTCGACCTGCTGCGGACGACACGCATCGACGAGTTACCCGAACCCGACGGTCCCGTGGACGGTGAGGGTGAGCCGTACTGGACCGGGCGGACGCTGTTCTCGGAGCTGTTGCCCGACGGCCTGGATCTGGAGTTCACATCCTCGGCCGGCGACAGAGTTGTCGTCACGGACGGGCAGTTGCTCGAGGGAACTGTCGACGAGGACGCCGTCGGCGCGTTCGGCGGCGAGGTGGTCGACACAATCGCGAAAGACTACTCGCGAACGCGTGCACGCATCTTCATAAACGAGGTGTCTTCGCTCGCGGTGCGGACGATAATGCACTTTGGGTTCTCGATCAGCATCGACGACGAGTCGGTGCCGCCGGAGGCACAGGCCCAGGTCGACGAGGCGCTCGACAACGCCGAGGAGCGCGTCCAAGAGCTCATCCAGGCTTACGAGCGCGGCGACCTCGAGTCGCTACCGGGCCGGACAGTCGACGAGACCCTGGAGATGAAGATAATGCAGACGCTCGGACAGGCCCGGGACAGCGCGGGTGACATCGCCGAGGAGGAGTTCGACGACGACAACCCTGCGGTGGTGATGGCGGAGTCCGGGGCTCGCGGGTCGATGCTCAACCTGACCCAGATGGCCGGCTGTGTCGGTCAACAGGCCGTCAGGGGCGAGCGTATCAACCGTGGCTACGAGGACCGCACACTCAGTCACTTCAAGGAGAACGACCTCTCGGCGGACGCCCGCGGGTTCGTGCGCCACTCCTATCGCGACGGGCTCGACCCACGGGAGTTTTTCTTCCACGCGATGGGTGGCCGCGAGGGGCTGGTCGACACCGCGGTCCGAACCTCCAAGTCGGGCTATCTCCAGCGGCGTCTCATAAACGCGCTCTCCGAACTCGAGGCACAGTACGACGGCACCGTCCGGGACACCGGCGACACCGTCGTCCAGTTCGAGTTCGGCGAGGACGGCACCTCCCCGGTGGAGGTGTCCTCAAGCGAGACCGAGCCCGCGGTCGATGTCGAGCGCATCGCCGACCGTGTGCTCGACAGCGAGTTCGAGAACGGCCAGGAGAAAAGCCAGTTCCTCGGCAACGAACAGGAGCCGATCAACATCTCCGAGCACGCCGACGACTGGTGGCTCGCCCAGAGTGACGACTAACCACAGATGACACAGAGCAAAATCGAGGCGACCGTCGAGGGGAGTGATCTCCCGCGACGTCTCAAAAAACAGCTGCACAGCACACTCGAGGACCGCAACCCGACTGTCGAGGAGGCAGAGCAGATTGTCCGGGCAACAAAGGCAGAGTACGAGGACTCCCGTGTCGACCCGCTCGACCCTGTCGGGACCGTCAGCGCACAGAGTATCGGTGAACCCGGTACCCAGATGTCTGTCGAGGCCGACGAGCGTGTCCTGATCAGACGGGACGGCGAGACGGCGGTGACAGAGATCGGTTCACTGGTCGACAGACTGCTCGAAGACCAGCCGTCTCGAACGACAGGTGACCACGAGGTGGCGCGCGCCCCAGACGGGTTCGAGGTGCTCTCGCTCCGTGCCGACGAGCAGGTCGCGTGGAAACCCCTCGAGGAGATCAGCAGACACGAGGCTCCCGAAGAGGTCCTCGAGATCGAACTCGAGTCCGGCCGCAGCATACGGGCGACAAAATCACACTCGTTTGTCACCCGCACGGATAACGAGGTTGTCCCGGTCGCCGGTGAGGAGCTATCAGAGGGCCGGTGGTTACCAGTCGTCGCGTCGTTCGGAGGAGAGACGGCAGACGAACTCGACCTTCGTGAGTATCTGCCGGCAGACGAGTACTGGTATACCTCACTACTCACCGACGGTGGCGCCGAGACATGCCCGGGGGGAGCGGACCAGATTCGCAACAAGCGTCAGGCGCTCGAGGCAGGAGACCTCGAACAGCACGCTGTCTACCCCCGCGGTGGAACAATTTCGCTTCCGGAACGGCTCCCGCTCGACGAACAGACCGGGTTCTTTATCGGGGCGTTCCTCGCAGAGGGCTCTCTGACAGAGCACTACATCTCGGTCTCGAACGTCGACGACGAGTTCCAGCACCGAATTCGTGCGTTTGCCGACCGGTTCGGGTTTACCGTCAACGAGTACGAGAACACGAGTGGCTTCGCCACCGGATACGATATTCGACTCAACGGAACTGTTCTGGCTGACCTTCTTCGTCGTGTCTGTTTCGAGGGAGGTGAGAAGACTGTTCCGGGCGTCGCGTTCGGTGCAAACGAGACGTTCGTTCGTGGACTGCTGTCAGGGTACTTCAGCGGCGATGGGAATGTCACGACAAACGCAGTCCGCGCGGGTTCGACGTCGAAGCAGTTGACAGAGGATATCACACTGCTGCTCGCCCGGGTCGGAGTCTACGCGACGAGAGGCGAACAGCAGAGTCTGCACACGCTGCGGATTCCGAGCAAGCACGTGAGCCGGTTCCACGAACGTGTCGGTATGGTCGGCGAGCGCGGCGAAACACTGGCCGAGACGGCGGCAGCAATCGACCCGGATGGGCCGGACGCAACCGACCAGATTCCGAACTTCGGCACCGCTCTGAGATCCGTTGCGAGCGAGGCAGGGATCCCCTCCCGTACGGTCAACGCCGCACACAGGCGCCAGCGTATCGGTCGAAACCGACTCTCACGCCTTCTGGAGGAGATGGATGGACAGGTAGACGCTCATCGTGAGGCGTTCGAGGCGCTCTCCCAGGCAGTCGAGGGTGATGTCGTCTGGGACCGGATCGCCTCTATCGAGTCCGTCGCGCCCCGTCACGAGTTCGTCTACGACCTCTCGGTCGAGGGACTGGAGACGTTCACGACGGCGGAGGGTGTCGTCACACACAATACGATGAACACTTTCCACTACGCGGGTGTCGCGGAGATCGACGTCACGCAGGGGTTGCCTCGGCTGATCGAGCTGGTGGACGCGCGAAAGGAGCCCGACACGCCGATGATGACGGTCTACCTCGACGAGGAGTACGCGACGGACCGTGACCGGGCACACGAGGTTGTCTGGAACATCGAGGCAACACGGATCCTCCAGTTGGGTGATGTCTCGACGAACGTGGCCGATATGCTGGTACAGGTGTCGCTCAACGAGGACACACTGCGCGAACGGTGGCCGACTGTCGCGGACCCGATCGAGGTGGCCGAGGAGATCGCGGACACGATCGAGTCATCGCTCGGTGTTGAGGCAAAGCAGAACGAGTTGGACATCGAGTTCGGTCCGGAGGAGCCCTCCTACCGGGATCTGCTCCAGCTCGTCGAGGAGCTTCGAGAGATAGTGTTCAAGGGTATCGAGGATATCTCGCGGGTGGTCATTCGAAAGGAAGACCTGGACGACGGCGAGGAGTTCGTCCTCTACACAGAGGGGTCAGACTTCGGGACGGCCCTCGAGATCGAGGGGGTCGACGCCTCCCGGACGACCTGCAACAACATCCACGAGATACACAGTGAACTGGGTATCGAGGCGGCGCGTGAGTCCATCATCGAGGAGACGATGAACACACTCGAGGAGCAGGGACTCGGTGACGTGAACATCCGCCACCTGATGCTGGTGGCGGACATAATGACGAACCAGGGCGAGATAGAGTCGATCGGTCGACACGGCATCTCGGGTGCAAAGGACTCGGTACTGGCGCGGGCGGCGTTCGAGGTGACAGTGAGTCACCTGCTCGACGCGGCGATCCACGGCGAGATCGACCAGCTCGACGGTGTGACAGAGAACGTCATCGTCGGGAAGCCGATCAAACTCGGGACGGGTGACGTGGACCTGCGGATGAGTCCGGGCGAGCCCTCCGACTGATGCGGGTGACGCTCTCGGGGGATGCGCTCCGGGTCGCGGGCCTGGTCGAGGAGGAGACAGACGTGACCGTCCGGGACTGCCTCGTCGACGATGACCGTGTGGTGGTGCTGGTCGGTGCCGGCGAGATGGGGCAGGCGATCGGTCCCGGCGGCGAGCACGTGAAACGCATCGAGCGGCGACTGGGCTCGCAGGTGACACTCGTCGAGGACGCAGACCGACCGGAGGCGTTTGTCGCGAACACGCTCGCACCTGCCGCGGTGTACAACGTCACGATAAGCGAGGGAGAGGAGACGGTCGCCTACGCCGAGGTCGACGAGAACGACCGCGGCGTGGCGATCGGGGCCGGCGGGCAGAACATCGAGACCGCTCGCAGTCTGGCGAAGCGACACCACGAGATAGACGATATCGAACTGGCATAGTCGCTGTCCTGTTAGTTACTGATCTGCGTGTCGACAGCGGTGAGCAGGTCCGCCTCACTCTCGACGACCCGTGTTTCGCCGCCGTCACCGGCGGTGCGCCGGAGGCCAGAGTCACCGAAGTTGGCCCGCACACGAGGTACCTCGTCGGCCCGGTCGGCCACCACCCCGGCAGTCGTGTCGTGATCGGCGACGACCAGTATGTCGGCCGCCCGGGCGAGGTCACGGGCCGCCGCGCGCTCGGTGTCGGCCGGTTGTTCAAAGGCAGGGACCGTGACAGTTCGCAGACCGAGGTCGGCGGCGAGACTCGCGGCGACATCGCCCTCGGGGACCGGACCGAGGGTGACCTCGTACCCCGCCCGCCACAGAGCGCGCACAGCGGCTACCCCGCTCGCACCGCCGCCGACAACGTGGACCTGTCCGGACCGGTCCGGGCGGTCCGGGAGCGCCGTTATCCGGTGTGTGCCGGTGATACGATCCCGTGAGACGGCCGTCTCGGTGTCGAACGCGTCTGCGAGTGCCGGGTCCGCGAGCACGCGCCCCGGTGGGCCGCGGGCGCGAACCCGACCGTCGGACAGAAGCAGGAGTCGGTCACAGAACCGGGCGGCGAGATCGAGGTCGTGGATGGCCGCAAACGCAGCACGACCCTCGCGGACGAGGTCGGAGACGAGTTCGAGCACCTGAATCTGGTGGTTGATATCGAGATTCGCTGTTGGCTCGTCCAGCAGGAGTCCGTTTGGTTCCTGGGCGAGCGCCCGGGCGAGAATAACACGCTGGCGCTCGCCACCGCTCAGCGAGTCGACCGCACGGTCCCGGAGCGCGAGCGTCTCGGTACGGTACATCGCCGCCCGGACCGTGCCGGTGTCGTCGGTCCAGTCGAACCGGGAGCGGTGCGGGGTGCGCCCCATCTCGACGACCTGCTCGGCGGTAAAGGAAAAGCCGACGTGGGTGTCCTGTGGCACAGTCGCGACCCGGCGACTCGCCGCCGACGCGGAGAGGTCGGACACCCGCTCGCCGTCGAGTGTGACCCGCCCGGCGTCGGGGTCGAGGATACCCTGTATCGCGCGCAACAGCGTCGTCTTGCCGGCGCCGTTCGGGCCGACCAGCGCGACGAACTCGCCGCGCTCGACCGACAGCGAGACGCCGTCGAGAACATCTGTCCCAGCGAGCGACAGGTCGACGTCGTCGAGACGGATCACAGCGCGTGCACCTCTCGTCGGCGGAGCAGGAACAGGAAAAAGGGCGCGCCGACAGCGGCGGTGACGATGCCGACGGGCATGGCGGTGCCCGCCCGGGCAACCGTATCCGCGAGCACGAGGAACGTCGCCCCGGCGAGCGCGCTGGTGGGGACGAGAATCCGGTGGTCGGGACCGACAATCAGACGCATGATGTGAGGGATGATGAGGCCGACAAAGCCGATGATGCCCGCCACGGCAACAGCGGCGGCGGTGATGAGCGCCGAGGCCACGAGCAACAGTCGTTTGGTCCGCTCGACCTCGATACCGAGCGCGAGCGCCTCCTCCTCACCGAGCAGCATGACGTTCAGGTCGCGGGCGTACGCGAGCAGGACGACAAAGAACAGGACAGCGAGCGGCAGGGTCGCCTCGACATCGCCCCAGTTGCTGTAGCGCAGGGTTCCCATCAGCCAGAGGATAGCCTCCTCGAGCCCCTCGCCGGACCGCAGGAGGAGAAAGGAGACAACAGCCCCGAGAAACGTCTGGACCGCGAGTCCGGCGAGCAACAGCGTCGCGACCGGGGTCCGGCCGTCCTCGGTGGCGATGAAGTACACCCCGAACGCGGAGAGCACCGCACCGAGGAACGCGGCGGTCTGGAGTCCGAACGGCATCGCGACCGGGAAGGCTATCGTGGCGACCGCACCGACCGCCGCACCGGAGGAGACCCCGATTATCGAGGGGTCCGCCATCGGGTTCCGAAAGAACCCCTGCATCACGGCACCCGCGGCTCCCAGCGCGAATCCGACGACCGCACCGAGCGCGATCCGAGGCAGCCGTATCCGCTGGACGATTATCTGGTCGGTCTCGGCAACCTCGAACCCGAACGGTCGGGTGTAGGAAACATCCGGCACCGGCACCTGGACAACACGCTCACCGAAACCGAACTGACCCGATTCCAGCCCCACCCCCGACGGGTAGGCGAGCGTGTTGAGCACCGCCCGGGTGACCGTCACAATATCGAGGTTTACCGACCCGACTGTGGTGCTCGCGAGCACAGTCCCGACCAGCGCCGCGACCAGCGCCGCCGACCACAGTGCCGTCCGGAGCAGTATCCGCATCGTTCATCAACTGCGCTTTGATTAGATAAATATTTGTTGCACTGGTGTTCAGGAAAGGACGTGCATAGAGACAAAGTCACAGTGTGCGTGCTGGTCGCGCTCGCGTTGGGGTTGGCGTTCACCGCCGGTCTCGCGGGCGGCCAGTCGACAGGTAGCACAGTCGCGTCGGGTCACACCTGCGAGTTCCCGCTGACAGTCGAGGACAACACGGGCCAGCAGGTCGAGATACAGGAGGAGCCACAGCGGGTTGTGGCGCTGTTGCCGAGTGTCGCACAGCAGATCTGGGAGATGGACGCGGAGGAGAAGGTGGTGGGGATGCCGGTCCGGGAGTGGACCTCGTATCTCGACGGGAGCCAGAACAGGACACACGTCCTCGAGTTCGACGACAGTGTGGGACTCTCTGTGCCGGACAGCGAGACGATAGTCGATCTCGACCCGGACATCGTGCTCGCACCGAACGAGGTGCCGGAGGATTCGGTCACCGAACTCAGGAACGCGGGGCTGACGGTTTACTACTACGAGCGGCCGTCGGAACTCGACGGACTGGCCGACGTGCTCGACCGGACGGGCCGGTTGCTCGGCGAGTGCGAGGCCGCAGACGAGGCAGTCGAGGAGATGACCGGGACCTTCGAGTTCGTCGAGTCGGCCGTCGCGGACGAACAGCGACCGGAGGTGTTCTACGACTCCGGGTTCGGCACCACTGTCACCGAGGGGTCACTCCAGCACGAACTGCTCACCACCGCCGGGCTGGAGAACATCGCGGCCGGGTTCGACAGTCTCCAGTTCGACCCCGAACAGGTCGTCGCGGCCAACCCCGAGTGGGTCATCACGACAGAGGGCGGCCAGCTCTCGGAGTTCAGCGGCTACAACGGGACGACGGCGCTGCAACAAGACCGGATCGCCAGAGTCGACCCCAACCTGTTCAACCAGCGCGGACCGCGGTACGCCGATGTCGTCGAGAACCTCGCGGAAACCTTCCACGCCGAGGCGCTCGCGGCCGCACGCAACAACGACTCCGCGGACGACGGGGCCGACGACTCCACGGACGGGTCTGCCGATGACGGAGCCGACGATTCGGCCGACGACTCCACGGACGGGTCCACCGACAACGGGGCCGACGATTCCACAGACGGATCCGCCGACGACTCCACAGACGGGTCCACCGACAACGGGGCCGACGATTCCACAGACGGGTCCGTCGATGACTCCGCGGACGACAGCACCGGTGAGGATGGCAGTGAGGGCAGCGCAGACGGTGACGGGACCGGGTTGACAGTCGTCGCGGTGCTGGTAGCGCTGAGTGCGCTCGTCGCGGTCGGACGACGACGCACGGACAGATAGCCGGTGGTCCTGCCGGGGGCAGTCACCGCGGCGGATCACGGAAACCGGCCCGGTGTTTTTTATTTGCGACCCCGAAATGTGTTCGTGCACGACAGCTACGGGGCGGTGACGACAGGCGAGAGGGTCCAACTGTGGAGTTACGAACTGACGGGCGAGGGGATACGCTCGTTCGCCGAGCGCTACGACCCACAGGGGTTTCATCTGTCAGACAACCCGGACGGCCCGTTCGGTGGGCTGGTCGCGAGCGGGTGGCAGACGGCTGCGGTGACGATGCGGCTGCTCGTCGAGGGGTATCTTCAGGAGGCACACACCGTCGGGTCACTGGGGCTCGATGGGTTGCGCTGGCCGGAACCGGTTCGGCCCGGCGACCGGCTCTCGGCGACGCTGACACTCGGCGAGAAGGAGCCGTTCGACGAGGGGCGCGGACTCGTCCACCAGGAGATAGAGACACACAATCAGGATGACGAGCAGGTGCTGTGGGTTGACGCGCTCACACTCTATCCGCGAGAGCCCTGACGACCCGAGGAGACGGGATTTATATACTCCGGGCTACCTAACCTGTTAGTATCCAATGAACGATTCGCTACAAATGGAGACGGAGACAGCAGGTTCAGAGGGACTGCTGGTGACGGACGGAGACGGAGTGGTGACGACGCTGGGCGGGAGCGCGGCGGCGCTGCTGGGTGTCGAACCGGACCGTCTGGTCGGCGAGCGACTCGGAGACCGGTTTCCGGAGACAGAGCTGGTGAGAGGGTGTCGGCAGGCCCGCCGGTCCGGGCAGGAGGTGCCGTTTACAGGCGACGAGGGGTGGCGGCTGGCGGGGACCGCGTACCCGGTCGGAGACGGTGCAACGGTTGTGCTGCAGGAGCAACGCGACAACCCCAGCGGGGAGGGACAGGCAAACGAGCGCGCGCTCGAATCGCTACACGGGATCGCCACCGACCCGACACTCGCGACCGACAAGCGGATAGACCGGATACTCGAGACCGGTGCCAAACGGCTCGGGACCGCATACGCGACACTAGCGCGTATCGAGGAGGATACCCACGAGGTCGTCAGGTCTGTCGCGGTCGGGGAGGAGGGTGGGTCGGAGGGGCTGTCCTCGGGCACGACGAATCCACTGTCCGCGATGTACTGCCGGCACACGATCGACGGGGCCGGGCCGACAGCCATCGCGGCCGCCGGGACCGAGCGGCCGTCCGACCCGGCGTACGACCACACCGGGTTGGAGTGTTATCTGGGCGCGACAGTCGAGGTTGCGAGCGAGGAGTACGGCACTGTTTGCTTTGTCGATCCGGAGCCGCGGGCAGAGCCGTTCAGCGAGCGCGAGCAGACGTTCGCGGAGCTGCTGACCAACTGGGTGCACTACCTGCTGGAACAGCAGGCCTACGAGGAGGAGCTGGAACAACAGCAGGCGTTCACAGAGAGCCTCATCGACAGTCTGCCGGACCCGCTGTACGCGTTCGACAGCAGTGGAACCCTGGTTCGCTGGAACGACCAGCTCGCGGCGGTGACCGGCCGGACGGCGGCAGAACTCGAGGGGATGACCGCCCCCGAGTTCGTCGCCAGCGAGGACCGCGACCGCCTCGACTCGGCTACCCGCCGGGTGCGCAACGGCGAGTACGCCTCGGTGGAGGCGGCGCTCGAAACCGCAGACGGCGAGCAGATACCCTACGAGTTCTCCGGGGCGCCGCTCCGCGACGGGAGCGGCGAGGTCAGCGGTGTGGTCGGGGTCGGACGTGACGTCAGCGAGCGCACCGAGCACCGGCGGCGACTCTCGGACCTGCTCGAGATCACCCGCTCGTTCATGCAGGCAAAGGACCCACAGCAGGTGGCCGAGATAGCGGTCAACGCGGCGCGGGAGCTTCTGGGATTCGACACGAGCGTGTTCCGGCTGTACAACTCCGACCAGAACACACTCGAACCGGCCGCCGCCACCGAGCGCGCCCGGGAAACAATGGGTGAACGCCCCGTGTACGAGGTCGGCGAGGGGTACCCGGGTGAGGTGTTCGCGACCGGCGAGAAACAGGTCATAGACAGCTTCGGCGGAGACGAACAGGGCCCTGACAGTCTGGCCTCGGCGATGTACTACCCCGTCGGCGTCCGTGGAACGCTGAGTGTCGGCTCGACATCGCCCGGCGCGTTCGACGAGGCGGACGAGCAGTTGCTCGCGCTGCTAGCGACGAGCGCAGCGGCCGCCTGCACGCGTGCAAAACGTGAGCGCGAGGTCCGAGAGGCCCGCGAGCACACAGAGCGCGTGCTCAACCGGGTCAACGGGCTGGTCCGGCAGACCGCCGAGGTGCTCGTCGAGGCGACCACCCGCGAGGAGATCGAGTCGGGTGTCGTCGGCGAACTCGCCGACGCGGACCCCTACGCGTTCGCATGGGTCGGCCGGCCGGACATCACCAGCGAGCGGCTCACACCGGCCGCGTGGGCCGGTCGGGACCTGTCGGGCGGTGACTGGTCGTTTGCCCTCGACGGTGACGACCCGATAAGCGAGACGTACCGCGAGGGGACACCTCGGTTGTTCGACGTCGAGAACCTGCCGGCAGCGGAGCCGTGGGCCGGGCTCGCGGGTGTAGTCGAGGCGTTCGTCGCGGTCCCGCTAGTCTACAAGAGCACTACCTACGGTGTGCTCGTGGTGTGTGCCGAGGACCGGAACAGACTCGACGAGCGCGAGCGTGCGGTGTTAGAGGCGCTCGGGCGGGCCACCGCGAACGCCACGAACGCCGTCGAGCGGGGTCGCATCCTCGACGCCACCGAAACAATCGAGCTCGAACTCGCGATCGGCGACCCGGACCTGTTGTTCAGTCGGCTGTCCGGCGACGGTGGGTGCCTCGAGTCCGCCGGCACCGACCGCCGTGCCGACGGGAGCATCGAGATGTACCTCTCGGTCACCGACGTCGAACCGGAGGCGTTTGTCGAGCGTGTTCGGGGTGACCCCGAGGTGGAGTCGGTCACTTGTATCGTCGCACACGACCGTGAGTGTCTGCTGGAGGTGGTCGTCGAGGAGTCGTTGCTCGCTGTGCTCACCGAGTACGGCGCCGCGCTCCAGGCTGTCACCGCCGAACGGGGCACAACCCGCATCACGGTCGAACTGCCGTACGAGGCCGAGGCGCGCGAGCTGTTCGACCTCGTCGCCGAGCAGTACCCCGGGACAGAGCTGCTCGGCTACCACGAGCGCGAACGCCCCGTCGAGACCCGGCAGGATTTCACCGCGGCTATCAGCGACCGGCTGACCGACCGTCAAGAGACCGCGCTCCGGACGGCCCACCTCGGCGGGTTCTTCGACTGGCCCCGTGACATCGACGGGAACGAACTCGCCGAGGCGATGGATATCTCGCGCCCGACCTACCACCAGCACCTCCGCGCCGCGCAGGCGAAGGTGTTCGAGGAACTGTTCGATTGACCCTCTCTCGGGGCTGAACTCGTGGGTGTTCGCCTCCCCCGCGTCTGACCGCCTCCAGGCCGACGTAGGATAGGAGGGTTCGACCAGTACATACCACCGCCACAGGACGGAATCTCCTGTCGGACGAATCGCGTCGCGCCGGTGGTGGCGGTGCTCGCCGGTATCGTACAAGAGATTATTGAGTGGCCCCGGTCTCGCGTCGGGGCGACCCCGGGCTGGTGCTCACCGCCATCGCCCTCATCACGTGGGTGGTCGCCCGGGCTCCGTCCTGGCAGGTCTTCGATCTCGGGGGGCTCGCCACCCTCGGCGGCACTCTCACCGTCGTGGCGGCGTAGCCGGATTGAGTCCGCGATACCCATGGATGGACAGGATAAAATGCCCCGAGGGAGAACGCGGTGACAGCGACGCTGTAGTCGGCGTCAGATCACAATGGATAGAGAGCAGGCAACACGCGAGTGTACAGCAGTCGTCGACTCGATCACTGAGGCGGTCGTCAGCGACCGGGGGTTCCTGGAAACCGTACTCACAGGGATGCTCGCCCGGGGACACATTCTGCTGGAGGATGTCCCCGGCACGGGCAAGACACTAACCGCCCGGAGTATGGCCACCGCGCTTGGACTCTCCTTCTCCCGCATACAGTTCACCCCGGACCTGCTGCCGGCAGACGTGACCGGCACCTACATCTTCAACGAACAGGACCGGGAGTTCGAATTTCGACCCGGTCCGGTGTTCAACAACGTGGTGTTGGCCGACGAGATAAACCGCGCCCCGCCAAAGACACAGTCTGCGCTGTTGGAGGCGATGGGCGAGCGTCAGGTCAGTGTCGACGGCGACACCCACGACCTGCCCGAACCGTTTTTTGTGATCGCCACACAGAATCCGGTCGAACAGGAGGGGACATTCGCGCTGCCCGAGGCACAGATCGACCGGTTCATGGTGAAGACGAGTCTGGGCTACCCCGAGTTCGACGGCGAACTCACGCTTCTCAAACGCCGCGACGACCGCTCGGCGCGCAGTCCGAGCGTCGAGCGCGTGCTCTCGACCGACGCGGTGCTCGACCTGCAGGAGGTCCCGGAGTCGGTTCGCGTCGACGAGGACCTCATGCGGTACGCGCTCGAGATTACGCGGGCCACACGGAGCGACCACCGCGTCGCTATCGGGGTCTCCCCCCGTGGCTCACAGCGACTGTTCGAGGCCGCCCGCGCCCGTGCCGTACTCGCCGGCGACGACTTTGTCACACCGGATACGATAAAACGGGTCGCCCGACCTGTGCTCGCCCACCGGCTCGTGCTCACCGCGGACGCACAGGTAAACCAGGTCGACAAGCGCGACGTGGTCGAGGAGGTGCTCGACGAGGTCCCGGTGCCGACTGTGGCCTGAGACGGGCGGTCGACGCTCAGTCTTCCGTGGGGTCGAACCGCTCGAACCACTCGACGATTGTTTCGAGACGGTGAACCGCGTTGTCGGGGTCACCAGGGCTGTGGCCCTCGTCCTGGTAGACGACGAGTTTCGCCGGGACACCCTGCTTTCGGACACTCACGTACAGCTGTTCTGCCTGTGTCGGCGGGCATCGCCAGTCGTTTTCTCCCGCAGTGACCAGAAGCGGCGTCTCGACCTGGTCGATCTCTGTTACCGAGGAGTTCGCCTCGTACAGCTCCGGGTTCTCCCACGGCAGGCCGAGGTCGTGTTCGGTGAACACGTGTGTGTCGTCGGTACCGAAGGCGGACCGGCGGTCGTAGATACCGTGTTCCGGGGCCGCCGCTGCGAACCGGTCGGTCTCGGTGACGAGAAAGCCCGTCGAGATACCGCCATAGGAGAACCCGGTCGCGAACAACCGGTCGGGGGCGGCCCACCCGCGGCCGACCAGGTCGTCGAGCGCGGCCAACTGGTCGACCACCTCGACACTCCCCCACCGCCCGCGGAGCGTCTCGCAGAACGCCTGCCCGTACGAGGTGCTCCCGCGGTAGTTCGGTCTGAGCACGATGTACCCGCGGCTCGTGAAGTACGTATTCGTGAAACGGAACGTCGGGTCGTCGTACGACATCGGACCGCCGTGTGGCCACAGAACTGTCGGGTGTGGCTCCGGGTCGGCCGGGTCGAACCCCGGGGGCGTGTACACCATCGACTCGACCGTGACCGGGTCGCCGTCACCCTCCACATCGTCGTGTTCGGTCCGCACACGGTGTAGCTCGGCGGTCGGGTGCTCCTCGACGAACGCTCCGTTCAGGCTCGTCAGCCGGACCGCACTTTCCTCGAAGGACGCGTCGAGTTCCGACCGTGAGAGTGCGTACAGGTCGTGACCTGTCTCCGGGTCGTCGACCGAGCAGACGACCCGACCACCCGCTGTGTCGAGTAGTC
>KB659932.1_pt7 | contig 17298 bp, 22 predicted proteins | sample 558768 | NCBI scaffold set KB644980.1 | reverse complement strand
CTTGGTGTGGCTCGGCTGGCCGAAGTCGTCGTACTCGTAGTAGTTCTCCATCGCGCCGAGTGTCTTCGCAACGACGCGCTGCGTCGTGTTCTTCACGAGATCGGCGTCGTCGGCCACGAGGTCAGGAATTGCATCCCAGTCCACGCCCTGTTTGGCGAGGCGGATGGTTTCATTGTACACCGACCGTGCTTCGAGACAGGCGTCGTGCAGCAGGTTCTCATTGCCACTCTGGATGTCGAGTTGGAAGTCCAGCGTCTTGACGAGAACCTGTGCGTCAGTCATTCTTCTATTTCGTTGAGCCAGTCGGTGACGAGTCCGCGCACTACGTCGGACTTGGTTTCATCAACGTCGATGCACTTCTTCGAGAACTCCTTGTACACATCGTCCTCGAAGTCTACGGACAGTCGTTTCGTCATCTCACACCCTTACTTAGATACTGAAATACTTAACTATTGCCCACGTACTGTCTGTATGGGTGAGAAACGGTCGAACCATACGGTATACAACGTCAACTACCACTTCGTGTGGTGTCCGAAGTATCGCCACGCGATTCTCAACCCAATCGACGATTCGCTGGAAGCGAGTTTCCGAGATGTGTGTGAGGAGTATGGCTACGAGATTCTATCACTCCATATATCACCCGACGACGTACACCTGTTTCTGTCAGGCCTCCCGAAGCACGCGCCGAGCGAGATCGCACGGACTGTCAAGAGCATCACGGCTCGGGAGATGTGGGAACAGCACGAATCGTTCTTGAAAGAATATCTGTGGGGGAGTGGGTTCTGGGAGCAGTCGTACTACATCGGAACGGCGGGGCAGGTATCCAACGAGACGATTGAACAGTATATCGAACGAACAGAACACGTCTGAGTGTCGGCTTCACCCTCGGGGTCAACCCCCGAGGCACTCGCCTTGTTTATCTGTAGAACTCGTCCTCGCTCAGATCGCGTTCGTCGCGGTACTCCTCGACGAACTCCCCGACATCGAAATCGTGCATCTGGCCCTCGAACTCGGTAAGCGCGCTGGTGTCGTCGGCGTGGCTGATCGCGTGTTCCATCAGTTCGACGACGAGCTCGACGATGAGTTCGTGGAGCTCCCAGGCGTCGAAATCAGTAACCCACAGCAGCGCAAAGCCAACCTCCTGTTCCTCGGAGGCGTCGTGGGAGACGACGCGTTCGGGATACTCCTCAAGCACGATACCCAGCAGGTGTGGCGTGCCGAACTCCGGCATCTCCTCGCTGGTTGTCTCGATGGCCTCCCGCAGGACGGAGACGAGGAACTCCGGGAGAAACCGATCCGGCGGGTGAACGTCCATCACGACGCCGTGTGTGTCGCCGCAATCGCAGTCGAACTCCCGCATGCCGAGATCGAGATCATCGACCGCGATCGTCTCGCCACAGGGGAGATCGAGGCGTTCACCGCGCCCACCCGGGACGCGTGGTTGGGTCATACCGGTGTTTCGGCGGCAGTGCCGTTAAATCTCGTGTTGTCGAGACCGCGACACCGACTCAATCTGTGCTGTCGGTGCCACACCATCGACAGCAGGGCTACAGACAGAGACACCACACGCGGGACGCACCGCTGTGTGGAGGGTGTCGACCACTGTCGATCACCGCAGTTGGCCGCTGGTTGTGTGCAGCCGCTTGCTTCGTTCTATAGCGATCCATAGGCAATTATTCCCACAACGTTGACTCATAGTTGCTGCCAAGTCCGAGACACCGGTAGAAGCGTCTGAGCGGTATGCCCCCGCAGATATGCTAGAAGAATATTATATTATATAACTGTATTTTGCCGAATGATTTAAACACAGACCTAGCAAACCGATTTAGTGGAAACGTACACCGAAACCGGGCAAGAAGATGAGCAATCATCCGATACAAAACGGCACACCGGGGCAGCGGCCGGGCGATACGCTGAGCGACGCGTCGGTCGGTCAGCAGCTCGACGAAGATGCGCTCAGAGCATTCGTCGGCGCCGCTGATACCGGGACGCTGGACGACTGCGAGCCGGGCACCGTTTCGGCAGCCGTGCGGGCGGTCCGCGCGCTGCTCGAAGTAACCGACAGAACAGCCGGCGACGAAACCGCTACCCAGCCGGCCGAACGCAAGTGGGCGGAGGCAGCGGGCGGCGACCCGCCGGCCGACGAGACGGCAACCGCAACGCCATCGGCCATGGCTACCGGCGCGGTCAATCACGAGCTGTTGCCACCCCATATCGGGTTAGTCGACGCACGAAGGGCCTACGGGGCTGTGCTGGCGTATCTCGCCGAATCCGGGCCGGCGACGAAACGCGAGATCGTCACGGATGTCATGTCGGAGGCCCCGCTGGGCTACGCGCTGCCGGTAGCCGACGAGCCGGTCGGCGACTGGTGGTACCGGGTAATTCAGCCCGCGCTGAGCACCGACGCGGCGGTCAGCTATCGGATGGAAGCCGGCTACGTGGTGGGTGACTGGTTACCATGAGCCGAACTCTCGTCTCGCGGCTGGCGGACGAAACCGGGCTCTCGCCGGTGACGACTGAGTACAGATTCGACGGGCTACAACACCTGTATTTCGAGCCCGAACTGTCGTACGAGTCGTTCGCCGAGGCGGTCGCACGCGTCAACGCCGACTCGGCCTACGGGATGGTCGTCTGGGGCTGTGGCCGGTCGACTGACGGACATCTCGTCGCCGCCGTACAGGTCTTCGATGCGCTCAAAGAACGGGCCGACGTGAAACTGGAGGAAACCGATGGCGTCGGCTGGGGCAAATACAGTGGCGACCGGGAGTCGACCAAGCGGGCGGAGCGAGACGCCATAACCGAGGCCAGATGACCGGCCGGGGTGCAGCCGGACAGCAATTGTATCGCACGCGGCTGGGCGATGTGGTCCGGATCGAACGCGACAACAGCAGCACGAAGATGAGCCACGAGTCACGATACGGCGACGCGGAGTTCCTGCACGGGCTTGCGACCAGTGGCCAGTTCGACCGGCTCGTGCGCTATCTCGCAAGTAACGAACCACTGGCCGTGCAGCGACGAGCAGCGGCACTACTGGCCGAGTGCGGCGACGGGATCGACGGTGACGACGAGCTCAAAGGCCAGCTCGTCACGGTCGTCCTGCGAGAAACCGACGACACCGTCCGCGCAAAGAGTATCGAGACACTGCTGTCGATCGAAGACGGCGTCATCGATGCGCTTGTCGACCGGATCGAGTCGAACGCCGAGCCGACGCCGACGGACTCGCCGCACCCCATCCTGTTTTTTCACTGGCTCGACGGCCAGCACGCGGTGCTCCGAGAACTGGCACTCGCGGGACTCGGCAGAGTCGCCACCAACTCGATTATTCCACGGTTCGCCGACGCCTGCGACGATCCCGATCCACACGTTCGAAGACGTGCGCTCGAAGAGTGCGCCAGGGTCGGCGACCGGCGGTGTGTCGATGCCGTGGGCGACTGTCTCGACAGCGACCGGGAAGCGATCCGCACCGCAGCCGTCGAGGCACTCACCGAAATCGGCACCGACGACGCGATAGCAACACTCCTCTCGGCGGCCGAACACGACACCCTCGCGGTTCGCCGGACCGTGCTTCGTGAACTCGGTGCTGTCGGGTCACCGGTCGTCTTCGGCTGTCTGCTGCACGGTGTTGCGGGCGGCCCCGAATCCATCCGGGATGTGGCGGTGACCGCGATGGTCGAGTTGATCGCCGAGGCCCCACCCGAGGAGAGTCACATCGTCCGCGAGACGGTTGCCACACAGCTTGCCACCCTGCCGGACCGCGATATCGTGCCGCGAGCTATCGAACTCGTCGACGACGCCGAGCAGCCATCGATCCGGCGGAACGCGGTCTGGCTGCTCGGCCGGATCGCCGACGACGAGCCACGACAGTCGGTGATCGACTGCCTGATCCGCACACTCCGGGACACCGATGGCCAGACGCGGAAGATCGCCGCCTCGAACCTCGCGCGGATCGACGAGCCGGCGGTGATCGACCACATCGAAGCGTTCATCAAATCGAACGACCTGCGGTCGGAAGCGTTGAGCCGGGCGGATTTCGTTCGGGATCGGATCACCGAGGAGCGTGCCGACGACAAGCTCAAAGATACCGTCGAGTACACGCAGGTTTCCGACCCGGCGGAGTATACGACCCAGAAACGCGAACGCGATGCCGGATAGCGCGCCGGCGACGCCGGTAGGTAGCCGGCCTGCGCGACTGGACGTGGCCGTTCTACGCGAATAGCTCGCGTGCGCTGTCGACGGCGTCGACGAGGTGATCGATCTCCTCGCGGGTGTTGTAAATGTAGAAGGACGCCCGCGCGGTGGCTGCCGCACCAAGCGTGTCGTGTAGCGGCTGCGTGCAGTGGTCGCCGGCCCGGACGGCGACAGCGTGGTCGTTGAGAATGCTGGAGAGGTCGTGGGCGTGGACGCTATCGACGTTGAACGAGACGAGGCCGCCGCGGTCGTCGCCCGGCGGGCCGTAGATCGTCACGTCGTCGTACTCGCTGAGCTGTTCGTGGGCGTACTCGGCGAGCAGGTCCTCGTGAGCCTTGACGTTCGCCATGCCGATATCTTCGAGATAGTCGATGGCGGCGTCGAGGGCGACCGCCTGCGCGATAGAGGGCGTACCGGCCTCGAACTTCCACGGCAGATCCTCCCACGTCGACTCCTCGTAGGTGACCTTCCGGATCATGTCGCCGCCGTAGAGGTACGGCTGCATCGATTCGAGAATGTGCTCTTTGCCGTAGAGGACGCCGATCCCGGTCGGGCCGAGCATCTTGTGGCCGGAGAAGGCGTAGAAGTCGGCATCGATATCGCCGACATCGACCGGCCGGGTTGGCACTGCCTGCGCGCCGTCGACAAACGAGTAGGCGTCGACCTCGTGGGCCATCTCCGTGATTTCTTCGACGGGATTGATCGTCCCCAGTGTGTTCGAGACGTGGAGCAGCGAGACCATCTCGGTTGTGTCGTCGATCAACTCGGCGGCGTGCTCCATATCCAGATAGCCGTCGTCGTCGATCTCGATAAACCGGAGTTCCGCGCCGGTGCGCTTGCAGATCTGCTGCCACGTCACAAGCGAGGCGTGGTGTTCCATCTGCGTGGCAACCACCGAGTCGCCCTCGCCGAGTTCGCTCAGCCCCCATGCGTAGGCGACGAGGTTCATCGCCTCGGTGGTGTTCTTGACGAAGACGATCTCCTCGCGGCCGTCGGCGCCGATGAAGTCGGCGACGCTGTCGTGGGCCTCCTCGTAGGCGACGCTGGCCTCCTGACTCAGCTGGTGGATGCCGCGGTGGACATTGGCGTTGTAGTTGTAGTAGTAGTCGACGATGCTGTCGACGACGGGTTCGGGCGTCTGGCTGGTCGCGCCGTTGTCGAGATAGACGAGCGGTTCGGTGTCACCCTCTCCCTCGCCGGGCGTGCTCATGTCGCCACCCACGTTGCGGTCGAGAACCGGGAAATCAGCCCTGATCGCCTCGACATCGATGGGATACGGTTGCTGCGTACTCATTACATACCCCTTGGAACCCCGGGGGTAACACGTCTTCGGTCCGCCAAAACGCGTGAAACGAAATCCGATTGCAGCGCGGTAGCAACGTTGACAATCAGCCACACATTTCGACGCGGGCCGACAGTCGAGCCCGCTTACAGCCACATCAACTGCGCGTGTTTCGTCGTCTCGACCTCCAGCACGGTTCCCTCGTCAACCAGGCCGGCATCGACAGCGACAGCGACGGAGTCGGCACCGACGATGTTGGCGACGCTGGCCCGCTGAAGGGCGTCAACGACAGCGTCGGGCTCGGCGTCGGCGGCCTCGTCGCCGCCATAGAACTCTTCGTCGACCTCCAGCGTGATATCGCCGTTCTCGTACGTTTCGCCGAGGCAGGCCTCGTCGCAGACCGAGACCAGCAACCCCTCGGGTGTCTCTCGTTCGCGCAGTAACATTAGAACTCCTCTGTAAGCTCTTCTTCCGCCTCGGCGCGCATCTCCTCGGCCTCCTCGATAACGTCCTGTGCCTCCTCCTCGCGGCCGAGTTCTTCGAGCGCGCGGGCCTTCTCCTCTAAGATTTCGGCGTTCCGCATCCCCAGCCGGATCGCGTTATCGAAGGCGTTGAGCGCGTCCTCGGTCAGGCCGCGTTCGACGAGAAAGAACCCGCGGTTGTACCACGCCTGCGGGAAGCGAGGATCGATCTCGACGGCGCGTTCGGCGTGTTCGAGGGCCTCCTCGGTGCGGCCGAACTCCCACAGCGCGTAGGCGAGGTTGGTCTCGGCGGTGGCGGCGTGTTCGGAGTCGTCGTCGATCCGCAGCGCCTCCTGATAGGCACCGATAGCCTCGTCGTACTCCTCCAGTTGGCCGTGGGCGACGCCCTTGTTCACCCACGCCTCCTGTTCGTCGAGGGAATCATCCTCGGCGAACCGGGCCGCGCGCTCGAAGGCCTCGGTCGCCTCCTCGTGGCGGTTGATCTCCATGTAGGAGAGCCCGACCTCGATGAGTTCCTGCACGTCGACCTGATCGGCCGAGATATCGCGCTCGTCGAGCAGGTCGGTCACGACCCGCGAGTCGAGTGGATCGACCTGCGATGGATCGACGCCCAGCTCAGCCGGATCGAGCGTGAACTCCTCGTACTCCTCGTCGACGCCCTGCCCCTCGGAGAAGGCGTGCGAGCGGTCGGCGTCAGCGTCGTCTTCAGTCATGTCCGATAATTCAATGCCACAATCGGGTAAGGGTTGCGTCAGCGTCTGTTGGCGTCGCTATCGGGTCCGCCGATCAGTCGGCGTGTCGCGCCCGATACTGCAGCACGGCCTGTTCTTTCATTTTCGCCTCGATCATCACGTCGACCGCGTGCCCGTAGGTTGAGATTGGGCCAACGACGTAGTCGGAGTGATTCTGTGGCGACACCGCCGGATCGGCCTCGTGGAGCCGCCGGGGCTCGCTGTAGTGGATAATCGGCCGTATGTCGTCCCACGTCTCGACGGCCATCGTCATCGCTTCCGCGCGGGTGTAACCGCGATCCGTGAACTGGTGGTGGAGGTCGTCGTAGACCACGGGAACCCCGATCTCGTCGTGGACGGACGCCACGAGTTCGGGGACGCTCCACAGCGACTCTGTATCGTCGTTTTCGACCGTCAGCCGGGAGCGAACCGCCGGCGACAGCCGGTCGACCGCCGCACAGAACCGTTCGGCCGTCGCTTCCTTGTCGTCGTAATGCGCACCGATGTGAACGTTGATCGAGTTGTACGGCGACCGCGAGAGCCCGAGAGCGTCCATCAGCGTGCCGTGGCATTCGAGATCCCTGACCGCGTTGTCGACGACCGACTCGGTCGGGCTGCCGAGTTTGACGAAGTGACTGGGGTGGAAGGTCAATCGAACATCGTTGGCGGCGGCGAGATCACCAATCTCGGTAAGCAGATCGAGGACTGTCTCGCTGTTCGGCAGTTCGTCGAGTTCGTACTGGCTGTACCACGGGATGAGATCAGAGGTGATGCGGTAAAACCGGATGTCGTGATCGAGGTTCCACTCGATGATCCGCCTGACACCCCGGATATTCTGTTCGGCGAGTTCGCCCGCATACGAGAGGCCGCGCTCCTCGAAGGTCGCCTGCTGCATGCCGCGATTGGTTCGCACGTCGTCCTCGCGGAGGGTGCGGTTCAGCGCGGCGTAGCCGAACCGCGGGCTACGGGACTCCGATGTCGTGGGTGGGTTCGCGGACTGTGTCGACTGAGATACCACAGCTATCTACTGTAGGCGATCAGCGCCAGTATGGGTTCCGGTCGGTCCGGTGGGAGCGACTGGGTCACGATTAAGTGCGACTCACGGATACAGCCGGCTGTATGCGACTCTTCGTCAGCGTCGACCTGCCCCCGTCGCTCGCCGACAGCGTTGCCGACACACAGGCCGCCTTCGAGGACTGTGCGGGACTGCGGCTGACCGATCCGTCACAGGCCCACATCACGCTCAAATTCCTCGGCGACACCGATCCCGACCGGGTCGACGAGATCGAGTCGGCCCTCGAAACCGCTGTCGCCGACGCGGGCGTCGCCCCGTTCGACTGCACGGTCGGCGGGCTGGGCGTCTTTCCCGTCGCTCGACTACATCAGCGTCGTCTGGGCCGGGGTTCGGGACGGCGCTGGCGACACCGAGCTCACGCAACTGGCCGAGGCGGTCGAAACCGAGCTAACGGCGTTGGGTTTCGAAAGCGAAGATCACGGGTTCACGCCACACATCACGCTGGCGCGGATGGACGACGCCCGCGGGAAGGAAACCGTCCAGCGGCTCGTCACCGAGCGCGATCCGACGGTCGGGACGTTCCGCGTCGACGCAATCAGGCTCACCGAGAGCACGCTGACCGACGACGGCCCGGTCTACGAGACGGTCAGCGAAATCGAGCTGTGACCGCCTGAGTGCTGGTAACAGCCAGCCGGCCTGCGGGGAACGATTAAGTAGACAGCGCGGATTCACACACCCAGATGGCTGACGAGCCCGACGAGATGCTCTCGTGGGACGAGTCCGTGTTCCGTAACGAACACGTCTTCGAGATCGACTACCTCCCCGAGACGTTCCGGCACCGCGAAAGCCAGCTCGAGAGCCTGAAATACGCGCTCCGGCCCGCGGTGCGCGGCTCGCGGCCGCTGAACGCGATGATCCGCGGCCCGCCCGGCACCGGGAAGACCACCGCCGTCCAGAAGCTGTTCGGCGAACTCGGCGGCGAGACGACTGTCGAGGTCGTCCGCGTCAACTGTCAGGTCAACGCGACGCGATATGCGGTCTTCTCCCAGCTCTTCGAGGGCGTCTTCGACTACGAACCACCCGCCTCCGGCGTCTCCTTCAAGAAACTCTTCGGCCAGTTGACCGACCGGCTGGTCGACGACGACACGGTGCTCGTCGTCGCGCTCGATGACATCAACTACCTCTACTACGAAAACGAGGCCAGCGACACGCTGTACTCGCTGTTGCGCGCACACGAAACGCATCCCGGCTCGAAGATCGGCGTCGTCGTCGTCTCCTCGGATCTCTCCCTCGACGTGATCGACGACCTCGACGGCCGGGTCCAGAGCGTCTTCCGGCCCGAAGAGGTCTACTTCCCGCGGTACGGCCGCGACGAGATCACGTCGATCCTGCAGGAACGGATCGACCGCGGGTTCCACGACGATGTCATCGGCGCGCCCCAGCTCGATCTCGTCACCGAGCATACCGCCGACAGCGGCGACCTCCGGGTCGGCATCGACCTGCTGCGCCGCGCCGGCCTGCACGCCGAGATGCGGGCCTCCCGGGAGATCACCGAGGAGGACGTGGAAGCGGCCTACGAGAAGTCGAAACACGTTCACCTCTCGCGGTGTCTCGACGGCCTCTCCGAGTCGGAGATCGCGCTGCTGGAGGTCCTCATCGACCACGACGGCGAACAGGCCGGCGACGTCTACGACGCCTTCCACGACGAGACGGAGCTCGGCTACACCCGCTACTCCGAACTCGTCAACAAGCTCGACCAGCTCGGGCTCATCACCGCGACGTACGCCGACGTTGACGGGCGTGGCCGGTCGCGGGAACTCACGCTCGAATACGACGGCGGCGCTATTCTCGACCGCCTCGACTGACGGCGTAGCGGCGACCCGACGACAACAGCGACGGCCCGACGGCGACAGCGACGGTCCGAACGTAGCCCCCGCCGACACCGCAGTCGCCTCCGATAGCTGTTTGAACCTGCCGCACACAGGCCTGCTCATGAAATCAACTGGTGGCTCCGACGACGCCAAACAGCGGGCTGGGGAGGCCGCCGCCCAGACCGTCGAGTCGGGGATGACCGTCGGGCTCGGCACGGGAAGCACCGCCGCCTACGCGATCCGCGCACTCGGCGAGGCGGTCGACGACGGCCTCGATATCGTCGGCGTGCCGACCTCTTTCGGGGCCCGCGAACTCGCCATCGAGTGTGGAATCCCGCTCGCCGGCCTCGACGAGGTCGACGGCATCGACGTTGCTATCGACGGCGCGGACCAGATCGTCCTCGACACCGGCAACTGCATCAAGGGCGGCGGCGCGGCCCACAGCCGCGAGAAGCTCGTCGCGGGCGCGGCCGACGAGTTGCATATCGTCGTCGATCCGACGAAGACAGCCGAGACGCTGGATCACACGGTCGCCGTCGAGATGCTACCCGACGCCCACCCGGTCGTCAGCGAGAAAATCGAATCACTGGGCGGGGAGGTAACGCTCCGGCGGGCGGCCAACAAGGACGGCCCGGTCGTCACCGACAACGGCAATCTCGTCTGTGATGCCGACTTCGGCGCTATCGACGACCCCGAGTCGCTGGCGACCGACCTGTCGAGGCTGCCCGGCGTCGTCGACCACGGACTCTTTATCGGCTACGCGACGGCTGTCTCGGTCGGCAGCGAGGACGGTGTCTCGACGACGACGTACTGAAATCGAGAGGGTGCTGACGATGTACTGACCGTTGACAGTCGACGACGACGGAGTAGTCGATAGCGCTGCCGCTCACCGGTTGAGGACGAAAAACAGCGGATCGAAGCGATCCGTCGTTAGAGGTCCCGAGGCTGGACCGTCTTCCGGTCGTTGGCCTCGGCTCGCTCGGCTGCGTCTTCGAGCAGCTCATCGACTTCCGCGTCGAGTGCGTCGTAGAAGTCAGACGCCACATTCTTGTCGCTCAGCGCTTCTTTGACCGCTGCTTTGACGATAAGGTCTGCCATGCACCCGCTGATACTGAACCCTACATAATAAGAATTACTATGTCGGCTTGCCGTATCGACCGTTTCCAGCGGTTACAGCGCGTGTCCCTGTCGAATTACGGTCACGAATCTATCCGGAGACGGTGGTTTTTTATACCTGTCTGAATCGACAGCGGTGAGTGACGCGACCGCCAACCCCCGACGTGAGCGACGGCCATTACGTCTACATCCTCCGGTGTGCCGACGACAGCTACTACACCGGGTACACGACCGATCCCGCCCGGCGCGTGGCCGAGCACAACGCCGGCGACGGCGCGAAGTACACCCGCGGTCGGACACCTGTCGAGTGCGTCTATCTGGAGCGCCACGACTCGAAATCCGACGCGATGAGCCGGGAGTACGAGATCAAACAGCACACCCGAGTCGAGAAGGACGCACTCGTCGCCGACGCCGATCCGTCGCTGCCGAACAGCGACGACGGGGCACCGCGCTGAGGAATTACTGTTCGTCCGTCTGAGCCGGTGTGACAAGCACTCACGCGGATAGCGCCGAAAGTGGAAACGCTTTACCGCGCGCCACGAAATCGCTTGTACATGAAGGTACTCGTCACGGATCCGATCGACGACGCGGGGCTCGATCGGTTGCGTGAAGCCGGTCACGACGTCCAGACTGCATACGAGATCGAGGGCGACGCACTCCACGAGGCGGTTGCCGACGCCAACGCGATGATCGTCCGTTCGGGCACCGATGTCGACGAGGCGGTCTTCGAGGCAGCCGACGACCTGATCATCGTCGGCCGCGCGGGGATCGGCGTCGACAACATCGACATCGACGCCGCAACCGACCACGGCGTCATCGTCGCCAACGCGCCACAGGGCAACGTTCGCGCGGCGGCCGAACACACCGTCGCGATGGCCTTCGCCGCCGCCCGCTGGATTCCACAGGCTCACACCCGTCTGACCGACGGCGAGTGGGCGAAATCCGACTACCTCGGCTACGAGGTCAACAACAAGACGCTCGGCATCGTCGGCCTCGGCCGAGTCGGCCAGGAGGTCGCCAAACGCCTCGACAGCCTCGGCATGGATCTCGTCGTCTTCGATCCCTACATCTCCGAGGAACGGGCCGCCCAGTTTGGCGCGGAGTTGACAGACGATCTTGACGACTGCTTGGAACGCGCCGACTTCGTGACGATCCACACGCCGCTGCTGCCAGAAACGGAGAACATGATCAGCAGCGACGAACTCGAACTGCTCGACGACGGCTTCCTCATCAACTGCGCCCGCGGCGGAATCGTCGACGAGGACGCCCTCGCCGAGGCCGTCGAGAACGGGCCGATGGCCGGCGCGGCCCTCGACGTCTTCGCCGAGGAACCGGTCAGCGAGGACTCGCCGCTGCTCGATGTCGACGAGATCGTCACCACCCCGCATCTCGGCGCGTCGACCGAGGCCGCACAGGAGAACGTCGCCGTCGACACCGCCGAGCAGGTGATCGCCGCGTTCGACGAGGAACCGGTGCTCAACGCGCTCAACGCACCGTCGGTCGACGAGACGGCGTTCCCACGAATCGAGCCGTATCTCGGCCTCGCCGAGACCGCAGGCAAGGTCGCCGCCAACCTGCTCGGCGACCGCATTAGCTCGGTCGAGGTGCACTATGAGGGCGATATCGCCGAGGAGGAGGTCGACCTCGTCACCGCCAGCGCGCTGGAGGGCGTGTTCTCGCCGCTGGAGTGGCAGGTCAACACGGTCAACGCCCCCCAGCTCGCCGAGGAGCGCGGGATCGACGTGACCGAGTCGAAGACGCGGCAGACCGAGGACTTCCAGAGCCTGCTCAGCGTCACCGTCGCCGACGGCGACGAGGAGGTCACCGTCTCGGGAACCCTGTTCGCCGGCGACGACCCGCGAATCGTCAGCATCGATGGCTACCGGGTCGACGCCATCCCCTCCGGGCACATGGTCGTCGCACGCAACAAGGATGCCCCCGGCGTGATCGGCTTCATCGGTAGCGTCCTCGGCGAGAACGACATCAACATCGCCGGCATGTTCAACGCCCGCGAGGCTATCGGCGGCGAGGCGCTGACGATCTACAATCTCGATGTCGACGTGCCCGAGAAGGTGGTTGAGGAACTGCTCGACGACGAGCGCATTACCGAGATTACGGCGATCACGCTCGACGACGAGTAGGTCGACCGGATCGATTCGCTCGTAGTGCGTTACGCCAACACCGGCAGCTATTCTCCGTTCGACCGCAGTTTTCGGTAGCCGAGATACGCAGCGACGAGACCACCCAGTGCGGCAGCGAGCGACGAGTCGGTGGCCTTCGAGACCCCCTGAATCGCGGCGTCGAGCACCGACTGCTCGTCGTCGATATGCTCCAGCACGGCGTCGGTGTCATTCGGAACTGGCTCGGGGTCGCCGCCGGCCTCGAAGGCGGCGTCGGGGTCCTTCAACAGGTGGCCGGTCGTGAGACAGACAACCGATTCGTCGGCGGTGATCTCGCCGGCCTCCCGCAGTTTTCGCAGGCCAGCCACCGACGCGGCGGAGGCGGGTTCGACGCCGATCCCCGCCTCGGCGAGCTGTCGCTGGGCGGTCGTGATCTGCTCGTCGCTGACAGCGACCGCGGTGCCGTCGGTGTTGTAGATTCCCGGCAGGGCTTTCGGCGCGTTGACCGGGTTGCCGATGCGGATCGCCGTCGCGCGGGTCTCCACGTCGTCCCAGCGTTCGATCTCGTCGCGGTCGTTCTCGACAGCCTCGACCATCGGCGCGGCGCCCTCGGCCTGCACGCCGGTGAGCGTCGGTACCTGCTCCTCATCAAGCTCGCCGCCCGCGACGAGTTCGCGGAACGCCTTGTAGAGCGCGGCGGTGTTACCCGCGTTGCCGACCGGGAGCACGATCCGGTCGGGGTACTCGCCGTAGTCCTCGTAGTGTTTTTCGAGGATCTCGAAGCCGATGGTTTTCTGCCCCTCCAGTCGGAACGGATTCAGCGAGTTGAGCAGGTATACCTCGCCGCGGTTGGCGAGATCCTGCACGATGTCGAGACAGCTATCGAAGTTGCCGTCGACCTCGAGGATGCGCGCGCCGTGCAAACTGGCCTGTGCGATCTTGCCGGCGGCGACCTTCCCCGAGGGCAGCAGGACGAGCGTTTCCATCCCGCCGCGAGCGCCGTATGCCGCCAGCGCGGCGGAGGTGTTGCCGGTCGAGGCACACGCGAGGCGGTCGACGCCGAGTTCCTTGGCAACGGCAACGCCGACGGTCATCCCGCGGTCCTTGAACGCGCCCGTCGGATTCATTCCCTCGTGTTTGACGCGGAGGCTGTCGACGCCGATCTCCTCCTGTAGGTCCGGCACCTCGTGCAACGGGGTGTCGCCCTCGGGTAGCGTTACCCCTTCTTTGAACGGCAGGGCAGCGTTGTACCGCCAGACGCCACGGCCCTCGAAATCGTCGAACGTCGGCGGCTCGGCATACCGAACTTCAAGCAGGCTGTCGCAGTCCGCACAGGTGTAGTGAATGTCGTCGAACGGAGCCCACTGCTCGCCACACTCGATACACTCAAGCCAGACGCCGTCGTCAGCACACGCCGGTTCCGACTGGGTCGGTGCTGAAAGCTCAAGACTCATTAGGTGATCGTGCGCACGGCGCGGTAAAAAGCCGGTCGCTTCGGCTATACAGCCGTGGCGGTCGAGTAACGTACGCTACTATGTCGGTCAGCACCGACTACTCGCCAAACTCGTCGATAGCGGTGTGGACCGACGCCACCCACGTGTCAAGCGCGTCGTGAAGCAGCTGTTTTGCCTCTGGGAGGTCGACGGCAGTGTACTGGTAGACGTAGCCGCCGGAGTCCAGCAGGCGGCGCTCGCGGTCGACCAGCCCTTTCTCCCGCAGTGTCGACAACGAGCGGTTGACGTTGCTCCGGTCGCGGTCCAGAACTGATGCCAGCTCCTCGACCGTGCTGCTAGGGTGGTCGCGCAGTTCAAGATACGTCCGGCTCTCATGCTCACGGATACCGAACACGCAGACAAGGATATGCGTGAAGTCGGGATTGGGGTCGCCGACGAGATCCTCGATCTCTGGTGACTGGCTCATGGATGCCATTCACGGCGCAACCGGTAAAACTGCGCCGACCGCTCGCGCTGTCGATCCACCACACGTCCGATCAGTCCGTTTGTTGCCGCGCCATATGTTCTATCAGTCGGTTCGTCGCCACGCCGCACGTTCCAGTCGTGTCGTCGTCACGCTACGCCGGTGGCGAGTCACTCGGCTGCTCCGTCGGCGTACCCCATCTTTGTGATGCAGTCACGCATCTCGGCTTCGTCGTCGTGTTTGTGGAGCTGGGTCGGGGTGTCACAGTAGTAGGTCTCGCCGTCGTAACGGAGGGTGACCTCTTGGGAGCTACCGAGGAGATCGACGGTGACACGAATCCGTCGGCCGTCGCGAAGTGCGGTGAGGATTTCGTCGGCGGTCCGTTCGCCGGCGTCGATCTGGAGTGGGGAGGACATAGGTGCTGTTCGGCTGACGCGTGTTTACCCGTTTGGATCGCGGCCGTCAGTTCGTCGTCGATTGGGTGTCGTCGCCCGACTGATTGGGAGTTTCAACCCCTTCGGCGGCCTCGGCAGTGTCGGTTTCCTTCTCTGTCGTGACGTGCCAGCGGTCGATGGTGTCCTCGTACTCGCCAAGCCGTTCGGAGACGGCCTGCTTGAGATCGTCGTCGTTGATGTTGACCTCGAAGACGAACTCCTCCTGATCGCCGCTACGGCTCGGTTGCTGGATGTTCGCGCTGATCAGCGCGTTGTCGAAGTAGTAGGGTGCGAGCTGGGTCATCACGTTCCGGTAGACGGTGTTTTCGACGGTGCGGATCGCCTTCCGGCCCGCGGAGTCGGCCGCGCGGGCGACGTAGCCGATGGAGTCCTGCCAATGGTCGACCGCGCCCTCGTCATCGCCGTTCTCGATCTTCTTGTAGGATTCCGAGAGCTTCTCGCCGGCCTTCTTGACATCCTCGCTTGCGGCCTGCCCAGCCTTCTCGCCCTCACCCTCGTTGACGCTGGCCTGTTCGGCGGTCTTCTCGCTGACATCCGTGCTCAGACGTTCGTGGGCCTTGGGCCGCCACTCGTCCCACTCCTCGAAGGCCTCGCTGAACTCGTCGGCAGCGTCCTCGATGTTCTCCTCTCGCAGGGCCTGGGTGATGCGCTCGCCGTGTTCGACGATCTCGTCCCACGGGCCGCGAATCTTGAACCCCGAGATGCTCTCCTCCATCGATTGTGCGTATATCGGCGTCACCGCACATAAATTTCGCTATCAGACAGTCGCCTGCGCGGGGTGGCAGCCCAGCGTCATCCCACAGCGGCCGGAGTTTTATTGCCGCCGCCGACCCCCCAACCTACATGCCAATCGAACAGCGCGACGACGCCTTCCTCATCACCCACGCTCTGGCGAAGGACACCCTCTCGACGCTGCGGTCGGTCGAGACCGAACAGGTCGGCTTCCGCGAGGGGCTGGTCGACCTCGGCCGGGTCTGTGGCTACGAGATCATCGACGGCGCGATGGACAGCGAGTTCGTCCCCATTCAGACGCCGCTGGCCGAGACGACCGGCGAGCGCGTGACCGGCCTCGACGATGTCGTCATCGTCACTGTCCTCCGGGCAGCCACGCCGTTCGTCGAGGGGCTGATGAAGGCGTTCCCGCAGGCCAGACAGGGCGTTATCTCGGCGAGCCGCGATGAAGCAGCGGGGATGGACGATGAGGGCGAGTTCCCGATCACCGTCGAGTACGTCAAGCTCCCCGAGATCACCAACGACGACACCGTCATCGTCGCCGACCCGATGTTGGCGACGGGCTCGACGATGTGTGCCGTCCTCGATCACGTGCTCAACGCGGCCGACGGATTCGATGATCTGCTCGCGCTGTCGGCGGTTTCAGCCCCGGAGGGCGTGTTGCGGGTCAGCGAAACCGTGCCCGAAGCCGACGTGCTGACGGTTGCTATCGACGACAAACTCGACGACGACGGCTTCATCGTTCCCGGACTCGGCGACGCCGGGGATCGAGCCTTCGGGACAGTGTAACCCGGCCTGCTCAGGATTCGTCTATACTGACTCGTCCACTCGTCGCATCCCGGAGTCGCTCCCGAAGCGCGCCAGCCGCAGAAACGGGGACACGAACGACGAAACCAGCTTCTTCGCCGTAGTTAGCGTCGAACGCGACGCCCTCCGATTCCAGAATCCCGCGCACCGTCCCCGAATCGTCGTACTCGACGGTTGCTTCGAACCGCTCGTGTGGCACATCCTCGACCACACCAGCCGCGTCGACCGCCTCCTTGACCGCCCGGGAGTAGGCTCGCGCGAGTCCGCCGACGCCGAGATTCGTCCCGCCGTAGTAGCGAACGACCGCGGTGACGACGTTGCGTATCTCCTGCTGTGTGAGCACGTTGAGCGCGGGGTCACCTGCGGAGCCGGTAGGCTCGCCGTCGTCGCTACTCCACTCACGGATCAGTACCGATCCCGGCTGGTCGGCCGCGGCGGTCCCGGCTGGCACACGATAGGCCGGAACGACATGGGTCGCCCTCGGGGTGGTCATCCTCGACCTCCTCGATGACTGACTCGGCGCGTCGACGGTGTCGACGGCGCGACGTAGCCGATGAACTCCGAGCCGCTGACCGTGAAGCT